>Ga0307376_10004490_pt1 | contig 12768 bp, 25 predicted proteins | sample TR2MG_FD_202536 | JGI IMG/M metagenome (GOLD analysis project Ga0307376, IMG submission 202536) | Soil microbial communities from Risofladan, Vaasa, Finland - TR-2 | ecosystem: Environmental > Terrestrial > Soil > Coastal area > Acid sulfate soil | place: Finland: Risofladan, Vaasa | collected... | reverse complement strand
CGAGGAATACGTCAAAGCTAATCCTAACGAATACGATGATGCGTGGGAAGACATGGAAGGCTTTGACTATGCCCGCGTTGAAGAAATCACCATTGAGGACTAATATGAAAAGAAACATCACTGTAAAAACATACAACTTAGAAGACCGCATTGAAGGCCAAACCATCGACAAAGCTATTAAGGAACTCGAAATACTTCAGCTTGACATCAGTACCAGTTATAAGGGATGCCAGGCTACAATTGAAATGGATTATAACTATGACCCGGACAATCGCGACAGGCTTATGATCTTTGTTAAACGATTAGAGACCGACGAAGAAGAAGCAGTTCGGGAGAAGGCAGATGCAGACCGCATATCTAAATACGAACGGGAAGCGTATGAACGCCTCAAAGCCAAGTTCGAAGGAGATAAGTAATGTACTTCATACCATTCGCCTGCTACATCATTGCTGGTCTTGTTATTAACTTGATCTGCCACATTGAAGACCGACATGGTAAACGAACATGGTTTGACCATTACTTTAAATCAGACTTTGGTGAAGTCTTCCTTGGTACACTCCTCTGGCCAGCAATCACAATCACCTGGATAATCAATAAACTAATTAAGGAATAATATGTCAGGACAATCATACGACTCTAAAGAAGAAGCTAACAAAGGCCTCGATGCCTTCACCGAACGACTCAATGCCCTCTGCAAAGAGTATAAGGTCGACCTCGTTGACGGCTACGCTGGTGGGGGCTATGCCGAGGTCTGCTACTGGACCAGCCCAGCCAAGCAAGGGCTTGTGGTAATGGATAGGAGAGTGACATGAAGTTAGTCATGCGAGACGAAGACGTTATGAACTCCCTTGGGTTCGCTGTCGCCATCCCTACTCTAAGGGTCGTAGATGATATCGGAGAGACGCTAGTGGCACATCGCTTTAACCCTAATAGGAAGCTCACCAGTGAGTATCTCATTGAGGTCTTCACAGGGTACATTGAGAAGCTGAATGCGTATGAAGAAGAACGACGAGACGCTGGTTGGTATACATAATAAACCGAATCAGTACGGCCAGTCGTATAGGGATAAAATTGAATCAGTACGGCAGGTCGTATAGGGATAAAATTGAATCAGCACAGCGAGGCTAATAGAGAGAAGGGTGACCCCGGCCTGACATCCCAATGGCTCCCCTTCTTATTCCTCTCTCCTCTCTCCTCTCTCCTCTCTCCTCTCTCCTCTCCTCTCCTCTCTCCTCTTATCCTCCTTCCCCCTTGTGCTTCCCCTCTTTTCTATTTTCCCTGTTTTATTTAAAACCTTCTCTCTATTTTCGCGTTTCTCTAGAAACCAACTTTGGGGTAAACGCGTTTCTTGGGGGACCCCTCCCCGCATTTTTCCCTCCCTCCTAAAAAAAGAAGATCTCTCTTCTTTCGGTTCCCATAAAAAAAATATATAATTTTTATATGAATAATAAAAAATTTTTAAATCGTGGAAATTGGACTTTTCCCAAGGATTATACTTATGAAGTTGGAATAAATGGTTCAGGAGAACATGTTCTAGATGTATATAATGAAGAGTATAGGCAGTGTGCTACTTATAGAATATCGCGAGAGGATTATTTCCGGGAAAAATTTGCGAGAGGGTTAATCACTTTAGAAGAGGCCGTTTTGGAGATTCTATGAAAAATGGATGTATAGAAAAATCAGATGGATCTAAAGAATGGTATCTCAATGATAAACGCCATAGAGAAGATGGTCCAGCTATACAATATGCAAATGGAACTAAATATTGGTATATCAATGGTGAACGTCACCGCAAAGACGGACCAGCTGTACAATGGGCAAATGGATATAAAGCATGGTTTATCAATGGCGAACTTCACCGCGAAGATGGTCCAGCTCTTGAATGTGCAAATGGAACTAAAGAATGGTATCTTGATAATGTAGAATATACCGAACACGATTACTGGAAAGTGTTATATAAGCTTGGAAAGGTAACACAAGAAGAACTTGTATTGGAACTGTTATGAAAAATGGATGTATAGAAAGTTCAAATGGAGATAAATTTTGGTATCTCAATGATAAACGCCACCGCAAAGACGGTCCTGCTGTACAATTGACAAATGGATATAAAGCATGGTATATAAATGGTGAACTTCATCGTGAAGATGGTCCGGCTATAGAATACGCAGATGGATCTAAATCCTGGTATCGTATGGGTGAACATCATCGTGAAGATGGTCCAGCTGTAGAACGTTCAAATGGATATAAATCCTGGTATCTCAATGATAAACGCCACCGCAAAGACGGGCCAGCTATAGAACGTGCAGATGGAACTAAAGATTGGTATATTGATGATCTATATTATACCGAAAAAGAATATTGGAAAGAGTTATACACCCTCGGTAAGATATCTCAAGAACAATTAGTATTGGAATTATTATGAAAAATGGATGTATAGAAAAATCAGATGGAACTAAAGTCTGGTTTCTCAATGATAAACGCCATCGTGAAGATGGCCCTGCTATTGAAAAGGCAAATGGAGATAAATTTTGGTTTATCAATGGCAAACGTCATAGAGAAGATGGACCTGCTGTACAATATGCAAATGGCCGTAAAGAATGGTATTGCAATGATAAACTTCACCGCCAAGATGGACATGCTATGGAATATGCAAATGGAGATAAATTTTGGTATCGCAATGGTAAAATTCATCGAGAAGATGGTCCTGCTATTGAACTTGCAAGTGGCAATAAATTCTGGTTTATCAATGATAACCGATTTTCAGAAAGGGATTATTGGAAAAAGATATATAGACTTGGAAAAATATCGCAAGAACAATTAGTCCTAGAGCTTCTATGAAAAATGGATGTATAGAAAAATCAGATGGATCTAAAGAATGGTTTCTCAATGGTGAACGTCACCGCCAAGATGGACCTGCTGTACAATATGCAAATGGAACCAAAGCCTGGCATATCAATAATAAACGCCATCGCAAAGACGGACCAGCAATAGAATATTCTAATGGAACTAAAGCCTGGTATCTCAACGGTAAACGTCATAGAGAAGACGGACCTGCTATTGAATATGCAAATGGAACCAAAGCCTGGTATCTCAATGGTAAACTTCATAGAGATAATGGTCCAGCTATAGAATATGTCAATGGAACTAAAGAATGGTTTATCAATGGTAAACAATATCAGGAAAGGGATTATTGGAAAAAGATATATAGACTTGGAAAAATATCGCAAGAAGAACTTATCTTTGAACTATTATGAAAAATGGATGTATAGAAAAATCAGATGGAACTAAAGAATGGTATCTCAATGATAAACGCCACCGCCAAGATGGACCTGCTATTGAACGCGCAAGTGGTGATAAATTATGGTATTGCAATGGCTATCGTCATCGTGAAGACGGACCAGCTATTGAATATGCAAATGGCCGTAAAGAATGGTATTGCAATGGTGAACTTCATCGCGAAGATGGTCCAGCTATTGAATATTCAGATGGAACTAAAGCATGGTTTATCAATGGTGAACGTCACCGAGAAGACGGTCCTGCTATTGAATGGGCAGATGGAGATAAAGCATGGTTTATCAATGATGACCGATTTTCAGAAAGTGATTATTGGAAAGAGCTATATAAGCTTGGAAAAATCTCGCAAGAAGAACTTATCTTAGAACTGTTATGAAAAATGGATGTATAGAAAAATCAGATGGAACTAAAGAATGGTTTCTCAATGGTGTACGTCATCGCAAAGACGGTCCAGCTATACAATTGACAAATGGATATAAAGCATGGTATATAAATGGTGAACTTCACCGCGAAGATGGTCCGGCTATACAATATGAAAATGGAACTAAATATTGGTATATCAATGGTGAACGTCACCGCGAAGATGGACCAGCTGCACAATGGGCAAATGGAGATAAAGCCTGGTATATTAATGATAAACTTCATCGTGAAGACGGACCAGCTGTAGAACGTGCAGATGGAACTAAAGAATGGTATCTCAATGGTGAACGTCACCGAGAAGATAGCCCAGCTGCACAATGGGCAAATGGAGATAAAGCCTGGTATATTAATGATAAACTTCACCGAGAAGATGGTCCTGCTATTGAACGTGCAAGTGGTGATAACGCCTGGTATCTCAATGGTAAAAATTATTCCGAAAGTGATTTCTGGAAAGAACTATATAAACTCGGGAAGATATCGCAAGAAGAACTTGTATTGGAGCTTCTATGAAATTACGAATTTATCAAGCATCTGATTCAGAACTACAAATAGTTTATGTTTATTCTGCTGATGGTGAATCTTTAAAACAGCTGACAGGAGATCCTGTTTTAATTGGTGATATTGTTTTAATAAACGAGCTATATTCTGTTGAAGGATATAATAGAGATATAGGGGCGTGCTTTGAATTAGAAGGCGAAGAAGCTGAGAAGTTTTTTGAAAACAACATAGACATTTTCTTATGAAAAAAACAGAATTAATCGAAAGAATATTACACGAGGCGGAAATAATTTCTTCTAGAACAAACCCATCTGAGGGCTTTTGGTATCTCCCTGATTTAAACCTAACAATGAAAAATAAAGATTTTCAGAAGATGCGATATGAAAATGGTGATATTACCTACGAAGAACTTGTTGTGGAATTGTTATGAACCAATCAACATTAAGAGATATCATTGCTAAAAATGCAGCTGCTGACATTGCGGCTCAAATAGACAAAGATATCTTATCTTCAATGTTTCCTTGTTATCAATTAGAAGATGGTATATACGAAGAAAATATGCTATCACCAACGCCATGGGTTAAATCCGAAGATGGAATCTACTATATAATTGAAAAAAATCTTGTCACTAAGAAATTTTATTTTTTGAGACTCTATGAAGAAAAAAAGATAACCTACGAAGAACTTGTTGTGGACTTGTTATGAGTGTGAAATATAGAATCTATGAAGGTACCACTTACACTTGGATATACTTATATGAAAAAATATATGGTTGAAAATGAAGTATCCATTATAGATGACAAACTTGTGGTTGGAGATAAAATCCTTGCAATCTTTGTTTATGACCCTGATGCTGAACATAGTGAATACGACAGTGGATGTTATCTCCAGCCTATTAAATGTGTTTGGGTAACTGAACATTACTTTACTCATCAGGCAGGTAATTTTTATCTCCAAACATTTTATAAAGACACGAAGAAGCCAACACGTGGTAAATTATGGTCACACGAACAATATGAACAATTTGTAAATGAAAACATCGAAGATTTTTTATAAATATTTTTAATGAAACACCCCAGACTAAAACAACAAATTTTCCTTCTAGAAAAGAATCTATATTACAAACCTTCCAATGACCCGGAAGCTCTGCTTAACGATTTTTACATTCTTACTCTTTTAAAGGATTTATCAAGAAAGAAACTCAACGATGAATCATTAGACTTTTCCATAGAAGAAGCTGTTTCTTCTCTCCTCCCATACTTAAAGAAAGAATTATTATCTGCAGTTCTTTTTTCCATTTCTGCAGAATTCCGCCACGTCTTCAAACAGAATACATCCAAAGAAGTTCTTGATTTCTTCACAGAAAAGGGTGGAGAAGAAGGCGCTGCATTCATTAAAGAATATTATAGACAAAATTTCTTAATGAGAGGCGGTCAAAGTGATAAAGACAATCCTTTAACTGCAGATATATATAAGGACGACAGTGAAAGATATTCTTCTGAAGAAGATTTTGCAAATTATGTAAATTCTTACAATTCATTAAGATCTGCTTTAAAAGTATCAGGAATGTCCAAAGCCGAAATGGTGAGTATTATAAATGATAGTTTTAATGAGATGAACTGGCCCCAATCTTATGGCGGTAATGCGTGGTCCAGGATTGCAAACGGCTGGTTAAAATTAAACAATACTAAGAGCCTGGAAGATATGGCTGTTTGGATTGATCATGTTTATGATTTGCAGCACAACACAGATACCGTATTTAATAAAATAAATAAATTTAAAAAAGAACACAGATATGATTGGATTGCTAAAGCTCTTGACTTTAAGAGAGATTTAAAAAATCCTTGGCAACTCTATGATAAGGTGTCCCCATCCACAAGATCCTTTATTTCTTATATTTCACCAAAAATAGGATTTGGTACACTTGAAGATTTTAAAAACCCAAATAAAAAATATGAGGACCCTGTGATGCAACGACAAAAAGATAATTTATTAAAATCTTTAAATGGCTCCAATGATCCTGGGGCGCTTAATGTAGGCAATGTAGTAAAAGTTGTATCAGGAAAAGATGCTGGAACAAAAGGAACACTTACTCAAGTAAATAAAAGTGTTGTTATGTTAAAAACAGAAGAGGGAGTATACAAAGCATATAAACCTTCCGAAGTTCAAAACATCGACGAAGTTCAAAACATGGCTTCTAAATTCCAAACAAACAATCAACATAATTCTTCTGGGTTTGAAGCAGGGGACAAAGTTGAGATCACATCAGGACCTATTTCTTTACTTATTGGCAAAACAGGCACTGTCACCCTCACCCACGGAGACGGGGGCGCCATGGGAATAAAAATTGATGATTATCCATTTTTACAATTTTTTCTACCCCACGAGTTAAAAAAGATTAAAGCGAACTAGCAACAATCAACATCTAAGTGGTACCCAGAGAAAGATTTTAAAAAAGCTTCGACTCCTAGTAATTTTAAAATCAGCGTGGATCAAGATCCCGGAAACGTGAATATAGATAATACACCTCTCAACAAATCTGCAATTGTCAGTAAATTGAAAAAAGATATATGACAAGACAAATAACAAAGACAAAGACTTTACACAAATATAATACTTTCAAGTCCCTGAATAATATCATATTATTATAATATGAAAACATACGCATTCATATTTAAAAAGATTATTGACAATAAAGACATAGACAATCCGGAGAAAGAGATTCCAGTATCCATAATCGAAGTTTCTTATTCGATGGTTAAAAATGTATCGACAATGTTTTCCTCTTCGTTTGTGACTGGGAATCAGCGGACATTCGTAGATGGTATAATTTCTTGGGCACCAAATCAAAATTTGATTGGCAGCACAGTTAGAAATTTGGAAATTTTTCCTGCATTTGGTGATTTCATAGAAGATCATGAAAACATTCAAGAGGCATGCAAAGCCAATGTGTTCATGTTCATCTAATATAAACTGGCCTAAGATACAAGTAGGTGATTTTATAATCATCACGGAATCTATTTATAATCTTGAAAATATATCTAAGTTTCCAAATAAACCCCACCTTGGAATAGTAGTGTATAAATCCACAATGTCTTTTGATACTTTTTTTATAGAATATGTATCTGCTGAAGATATAGTTGAAAAAAAATTCAAACGCAAGATTCCATTTTTGGACAATAAACCACAAAAGGACTTTATGGTTTTAAAATATATTTCGGTTTCTCCACAACTTCGACAACCCCACACAGTTCTTAATCTTATTGACTATAATAAAGATAGAGAAGAATTAATAGGAAATAACGTGCATTTATTTCTTTAACCCTTATAATCAAATTATATGTTATTATCACAAGATATTGTTTTTTATATATTAATCCTTTGGACCCTCATAACATTATTTGCTGTGGAATTTGATAGTGCAATGTCATATCTTAATATTTGGGTAAATCTTTCGTTGTTATATTACACCTTAATCTTTTTTGGGTATCTATTTGATAATAATCAACAAATGTTCAGATGGTGGTATATTTTACATATATCCTTCATGAATATGGGATACAAAATTCTATATCACAAAGATGAACTTAAAAAACCTTACCTCGATTATATGAAAAAAAGATAAATATTATTACTATGAACATACTAGAAGCATTCGACAAAGCAAATAAAGGGATTGACGTAAAAAAACCCCAAGTACTAAAACAGGAATTTAATCCTGTTCAACAACCCGGAAGTATCGAAGACCTTCCGATTATTCCGAATTTTGGTGAAGGTGGATATAACAATAATGTAGCACCAAGCCAATATAATCAAACTCAGCAACCAGCAGAATGTTCTGATGACTTCGACCAGGTTCTTTCATCAGTCATTTGCCAACTTAAACAAGTCATTTCAAGTTATGATTTGGATGAAGAAGATCATGAAAAGATTTCTTCTGCTATTATGAAATTAGATTCCCTCCTCGATGAAGAGGTTAAGATATCAATGGTAGCTGTTCAACAAACTGTTCAACAACAAGCACCACAGCAACAAGTACGGCGCCAAGGAAGATATGACGATGTAACAGGCTATCTTAGAAATATGTAATGAAAAGAATATTTATATACTTGGTTCTTTGGGTTAACATATCCCTTGCAGGTTCATTATCTTTTAATTTTGAAAATGATGTGTTCTTTGATAATGATTTAGGTTATACAAACGGTGCTAAGATTTCAATTGAAACAGTTCCAGAAAATACAAATATTATATCAGAGTATTTATTACCATATTCCCCTAAAGAAAATTCTCACGCGGTGTATCAATTTATGTACACACCTGATGATATTAGTATTTCTGAAAACCAACCAAACGATAGACAATGGGCTGGAGTTCTTGGATACGAATTCATTACATCCACTACAAACCCCTCAAAGAGAAAATACTATGCAACTGGATTTCAGTTAGGCGTTACAGGAAAATATTCGTATGCTGAGGAAACACAGACATACGTTCATAAATTAACCGAAAGTCAAACTCCAATGGGATGGGACAATCAACTCCCCACTATTCCAGCTGTCAATGTATTTTATATTTTCAAATACAAACATCTCGACAATAAATACAACGATTTAGTTTGGTCTTCAGCAACTTCTTTAGGTGTTAATACTAGGACTACTGTAGGTGGTTCATATAGGTTTGGATATAATGTCCCTAACGATTTTATTCTTATTTCGGAACCAGTTCCACATGCCATAGAAAATAATTTCAGATTATATTCTTTTATAGGGGCAGATGTCTCTATGGTGATATATAATTATTTTTTAGATGCCAAAGAATCCACTGTGGATAAGGAATACTTTATTGCTGAGGCATATTTAGGATTGGCACTTGAGTTAAAATATATCGAATTGAAATTTAAAGCAATTTCAAAAACAAAAGAATATCAACAGGAAGACGCCACTAGGCCATATGGCGTCATAACATTAACAATTAATTTTTAAAATGAAAATAGTAGCAACATCTGACATACACGGTAAATTGCCAGAATTTATTTCTCTCCCAGATTATAAACAGCTAACTGGAGATGTATTAATTATTGCAGGTGACTTAACTGCGAATTATAAGAATGACTTCATAGGTCAGGCTGCATTTATTAATGGCAGGTTTGAACGTTGGACAGGTGAAATGAAGAATTATTTTAACCATATTATAGTCATTGCAGGGAATCACGATGCTGTGTGGGAACGAGCTCCTGAATTGATTTATGATTCAAATAACTACATTTATCTCAAAGATTCAAGTGTTACTTTGGATGGTGTGAAATTTTGGGGCACTCCTTGGACCAAGCCATTTTTTGACTGGGGGTTTAATGCCCAAGATGATAAACGTCAACTTATCTTTGATCAAATTCCAGAAGACGTAGATGTTATTATTTCTCACGGACCTCCTCGTTTTGGAACGTTAGACCTTGTCAATAACGTTTATAATAATTTCAAAGACGAATTTACTGGAGATGAACTTCTTAATGAACTTATAGAACGTGTCAAACCTAAATTATTCTTCTGTGGTCATATCCATGAAGGATATGGGAAGACCCAACTTGCAATGACTACTATTTATAATTGTTCTTATGTAGATGAAAACTATGATGAACGTCCTCCTGGAACTGGATATTTTACAATTAACATATAACCAAAGATTAAAAAATGACAGCTAAGAATTATTCACCAGAATATAAATGGTGGTATGTATGTGGTAAAAACGGGCTGATTGAGGAATTTGGCAGCCCTCTTATAACAATAACCATGATTTTATCAATGCTCCAAGGCATTTTTCTGATTGTTTTTATGATAATGTGGACCACAGGAGAAATAGAATCTCAAGTAACACTTAATGTTTGTAAAATAATCACAGGTGTCATCTTTTTTATGCCTATGGTTATTTATGCAATTTTAGGCATTACTGGTGGGTTAGATAAGATTATAGAACAAAATGTTACATATATTTTAATCAAAAATCGTTACGAAAAATGTTTTAATTTCCAAGGAAAGATCAAATTAAGGTTGAAGATTTTGGCAATATATTGCATTACATGGCCAATCGTATTATTTTTGCCCGTAATCATAATTATTGCATTTGTTCCATATATATTACTTGTTTATGTCAAAAAACAAATGATTGGGAGATATATCGATGAAGCTCTATAAATATTTGTATGAGTCTTACATCTTCATCATCCAATCACTTTTTAAGTTACAAACAAATAAGAGACGCTATTCGTTCAGCGTCTGAAGAACGTCCTGCTAATATTACAGCATTCCTTCCCGCATCTTATGACAATCCGTCTGACGCTGCAAAGGCCATTGCTCACATTATTAGAACAAACAACTTCGAACTTGAAATAATTGATGGCGAAGTTTATGCTTGGTCTAAACCAAAAGAAAAGAAAGAAAGACCAAAAGGTTTAAGAATTTCAGGTAATATGAATCCAAGAGATTATATGGAATCAAAAAGTAAAATGAATGATGAAAAACTTCTCGAAGAAGCATATCTTTCAATTTATAAATAGTTTACAATGAACAAAGAAACTAAACTCCTTGAAGAAGCTTATGAACACGTTCAGTTGAATGAATTATTCAATACTCAACACAACGTATATTGGTCAGGTTCACCAGCAGCTACTGTTGATCATGGATCTAGTATGATAGGGACTCTTGAGGTCCCCATCAGAAGTTTAGATTATGTATCTGCTGTTGTGTATAAAATAATATTAATGCCCTCTGAACTAATAGAGATTATCGACATTGCAGCGGGGGATGATTCCACTCCACAAGATTCTATTTTTGACCCATCATCTATAGATCCCAAGCTTGCATCCCTTATTAGTAAGTATGCTGATTATTCGGATAGATTTGGTTTTGAAGATGATGAAGAAATTACATGGGACATATTATTTAATGTATTATCTGACCAACAGGATTCAGCAAATGAAACAATGTTAGATATTTCATTTTTTCTTAATAGTGTGGTTCTTAGTAAAATTCCAGATCATAAAGACGATTCTTTGTTTGGTAATCTTATAAGAATGTATATAAAGGGAGATGAAAGACGAATCATGGAAGAAATTAAATCACAAGGTAAAACTTTGTTCCATGTAGGTCCACTTCACGAATCATTGGATTTGTTTACACCACAGGAAACCCTTGAAATTTTGTCCTCAATATTTAATGCAGTCAAACAACAACTTTCTGCGATTACAAATCTCTCATTAATAACATTTTCAGGGAAAACAGCAGAAGCCTCTAGAATCCGTCTTTATAAAAAAGTATTAAGCAACTTGGCTTACACTTTAAGACTTTCGAATTCTATGATTACTGACAACGGTGAAGAAGACATACATTTCATCGCCTGGAAATAAAATCAGAAAAAATAGTGACATTCCCAGTACCTATAGTATAAATATAAACATGAACGCAGTAATAATACGATTTGAACGAACAACCTCACCGAAAAATGAGGCGTATCGTTGTGGCTCTTTTTCTGCCCCACAAAATATTACACAAAATTGGGTAATTGGGACAGATAGAGGAATTACCACCTAACCGGATAATTGCAACCATTCTAAAGCAAGAAACCCGGTGAAAGACCGGGTTTTTTATTGTAAGTCCCACAATAATACAGTATAATAGTATTATAGAAACAATTAAGTAAGCAAAGAGAATTTAAGAAAGAAGAGAAAAGAAGATTTGAAAGTCCCACAATTTTATAATATAATGATAACATATTAAAAATTAAGAGACGAACAAAACAAACAATTTAAGAAAGAAGAGAAAGTAGAGGGTTGAAAGACCCACAATAAGATAGTATAATTTAAATATAGAAAATGATAAATGGCCTGTTGAATCGTGTGCCAAGTAAACACGAGACGTCGCATAAAATCCCGCGCACTTATTCATAAGAAATTTGAATCAGTAGGTGTTTGATTATATTAGAAAATATACGTTGAGGTAGGTGGGAATGAATACCACAAAGGGTATGGTAAGTATTAGATTTAGTTACCAGATAAGAAAAGCATTAGGGTTCTTTAGAAAACTAATCACCTTGTGAAGCCTCTCCTTACGAAGGAGTATGAGAGTTCGAATCTCTCACGTATGAGACATTTGTAGTTGGTCTTTAACTAACTGCCACTTTTTTAGGAAGCATTCCGTTCGGAAGTCTGTAAAACTTCTGCCTTTATAATAGAGCGGTGGCTGGCGCATGGATCGATACCATTGCTTCCTACCATTTTATGCAGGCATATACCCTCTGGCTACGAACCAGTTGAAAGGTTAATTAGGAAACATGTGAGTTCAATTCTCCCTGCCTGTACCAATTTTTTACCCGCTAAGTGTTAATGGGCGTACGTTTGATTGTCAATCAAAAAGAAGGAGATCGAAACTCCTAGTGGGTCCAATTTATGGAGTGTTGGAGATGTATGTCTGGACACAAAGCATTATGAGAGTAGTCAGATCACTACCACCTTATTTTGTGGAATGAGCAAACGAAAGCAACAGTGAAAATGCGAAGCTTCCCGAC
>Ga0307376_10004489_pt1 | contig 12769 bp, 19 predicted proteins | sample TR2MG_FD_202536 | JGI IMG/M metagenome (GOLD analysis project Ga0307376, IMG submission 202536) | Soil microbial communities from Risofladan, Vaasa, Finland - TR-2 | ecosystem: Environmental > Terrestrial > Soil > Coastal area > Acid sulfate soil | place: Finland: Risofladan, Vaasa | collected... | reverse complement strand
TTATCAGATATCTTTTTAGTGCATTGACTCGGACTTGTGGTGATGGTAAACCGCGCTGCAAACGTGTATACGTATTGATGGCATCTATATCCGATTTATCGTGAAATGTTTTTCCTTCTATTTTAAACGGAGCGCCAACTCGAATAAGCGCTGTCTTAAATAGATCTAAATAGAATCGATTGCGTGATAGAAATAAATATGACTCATCTGGATTTATTTGTACAGAAGGATTGTTGGTAAACTCTTCAATTAGGTCTTCTCTGATTCTCTTAACATCGCCACCCTCTGTTGCGGGTTCAAAATCCTTGTCAATCCTGTTTGATATATTATTCGATATCGTTTTTGAGAACTCTAATATATTTCTGGGTAGTCGATACGAATGTTTAAGGATAGTTAGATTCCCATAAGCCTTTATGAATCTACCAACGTCTGCTCCTGACCATTCGTATATTGCTTGATCGTCGTCGCCTGCAATATATATCTTATCACAGTCTCTGAATGCTATATCGACCATATCCCACTGTAGGGTAGTAAGATCTTGGGCTTCGTCCACGATTGCTACCTTTACCGGTAATGGGTTATTGCGCTTTACGAACTCGAGTATTAGATCAGTGTAGTCTAATTTGGAAAACTCTCGTTTGTAGTTCTTATAGTTCGTCTCTATTTCGAGAAGCGTTCTACTGTTTATGTATCCTGATTCAACTATCTGTCTACCCAGTCTAGGATTATTCCTATACGCATCAATATAAAAAAGGTATACGGAGTCGTTGTTATTTAAATCTGCTGTGAAGTTGTGATTGAAATTATATCCGATTAGTTTACCTAATCGCTTCCTATCGTTATAGTTAAACATATCTGTCTGTCGCGCATTCATTTCTCTAAACGCTAATGAATGAAGTGTGCGGAAATACGGAAGATCATCTTCCTTATAATTGAACTTTTGCATCGCACGATCGCGCCCCTCGTACGTACCCGTTCTTGTAAAGGATACAAATGCAATTTCATTAGGTTCGTAGTGTTTTAATTCCTCTTCAAGAATCGATAATAGATAAGTCGTCTTACCCGTCCCAGGAGGTCCAGCTATTATCTCAACCTTAGAATTTTTCTTCTTCATCTTCTTCCTTCCTTCTTTCATCTGCCATATTTATCTCGTTTATTTCTTCGTCGCGATCCATCTCAAATATAGATCTGTCTTTTAAATTAACCCTCCATGCTCGTGTCTTTCTCCTATTTGCTGTGCCTTCTAATGGTTTAGTATCGATATAGAATATTGAGTGTTGTATTCCCATCTCTGTTAAGTGATTGAATGTTCTACTATTCTTTACGCCACGTAGTCCTCTATCACTAATAAACTTTATGAAATCCTGACTACGGAAGAAACAATTGCCATCGGGGTCAATAAAGATTCTTCCCGGCACTAACATTTGTTCTCGCGATACAGCTGTCATTGTCACACCAATAAATACGCGTAATAGTTCTTTCACCTGTCCGTACTCTGATAGTTCTTCCGATGCTTCCTTTACGACCATAGTTTTTGCTCTATCTCCTAGTATACGATGCCATGCGTCACGTTTCATTAGACGCGATATAATTCCTGTTTGTGCGAATAGGTTTTCCTGATACTTTGACGGATTAAATAAATCCGCTGTATCATCGAACTTAACTATCTTTCCGTCCACTTCCATTTCATATGAAGTCTCTCCACCATGAAAAACATACTTAGTCAGTGTACCTATATTCTGTGAAGGCATCGAGGTACTCTCGATACCAAACTCTCGCGTTTTACAGAGCTCTCTATTACAGAATGACTTTAGCGGCTCCTCGTCACACTGATAACAATACTCTTTCTTTTTTAGAGAGTTGATCACCGACATATTTAATTCTTGAAGCGATAATGGTTCCTTTATTTTATTGTTAATGTCAGCTAACTCGTTCTCCCAGTTATCCGGAAACTTCTGCTTTAAATATATTCCCATATTAAATAGGAATATATTTCTACCCCCGACAGGTACACCACCTAGGAATATACGTTGCAAACACGGTGGTGCATCTTTTAGAGGTAGACTATCTGTGAATGCTTTAAGTTCTGATATATCCTTCGTCGATTCTTTTATTAATTTAATTACATTATATAGATCTAGCTTTTTAAAGTCAGCGTTATAAGCGTATCGTTCTGTTTTATCGCCACCGAAATAGGGTAAGTTAATCCAGTTACCCACTGCACCTTTCTTTAGTTCCTTTTGTTTAGGGAACACTTCCGCTTTCGGATACCCTAGCAGCATCTTGAATAAATCTAATGTCGCTATAACATCTCCAGCATTCGTTGGCGTTTCTAGAAAGATATAAATATGAGCGCCACCACTCTTTGATCGAAATAAAACTAAAGGTAAGTGAAGCCCGATAATACTCTTATGGATACTCTTCAAGTCAATATTATACTCGTCTATATCTATCACGCCAAATCTGCATTGATTATTATAATTTATAGGAACAACGCCTAAACCTGTTTCTCCCTCTAGGTGTTTTAGGAAATTGTCTTTCGTTATTTGCTTTGTTATCGTTTGTGCTTTACCAGCAACCTTTCCTTTTTCATCCTTGTCCCCACTGAGTACGAATTGGCCGTATGCTGCCGTGTTGCCGGTAAAGTATTTATAGAAATCATCTACAAGAACCTGATTAACCATATTAATTACTCCCCGTTTTGAAAGGTTCGTATTTATACGGTTTCCCAAATATCAAGTGAAGTGTCTCTTCGGGGTAGATTCGAAATTGCTCTCCATCGAAGTCGAATATGATCTCTCCTGTCTCCATTTCAGAATCGTTGAGAAAGACTATCCTATTCGTTCTTTCATCTACGAAAATCTTTACTCTCGGTGTCATATTAGTTCCTTGCACATGTGCTTGTTTATTATCGCAGCAACAACTTTTGTGCTCGGCATAGAATCCATCGTCGCAAGGTAGCGAGTATATAGGACTTCTATTTCTCTTGCAGCAATTTCTGCTGAAGCATGAGCTTCGTTTATTTGGTATGTTTTATGTTGACCGGTTAGAAACTCTCTAGTACTAACCGTCTTCGGTATATTACTCATCTTGTTCTCCACATTAACAGTGCCACTCCCCGCATAAAGCGAGGAGTGGCGGGATGAGTCTAGAAGTCCGCAGATTTTTCGAATGACTCGCGGAGTTTCTCCCTCGAGAACATTTTGATCGCTTGGCGAACAGCTTCGAGTTGATCTTCTGAAATCCAGTTCTTCCGAGTTACGCCGAGTGCTGCTTTGTTCCCGATCTGATACCAGCGACCCTGTTCGTTTTCGTTCAGAAGAGTCGTCATGGTATATTCGGATGAGAAGAGAGCCGCAGGTCCACCGTCTGGAAGGCGAAGCATCTTCGCCATCGACATCCACTTTCTGGAGTGTTTGATCCCGGTTGACGAGAGAGGAAAAATGATCGGCCCTTCTTCCTCCCTTTCGGATATGAGAAAATAGAATGTGTGTGTTTCTTGGAAGGAGTTCTCGTTGTTTTTTCCGATGCGCTCGCCGAATCGACTTGTTGGATTTGAAAGCCGTTCACCGTCTTCCACGTCGTGAAGGGCAACGAACCCTCCCCGATCCGGTTTCCATTCGACGAATAGTCGTTCGAACTTGAACGGTATGACGACGATTTCTTTTCCGTATACCTCGTTGGTGACGTTGTTGAAAAAGAATCCCGGTTTTGATCCTTCGATATACGATTCGGAATCGTCCATGAGTTGTGGCGAATTGGGCTGGAGGATTCGCAGGAATGGGGTTGCGAAACTTTGTGAATCAGCATCTTCGAACCCTGTCACTCCGTCGAACGCGCCGAGACTTTTCGTGATTTCGATTTCAGTCGTTTCCCTTTTGGTAACGGATTTCGGATCTTGTGTTTTAGCCATCTGTTTCTCCCTACTTTATTGTCGTCTTAGAGTAAACATATACGTTTACACTCTCTGGAGGAGTTTCCCCCAAGGCCATGAACTCTCGAAAATAAGCCTTCAGCGTTTGGGCGTGAATCTTATCTTCCCTATCGAACCCGACACCCCGTTCTGCTAACTCTTCAAGGAGAGTACTTTCTGGATCAATCAGAACCGTTTGACTTTTTATTATCGAGTCATCATGTCGTTCGCGTAGGAACTGGAAGAAGGAAATACCGTCCTTCACTGTTACTGATACGTCGGACTTCACGATAACTTTTCTACCATCGTCAAGTTTGATTTCTGAAAGACCATACATGCCCAATAAATCCGGAATGTCAACCTGTGAAACTTGTTTGAGATCTTTCTTATAACTTGATAAATCCTCCTCTAGTGCAGCTATCTGCATTTCAATCTCGATTTGGCGATCAACTAACTTTTTGAGCCTCGTTAGTTCGGATCCTTCGATCATATCACTCATCGAATGGGACCTCCCTTACCTGATATGTGTGTGGCGTCGAAGCGTAGAACTCTATCTCCTCCGGCGATAGTTCTTTATTTCGCTTCTCAGAAGGAACACGAACCTGTATTTCCGTAATCTTCGCTGCGCGAGCAGCAAGCCAATACGGAATAATTCCGATAACGTGTTTCCCTTCGACGTCCTCGGGGTTGGCGAAACTCACCACCCTAGTTTTCTCGTCGATGAGTCCGATCTTTTCCAAGTAAACTACCAAACCTTTGTACCTGGAAATTACTATCTTCTGCATTCTTCCCTCCTAAATAATTCGTCCTTCATCTCGCGCTGAAGGGAGAATATCCTAACTAACTTTGGCGTAGACTTTCTTACATGAATATACACATCCCACTCCGTGTCCGTTGTGTAGTGTATGTCACCGTCCTGGTAGTAGATTATGCGTTGACCAACTTTAAAAACCTTCATTTTTATTTCTCCCGCCAATATCTAGCTGCTGCTTCTATTGTTGCACGAGCGATGTACGCATTATATACACAATCTGTCATTATCGTGTAGTTAAAGTCATTGACACAGTTTTGTAGTACTTGCTCGTGAAGGGGAAGATTTCTTATCTGATCCCAGAGATATAAGACTGCTTCGGTTTTTATTATCGTAGGACGGATTGCGTAGTTCAAAGAAAATATAACGATCTCTTTATTAACTTTTTGAAATGGCGTCTGCCCGATAACAAAGTCATATCGACCCATATCTCCGGGTTCTAATATAACTCTTTTTCCATCAAATCGTAGGAATTCGATTCTCGATTCAGGTTTTTCCATCTAATATCTCCTTAATCGACATATTGCGAAATGCTTCAAGAACGTTCTTCTTATTCTGGAGTGCTTCGACAATATTCTCTTCTATTGTTCCTTCGATGAGAATATCCTTATAACAGACGGGATACTTCTGACCAGATCTGTGTGAGCGATCTTCCGCCTGAAGTCGTTGCTCTAACGAGAAATTATTGGAAAAGAAATAGTGCAGATTTGAGCGTTGAAGGTTCAATCCAAACGAAGCAGATTGTTGATTGCATATCATGATCTTAATCTCGCCCTTCTGGAAATCATGAATGATCTTTTCCCTGTCTTTCTGTTCTGTCTTTCCGTAGTACTTCTCGACTCGCCAGTCCGGAAACGTAGAAGTAAGTGCTTCATAAATGGCTTCAATCTCTACTACGAAATGACTCCAAATAATTACTCGCTCCTCCCCAACCTCTTCTAGGTCTTCTATCAGTCTAACGATCTTCCTGTTCTTATTCTCGATCATCACTGGTTTCTTATCATTGTCGCTGGGGAAGAAACCTCCACATACTTGCATTAGGCGGAGAGTCAGAGTTACCTTATTTAGTATCGTTAACTCTTTATTTGCATACTCCGCCATAAGCTTTTTCTTAAGGTCGTTATAAACCCGTTTCTGTTCTGGCGATGGTTCAATCACGATCTTTTCATAAATCTTTTCGGGAAGATCTAGGCAATCTTCTTTACGGACGAATATCGAATAGGGTCTGATTTTCTCTACAATCTCTTCTAGATTCTTGTACGGAGAAAAGCTACCCTTGTTCGCTATATACTCGATATTCTTTTCCGAAACACCCGTATGAGCAGAAATGCGTTCGTGGTCTTCTCCCTTTTCGAGAAAGTACTTTACTAATGCCCATTCTTTCTTACTGACCATTCTATGGTAAGTACCGCCAGAATATGGGTTGACGTCCTTTACCATGATCACATGATGGTGTTGGAATACGAAATACGTTCTATCGAAGAAGTTGGGATGAAGAAACTCGAACTGCGCCCATATATCGATAGGGGACTGAGTGACGGGCGTTCCAGTAAGAACCGCTCTGCACTCCGCTTTCCTCCCCAACTTCGTTATATTGACCGTTCTTTTTGCTTTTGGATTCTTGATCCTTGTTGATTCGTCTATAATGACGAATGTGCGGAATCTGGTTAGAAAGTCCTCAAACAGTTTATGGTAAGTGAACGTAGAGTAATACTCGACGTTCGTACAGAACCAAAGCAGTTCTCGTTTCGGATCGTTAAGGAAGAACTCCCAGATATGTCTGTAGGTTGTTGAAAAGTGTTTCTTTGAATCCCAAATATACTTGCGATATGGAACGGGTGAGTGTTCTTTCAGTTGCTCGTTTGCCCATTGACGATGAACGCCGTTCGGTGCAATCAGAAGAACAGCGTCGATTAAATCGTCCTCAAATAATGAGGACGCGATATCGATCGCTGCTTTTGATTTGCCCGTGCCCATTTCCATAAATAGAGCGAAGAACCTTTTCCGCTGAAATCGTTCAAATGCCAAACGCTGATGAGCATATGGCTCTGTTTTGAACTCCATCTTAATCTCCTTATCTGCAAAACTTCGTAAAATATGCCTTCTCCAGTTCTTTGTTCTTCGCGAGAAACTCTCGGAAGCGAGAAACGATTTCGAATACCTCCTTTTGTAGGATATTTGGATCAGGCATTACAATATCGATTTCGTAGACACTCTCGAAATCGGATATTACGTATTTAAATAGCTCCTTCGGATGACCGTTTTTCCAATCAGCGTAAAGATAGATCCTATGCTGATAGGAATCGAGATAATAGTCTGGGTTCTTGTAATTTGAAGTCGTTTTGATATCGATCGTCTTGTTTGCAAAATCTACGTCTTTTCGCCCGTAAAGGAGAAAAGTTACATCCGGCGTTTTTATTTCGCACTTCGTAACTTGCTGCCATAATCCGCCTTTGCAGATCGCTGCTACCTCTTCCGCTGTCTTCATCGGATTCGTTATCTTAACGCCTTTGGCGAGCGATTCGACCTGTTTCTCAAACCTGTTCCCCAACTCGAATACTTCTTTGTCTATCGGGCGGCGATTTAGATAATTCTCTAAATCTGTTTCCGCTTTCTCTTTCCAACCAACCGGGCAGTTCTCTAACCATCTCCAACTATTTAGGAGACTTGGCGTGAGAAGTTTCGATTCGTACGGCATTCTCTTCCCCCTGTTCTTTTTTGATGAGATAGATATTCAGAAGTCTAACGTACTCGATAGGTGCGGGAGCGCAATACTTTGCTCGCATATAAATGGATTGTCGCGAGCAATTCTTGAACTTGGCGTAATCGTCGATCGTTATGTACTCGGCGAAATTGCCATCCTCGTCTTTGACGTAAATCGATTCGATCTGTTCTGCCATTTTTTCCTCCTGCTTTAGAATTGTGCCGTGAACGAGTTTCCGCATCGTTTACAAACGATTTCTTCTCTACCATTTTCCGCGTCTACCGATACGGACTCGTACGCATGATCGAAAACAAAGCACCATAGTCTGCGCATTCCTAGATAGACGATCATGATCACGAATCCAGTAATGGTCGCGGTTCTGCACTCGTACTTTTCTAGAAACTCGTACTCATGGTACGCAGCTCGAAGTTCCTTGAACATCTGATAATCCTCCTAATCGTATATATAGTATATCATATCTGATTCTCATTGTACACCCCCCAATCTGCATATATATGTGAATTCGAATATAAGACTACTAACTTATGCGAGTATATACATACTCGTATAAATCCTCTTTCTATTATAGAGCGCGCGCCCCCGCGTACGGGGGGTTAGTTAGCACCTCGCGTATGCTAATTAACATCGCGTTGTAACGCGTATCTTCACTAACACCGCGTTACAGCGTGTAACACCACCTATTACTGACTATCCTCGCATATCTTTGCTATCATCGCGTTACATCAACTATCACCGCGTAACACTGGTTATCTTCACTATCATCGCGTTACATCGCCTATCTCCGCCTATCTTCGCGTAACACCACGTTACATCGACTATCATCGCGTAACATCGCGTTACACCACTTATCTTTGTTATCCTTCTCTATCTCCAGGAGGGGGGAGGGGCTAGTCCCCCTTGCATACCTCACGTAGGACGCGCGTTCAGGAACGAAGTCATAAGATCATATTAGGTGGTCGCTGAACGCGCGTCCTACGTGATCTGCCAGCATGCGTATTACTGACACAGTTTTTAGGACCATTTTTCGTGATTTCGTGTCATTATGGGGACAGTTTTTTAATGGTTTTTTAAGTTTCGCCTCATATTGACACGAAGGTCTTTTTACCTAAATCTGGGTCTGAATCCTATATATGGAAATGAGTTAACTCTATATATAGCAATGAATTAAAAGATCGATAAAAGTTCTAAAACAGACTGGAATGGCATAGTTATTTCATACATATCTATGAAAAGGAAGGAAAAGGGAAGGGGCTTCAGGAATTGGAAGGGGACCGGGACAAAACCGGAATCCGAGATTCCGTAAAAGCCACCTGAAAGAGAAGGGATCAGAAGGAGCTCATTACGAGCAGGGCGCGGGAACTTTCGAACTTCAAGTTCGATCGATATTTGGGAAACTTTCCCATCCGCCTAAACGGAAGATGGTAATGATGGTTCTTCTAAAGCTTCTTGAATCTCCAATTGGGAGAAGGTATCCAGGCCTTGCGCGAGTCCGATTCTCGCCTCCCGATTTACCCGCCCGTATGGGTGGGAAAAAAGATTGATTAGGAGATTACGATGAACACTAACAAGAAGACTGGCGAGAGCAAATTGGCGAACTACGTTTCTTACCTCAGAGAGAAAATGAACGAAGAAGGTTCGCGGAAGAGAATCTCGCTCAACACGCTCGAGCACGTTTCCGGACTCAGTGAAAAATCCATTCGCATGTACATCAGCTGGAAGGGATGGGGATCAACTCGCAAAGGTTCGCTCATATTCAACGAACTTCCCAAGTATCGCATTCTTCGCTACGGTTTCTAACAACCCCAAGACCGTTCGACCGGGCGGGTTCAACTCCCGCCTGGGGTTATTCCTTCGTATGAAGGAAAATTTTGTTTCAAGGAGCTTTACCATGGCAAAGCGAAAGAACTTCGACGAGAACGAGGAAATGAACGAGGACGTCCAGCTCGACGAGCAGGAAGTCACGAACGGCGAGAGCGAGCAGAAGGTCGAACGGAAACCTTCCCCCAAGACGATCGCGCGCAACGCGATCTTCTCCTGGATGGAAGAGAACAAGGACGAACTTCCTGCCGAACTCGCAGATCTCTACAACGCATTCTCCTCGGTTCCCGGACGCGTATCAGCAGGTGGCATTCAGAAGAACAGCGTCGCCTCGCAGATCCGCGCGATGTTCGAAGAGAGCGAAACGATCCATGAGGACGTTTTCTACGAGAAGTTCAAGATCGGCCGCCTCGAGATGAAGCGCCGGTGCTACAACCTCCGGAAGAAAAACGCAGACCCCAAGGATAACATCTACGTTTCGTTCGAAAAAGAAACTGGACTCTACCACGTAGAGGGAACGGGAGAGAACGCTCCCGCCGGATTCGACGACTAGTACCTAGGTAAAGGTCAGCGCAGGGTAATCAGGCCCGAGGGCGAGTTCGATTCTCGCCCGCGCTATTTCCTCGTATGAGGAAGGAGATTCAATTTTTTAGGAGCTAAGAATGAACGAGAAAAAGGTGACAATCATCGTCGTGTCCGAGAAGTTTCCAAAAACGTACCCGCAGGCAACTGCGCACACGTTGGATATCTTCTCTTCACATGACGCAGCAGACACCTTCGTACAGGACTTCTTCTTTTACTCCGCAGAGCGGGAAACGTTCATGCTGAAGGAGATTCCGTGGTCGGATCACTGTGACGAGTACGAAGCGGGTTACTGGTACCATCAAGGTGCGAAGTACGTTACTCTTCGTTATCTCGAATACAGGGTGCACTAATGACTAGCGACATACTAAAAGCGGTGCACTTTGAGCGACGAGTATTCTATAAGGATGCTCGCTTGTATTTCCGACGCGTTACCCGGGATCGTGTTACCGCACCGGGAAGAATAACACACTGGATCATAACGGAGGTTGATAGAACGAAAGTATTTCCTAACTACCGCGAAGCAAAGAATTATTTCCTCTCGGTACTCAACTCTTAGAGCGTACTCCACAACGCTCGCCCCTCGCCAATGCGCGAGGGGTTTTTTGTGCATAAATGCTCGTCTAGAAGGGAACGTCTAGAAGTGAAATGTAAATATGAAAATATGTTCGTGACATATGGTTAAAAGGGTATATAATCAGTAACATGGAAGCGAGTATATACGAGATGGAGAATAAAACAACGTTTCTGAAAGCTGTTATGACCGCTTTGACCGCATCTACTGGGGGCCCCAGATGCGACCAATGTCCGTATCTGAAAGCCAAGCTAATTCATTACACAGCAAAGACTTATAACCTATTTTCATATCTGAATAGCATTATGACCGCACAGACCGCACCGAACGCATCACTTCTAAAATCGCGATCATTGAAAAAAAATTCTGATGGTGCGATCGGTGCGATCGGTGCGGTCCTATTGCGATTCAGATGTGTGATACAGATACTTGTATCTGTAATTAATAATAAATCATTTACTGACAATGACTTGTCCGTTCTGAATCCGATAACTAGTAACAGCCTATGGTCGCTTCCCCGAACGCGGCTGACCGCAGTAGCCCCGTTAAGGACTCTACACTTATTGGTCAGCGAGAAGATGGAAGAAATCATTCGTCTTTTATTGTGTGCGCGTAGGCGCACGCTCGCGTATAGGGGAATATAGGAATGTCTGGCGATTCTCGTATATTAAAAGATCAACTCGAACTCGGTGTTCCGTTAGAGGACGCAATGTTGTTAGCGGGATATACGTTTGAGGAGATCGAGAATCGAGAGGACTCGGACGAGATAATCGTAATAGAGAGAGCCGCAAAAGCTCAATTCATTTCTAAACACCTCGTTCAATTGAATGCGATATCCGACGAACGACCTAGTGTGAGTCAGTGGTTACTCGAACGCGTTGTACCAGAACGATTCGCACAGAACCACAAACTCTTAGACTTTCCTAAATTACCCGAAGTAATTAAATTGGAGGGAGTATACCCCGATGCCGCAACGGATAGCTAATAGAATATCTATCCCAATTGTTGGAAAGGTCTACGACAATCTCGTCAAGGACTGCGATAAACGCCATCGATTGATTGCGGGCGGAAGGGGTAAAGGTGCGAGTTGGTCAATCGCTCGAATACTTATTGGTGAAGCAATGACTACTCCTTTATTCACAGTCTGTGTGAGGGAGGTACAAAAGACTATCGAGTATTCAGTAAAGAAACTATTATCCGATACGATAAATAATCTGGGACTTGATTTCTTCTTTCGCGATACAAAGAGCGATATTACTGGACTTAACGGTTCAAAGTTCGTATTTGTCGGATTGCGAGATTATAACGCCGATAACTTTAAATCGTTTGAAGGCGCCGATCGTTGCTGGGTGGCAGAAGCGCAGTCCATTTCTCGCCGCTCTATAAACATACTTCGCCCAACGATCAGAAAAGAAGGATCAATCGTCTGGTGGGATTTTAATTTTCGATATGACTCTGATCCCGTATATCTAGATTATATTCTAAACACAGATCCGAACTCAAAGGTTCTTCTCCTCAATTGGCGCGATAATCCCTGGTTCACTAAGGCACTGCAAAACGAGAAAGATGCAGACTTTATGCGCAATGAGGAAGAGGCGAAACATATCTGGGATGGCGTACTTCGCAATATGGGCGATAAGTTCGTTTGCCCTACTCCTCTCGTTTATTCCGCAATGAAGATGGAAATAAATCACATCACCCTCCCTCTAGAAGTAGGGGCGGATATCGCACATCAAGGTGGCGATGAAATCGTTTTCTATAAACGAGCAGGGAATAAAATAATCGATTCATATTACAGTCGATTGCAGGATACTGTTAAGACATATAAAGACTTAAAAGCGTTCCTCGGCGATAAATCCGTACTACTTAAAATCGATAATGGCGATATAGGAAAAGCGGTTGCAGACCTTTTAGCGAACGATGGGTATACGAGAATCACTCGTATAAACTTCGGGGGAAACCCATCGGACAAAGAACACTTCGACGACTGCGTTACGGAAATGTATTTCAACCTTCGCGATATGCTGGATCAGATCGATATACCAAATGACGAGGAATTACTCAACCAACTCTCGCAACGAAAATACGATTATATAAACGGTAAGCGAGGGTATGAAGTAGTTAAGATAGAGAGTAAAGACAAGTTCAAGGAACACGCACATATAATGAACGCATCACCAGATAGAGCCGATGCGTTAGTACTGGCGTTTTATAATCCGATAGAGGACAGTTCATTCGGATTCGCATCTCTAAATCATAATTATATGGGATGAAAATGAGTAAAAGAATAGAGCGTATAATCGACAGTACAATAAAGAAAGCGATTCAAGCCGCAGCGGAAGGCTC
>Ga0307376_10004488_pt1 | contig 12776 bp, 13 predicted proteins | sample TR2MG_FD_202536 | JGI IMG/M metagenome (GOLD analysis project Ga0307376, IMG submission 202536) | Soil microbial communities from Risofladan, Vaasa, Finland - TR-2 | ecosystem: Environmental > Terrestrial > Soil > Coastal area > Acid sulfate soil | place: Finland: Risofladan, Vaasa | collected... | reverse complement strand
CGAGGCCATCGATGAGCCGGAGAAGGTCCATGCCGCTCCCCATACCACCGCTTTCGGCCGTATGGATGAAACCAGGGCGGCACGCCAGCCCGATTTGCGCTGGCGTCCCAAAGAGGAAGTTCCCGCCGGTAACGCAGTGAGGGGGTAATCCCCCCCCGGAACTGGCCAACAAGGGGCCTATGGGCCGCGGTCCGGGGTGTCAACGTCCTGGAGGGCCGGGTGACCTATGCGGCGTTAGGCTTGCCTTATTGCCCGCTCTCTGATTTAATTGACTGAGATACCTCGAATACTATCTTGCGGAGGCATGTCTCATGACGGGAGAAGAGGTCCGGGTAAAACAGGAAAAATACATCTTTCCGGCGATCGGCAACTACTACCGGGAGCCCCTGGTGCTCTCGGCCGGGAAGGGCAAGTATCTCTACGACATTGACGGCAGGGAGTACCTGGACTTCTTCGGCGGTATCCTGACCGTCGGACTCGGTCACGTCCATCCGCGGGTGACCGCAGCGGCGGCCGAACAACTGGGGCGTCTGTGGCACGTCTCCACCCTTTACCAGACGGAAAACATGGTCTCTTACGCCGAACTACTGGCCCGTCTCACGCCGGGCGACCTGCAGAAGAGCTTTTTCACCAACTCCGGAACGGAGGCCAACGAAGCGGCGGCGCTCTTTGCCCAGCTACACACCGGCTGCCAGGAGATCGTGGCCCTGCGGCACGGTTACAGCGGACGGTCCTTTCTGACCATGGGCATGACCGGGCACGGCGTCTGGCGTCTGGGCGGCACCCATGTGGCCGGTATCAAGCATGCGCTGAACCCTTACTGCTACCGTTGCGCCCTGGGCCTCACCTATCCGGCCTGCGACCTGAAATGTGCCCGCGACGTGGAGGACCTGATTCTCACCACCACATCGGGCCGCATAGCCGCCTTCTTTGCCGAACCCATCCAGGGCGTGGGCGGCTTTATAACCCCGCCGCCGGACTATTTCCGGGTGGTGGAACCGATTATCCGAAAATACGGCGGCATCATGATCATCGACGAGGTTCAGACGGCCTGGGGCCGCACCGGCAAATTGTTCGGCAGCGAACATTACGGCCTTACACCGGATGTCATGACCATGGCCAAGGGCGCCGCCAACGGCCTGCCCATCGGCATCACCGTGGCCACCCCGGCCGTGGCGGACAGCGTCCGGGGGCTCACCATCTCCACCTTCGGCGGCAACCCGGTGGTCATGGCCGCCGCCCAGGCCACCCTGGAGGTGGTCCTGGACGAAGACATACCTACCCACTGTCTTACCGTGGGCAACTACCTGCGGGAAAAGCTTGCGGCGCTCCAGGAGAAATATCCCGTCATCGGCGATGTGCGGGGTATGGGCCTGATGCAGGCCCTGGAACTGGTGGGGGAGAAGAAGTCGCCGGCTCCCGGAGCCGTGACGGAGCTCATGGAGGAAACCAAAAAGCGCGGCCTCCTGCTGGGCAAGGGCGGCCTCTACGGCAACACCGTACGGATCAGCCCGCCCATGACCATCGACCGCGCGGACGTGGACACGGCGGCGGCCATCCTGGATCAGGCCCTGCAGGCGGTCACGGAAAAACTGTAGCCGCAGCGGCGCTTAACTTTCTTCAGGAGCCAGGGTATCCCGGTAGATCCGGGGTACCCTGGCTCCTACTGCGCAGAGCACCTCGTAGCTGATGGTACCGGTCTTTTCGGCCACTTCATCGGCCCAAACCGCCTCATCGCCCTGCTCTCCGTACAGCACGGCCTCGTCCCCCGGCCGCACCCCCGCTATGTGGCCCACGTCCACCATGATCATGTCCATACAGACCCGGCCCAGCACCGGGGCCCGCCGGCCGTGGATCAGCACTTGCCCCAGGGAGGAGAGCTTCCGGCTGAAGCCGTCGGCGTAGCCCACCGGCAAGGTGGCTAAAAGGGTGGACGCCGGGGTGACGTGGGTGGACCCGTAGCCTACCCGGAAGCCGGCCGGTACGGCCTTGACCTGGGCCACCAGGGCTTTGAAGCTGAGCACCGGCCGCAGGTTCCCGGCCGGGGACCCGGCGGGATGATAGCCGTAGAGCATGATACCCGGCCGCACCATGTCCAAACGGGCCGCTGGCAGGTTGATCAGGGCTGCGCTGTTGGCCGCGTGGGCCGTATACCCTGCGAAGCCGGCTTCCCGGAGCAGGCGGTCCGTCGCCAGGAAGCGCTCCAATTGCCACTCGGCATAGGACAGGTCGGGGTCGTCGGCGGTGGCAAAATGGGTGAACAGCCCCTCCAGGCGCAGGCCGGGGAGGCCGGCCGCCTTAAGGATATCTTCCGGCCGGTCCGGTGAGAAACCCAGCCGGCCCATGCCGGTATCCACCTTCAGGTGCACACCCGCCGGGTGCTTTCGGGCCAAGCCGGCCAACGCAGCCGCCTGTTCCAGGTCGAAAACCGCCGGTGTCAGACCGAGGTCGAGGACTTTTTCGGCTTCGCCGGGGGCGATCAAGCCGAAGATGAGAATAGGGGCGGTAATGCCGGCGGCCCGCAAAAGCTCGCCTTCGCCGGCCCGGGCTACACCCAGGCTGGCGGCCCCGTTGGCCAGGGCGGCCCTGGCCACCTGCACGGATCCATGACCGTAGGCGTTCGCCTTGACCACGGCCATCACCCGGGCCGGTCCGGCCATTTTAGCGGCCTGGCGGACGTTGTGGCCCAGGGCGTCCAGATCTATTTCCGCCCAGACCGGTTCCCGCACGGTCAGTGACAACCGCTGCAACTGCCGGCCGTACAGCCGCTGCAACCACCGCCAGCGGAAGCGCCGGAACCGTTGGAACCGCTTCCGCCTCCTCCGGCGGCGAATCCGGACATGACGCGTTTGGGGGCCGGGCTCCCGCACTCGGGGCACTGCAGGTTTTCCCCGCTCTCGCTCATGGGACAGAGTTTTTCAAAACGGCGGCCACACTTTTCACAGCGGAATTCGTAGATGGGCATGCAATCTCACTCCTTCGGATATTAAAAGGATACCCGGGAGCAGGGGGGCTGTCAAGCGGAGGGATGGGCCCGGACCGGAAGAGAAAAATCTTCTTTCCGGACGAAAAATGATGATGCGGCTGTGATGGGAGAAGTGCGATTTTCTATGCGGATGGAAAATCGGAGGACGCGCCAGCGGCTTTCGCCAAGGAGCTTGAGATCTCCTCTGTGCGATGCTATCGCTGTTGGAGGGAGAAGTGTTTTTTAATAATAGCCTTTACTTGCTTATGTTCTTGCAGAGTACAATCCGTTTTGGCCAACCGTTCCTCCAGTATTTTTTGGGTAACGAGGCCGGCCTCAACCACCGATGCGCAGAACGCCAAATCCTTGGCCCTACCGGCGATGTACTTGGCAATCAGAAGGTCGTGGACTTCCAGGCAATGGCCCGTCACACCCCAAGTGTTTTCGTTTGACACCGGTATTAAACGATCTTGCCACCCGTTGGGCAGGATGGAGGTGCTTTCGTCAACTCCGTGGGCCCATATGTTAAACGAGCTATGGAAGGGGGATTCTTCCCCTATTGCTCCGGTGATCATATCCGCTTTGCGGCCGTCGGGGTCGTCCAATGGAAGAATATCGGCTTCTATCGATTCCATAGTGACCGGCGGCAGGTCTCTGGGATATTGACCCAGGATAGACTGACTTCCGACGATGATAATATCTCTCTCAGATAGAATGGCGCCTACAGCGCGAATTATATGCTCAAGTTCATCGCGTCGCATTTTTCGGCCTCCTCATCCAGTCCCCGGAAAAACAGCGGATGATTCCCCATCGCTCCTTATGCGACAGAACCCCGGCAAAGGGGGAGCATTGCCGCATGTCCCGCGCCTCTTGGCAAGGCGACCCCAAAAAGGCCAGAAGTTCATCCAGTGGACCTTTCAGCATGGCATCCCAGCGGTCAAAATAATACGAGGCACCACCGGTACCGGAATGGGTTCGTCTCCAGTGAGCAATATTTTGCCGGGTGACCGCCAGCACGGCCTCCGGGTTATCCCGTAGTTTTTCCGCAATAGCTCTATGGAACTGTATGGAAAGCTCCTCCGACCTCAAGTGTCCATGTTCCTGGCGCACGGTTCCCACCCCTATTTTTGATTGTGCACATAGTTCACTGCGGCGACGGAAGAGGATGCCTTATCCTCAAATAAAGTATCTCTACTCCAAATTTTAACAATAAATTGCCACGTTGTCAAGGACTTATGCGACACATTACTCAGGAAGCCTATGTTGCTCATATAGAGTACTTCCCGGTGATTTCCGGCATAAGCAATATTATAGTGGGGAAAAGCATGCGTTTTCATCTATTCTTCCAGGCGGAACCCTTTCACGGTCCCGGTCCGGGTCTGAAAATGGTCAACGGAGTTTGCAGGCTGATGCCGCAGGTGGGGGAAATGATCTCCACCCCGCAGTACCACCCTGGTGATCCTCTCCGGGCTGCCCTGGTGGAGAAGCTGGGTGCTGACTTGGCCCTGAGGGGGGATGCCCTCCAGCCTGACCTTGGCATGTCGACCAGGGATATTCGGGAGGGCTGCCAAGCGGAAGTCCGGGCCCGACAGGAAAATACCAGTGCCCTGAGATTAAATCAGGACCGGATTCGTAAACGATACCGGATAACGTACAATTGCGCTCCAATGAAGACCGTGATAGTTCCAAGGCTGGGTTGGTGGTTGAATATTACCCGCGGTGTCCGTAGCCCGTACCATTACATTTAATACACTTGGGCAGTTACTCTTGAATGGGCCTCCCATTGTACCCATCCGCCAGGAAAATTTGGTCCTTTTTCATGCGAGTGGCCTACGATATCCGTCAGGTGGGGCAGGGCGTACTGCTCGAACTGGCGGGGACTGATCAGACTGGCGCTCGCCACCGGGTCGACGATTACCGGGACCACCCCTAGTTCGGCCAGGGCGTCGATCATATTGAAAGCGGAGGCTGTGGCCATCTGCAGCAATTCGTTGACCAGCCCGGGGTTTTTGTAGGTCTCCCGGATAAAGGTTTCGGTGCCCCGCAGGTGGGCGGCGGTGGTGAAAGGGGCGGCAAAGATACAGCCCACGAAGACCCGGTCACCGATGGTATTGTGCACGTGCCGGGCGGCTTCCAGATACACGGGCAGCCTGCCGTCCCGCCACGGGTCGGCGATCCTGACCTTGGCGACATCGGCCGGTTTTTCCACCACGGGTTTTTCCACCCATGGGGCATCGTCTTCGGGGTAGAAGAGCTGGGTGCCCATGGCTTCGGCCACGGTGGAAGTGGTGGTGAAGAGCAGGGGTATATCGTGGCCGTACCTCTCCCAAGCCCGCACATGGGCTTCCCCCAGCACCGCGGCGTCGCGGTTGAAGCGCGATATGGGTACGCCCGTAACCCGGGAGCAGTGGTTCAGGATCAGGGGAGCACAAGGGATCCGGTCGACCTTCCCGCCTTGCAGGGTTCCCAGAACCCGTTCTCTGGGGGACAGGGAATCCGGGGGTGCTTCTACGCGCATGCCGCCACCAGCCTTTCCGTCAGTATTCTGACCGCGGAGTTGGCGTCGGGGGCGTAAAGGTCGGCGCCGATCTCCCGGGCAAAAGCCGGGGAGATCGGTCCGCCGCCGATCATGACCAGGAATTTGTCCCGGATGCCGCGTTCGGCGAGATCTTCGATAACGGTCCGCATACCGTCCATGGTGGTGGTCATCAGGGTGGACAGGCCGATGACATTGGCTCCCACCTCCAGGGCCTTGGTCGCGAAATCCTGTAACGGTACGTTGCGGCCCAAGTCGTACACTTCAAAACCGGATGTTTCCAGCATGATCTTGACCAGGTTCTTCCCGATATCATGGGTGTCCCCCTGGACGACCCCGATAACCACCTTTTGGGCCGCCTTGCCTTCGTCCACCGGCAGGTGGGGCTGCAGCACCTCCAGACCGGCCAGCATGGCATCGGAACTGAGCAGCACCTCGGGGATAAAGTACTCCTGCTGCTCGTATTTGTCTCCTACCACCTTTATGCCTTTCAGCAATCCGCCGTCAATGGCTTCCAGGGCCGCGATGCCGGCGGCGATGGCTTCCATGGCCGCGCTTGCCGCCGTGTCTTCCTCCATATCGACCAGATGCTGATGACTGAGCAGGCGCTTGTCGAGCCCACTATGGAACAAACGACGTGGTTGTGGGAGATGAGCCGGGTGGCAACGGTGCTTTATAACATAGGGCTGGAGCAGCGGCGGGACTGGTGGCTGAGGTATCACGGGACGAAACCGGGGATCGGGTACACGTACCAAAACGCGCAACTGCTGGATCTCAAGGAGGGCTTCCCGGAGTTTAACTGTCTGTACAGTCTGGTGGCGCAGGAAGTGCTGCGGGCTCTGCATAAGGACTATCGTTCGTTCTTTGCGCGGCTCAAACAACAGAGGCAAGAGGGGAAAGATGTGACCGCCAGGCTGCCCTGGTTCAAGAGCAGCCGGTACTTTTTTACCCTGACCTATATTCAGAGTGGCTTTGGGGTAAAAGACGGGAAGCTGGTTCTCTCGGGCGGCATGGAAGAGTACATGGACGAAAAGGGCCGGACGAAACGGCGCCGGCGCAGGGAGACCATTAAAATAGCTGGCTGCCGGAACCTGCCGGAGAAGGTACACAGTCTGACGATCAGGCACCGGGACGGTCGCTTTTACGCGAACCTGACGTACGAGGTGGAGCCGCGGTTACCGGAGGGTATCCGGCCCCTGAAGGGAATCGCCTTCGATCCCGGCGTGAAGACATTCCTGACCGGGGCAGACGACTCGGGTCGGCTGATCGAATTTCAATCACTTATCAAGCGCTCAACCAAGTACTTTGACGGGGAAATCGACCGGGTGAAGTCGCTGAGGGACAAGTGCCAAAAGGGGTCACGGCGTTACCGACGGCTGAAACAGGTTCTGCACGTCCTGCACCAGCGGCGCAACGCCCAGGTGGACGACGAACTGCACTCAATAGCGAAGGTGCTGGCGTCCGGTGAGTGGGATGTGGTTGGGATAGGGAATCCCGGCAAACAGGGAATGGTGAGCGAAGATCCGGAGAAAGGCAGGGGCAACCAGAATATCAACCGGGCGGTACAAAACAACTGGCCGCTGAAGAAGCTATTGGGTTATGTGGATTACAAGCTGGAGTACCGGGGCGGGCGGTTCGTGCCAGTCGACGAGCGCTACAGCACCCAAGAGTGCAACCACTGCGGGCACCGAATGAAGATAGACCCGTCCGTACGCGTCTACCGGTGCCCGGAGTGTGGAATGGAATTGGGCCGCGACGAAAATGCGGCGATTAATCTATTGAACAGGGTCTTGACCGGTATGAACCGCCAGAAGAAGGACTACCGGGCTATCCGGGTTCGGATCGCGTTTCACCGGACGTTGAGCGGTCGGTGGGAGCACAGGGACGTATTGACGAACCCGGCATAAGCAATGACCCCTTGCCTCCGTGGCCGGGCCATCCCGATAGGGGTGTGCCGTAGCAATACGGAAACCTTTGGGGCACCTAATCATGGACCCCGGCTCCCAGGGTGGCTCCTGCACCTGGGATGCCCCTCAATTTATTGGGGGGAGGAGGTCACACAGTTGTCATACGCACTGGTGTTTTTGTTGTATTATGGCAGTATTCATCATGCCGGTCATACTGGCTCATCTATTGTGGGATTGGGTAGCGATTAAACATAATACTCTCCCGGGCCCATTTTCAATCCTTTATATGGTCTGTTTTCCTCTTTTTGGAACAGCCGGTTCCCCGGGTTTTTGGCTTGCGTCCGGCAGGGATTGCGGCTTACTGGGGGGAATACTTTCTCTAAGTAAAGAAAAAGGAGATGTGGCCATGCTCCTGCGTTTTCTGGGCGCTGCCAAGACGGTGACCGGCTCGTGCTACTTATTGTCTTCCGGCCCGCAATCCATTTTGGTCGATTGCGGGCTTTTCCAGGGCCCCCGGGCCTTGCGGGAGCGCAACTACGAGCCCTTTCCCGTCCCTCCCGCGTCCCTTTCCCATATCCTGCTGACCCATGCCCACATCGACCACAGCGGGCGCATTCCCTACCTGGTTAAAAACGGTTTCCGGGGCCGGGTCATAACCACCGCGGCCACCGCCGACCTAGCCGGGGTGATGCTGCCGGACTCCGGGCACGTGCAGGAGATGGAAGTGGAACAGAAGAACCGGCGGGGTCAGAGGGCCGGCCGGGAAAGGATTGCGCCCATGTACACCGCCCAGGATGGGTTCGCCAGCCTGGAATATTTCGACCGGGTGGAATATGGGCAGGATGTGGACCTGGGCGGCGGCATGCGGGCCCGCTTCCTGGATGCCGGCCATATCCTGGGTTCGGCGGTGCTGGAGATCACCGTCGTCGAGAATGGTCTTCCTGCGCGGATCCTGTTTTCCGGCGATCTCGGCAACGCCGGCTACCATCCCCTCCTGGCGGGGCCGACCCCGGTCGGGGAGACGGACTTCCTGGTGATGGAATCAACTTATGGGGACCGGTTGCATCAGGATAAGCGGGATCCGGCCGAACTTCTGGCTGCGGTGGTCAACGAGGCCTACGCGCGCGGTGGCCCCCTGATCATTCCCGCTTTCGCCGCCGAACGTACCCAGGATCTTCTCTACTTCCTGCACCGCTTGTGGGAAGGGGGACGTATCCCTCCCCTGCCGGTTTACATCGACAGTCCCATGGCTATTGCGGCTACGGCCGTTTTTGAAAAGCACCACGAGTGTTACGGGATACAGGTGCAGGACATGCTCCGGAAGGGCGAGGAACCTCTCGACTTCGCCGGGGTGCATTACGCCCGAACGGTGGAAGAATCGCAGGCCTTGAACAACCTGCAGGGCCCGGTGATCATCATCTCGGCCAGCGGTATGGCCGATGCCGGCCGGGTACGCCACCACTTGAAACACAACCTGTGGCGGAAGGAAGCCACTGTGCTCTTTGTGGGTTACCAGGCGGAGGGAACCATGGGCCGCAGTTTGATGGAAGGTGCCAAACGGGTTACCATCTTCGGCGAAGAAATCAGCGTCGGGGCCCAAATAAAAAACCTCGACGTTTTTTCGGCCCATGCCGACCAGAAGGGACTCCTGGAGTGGGCCAGGAATTTCCGGGTGCCGCCCCGGCTGACCTTTGTGGTCCACGGGGAGCCGGTTGCCGCCGAAACCCTGGCCAGGCTTTTGACCCAGGAACTGGGTTGGCCGGTAATCGTACCCGAATGGCTCGGGGAATATGACCTGACCGGCCAGACGGTTGTTGCGCCTGGCTTGCGACAGGCCAGGGAGGCGCTGGACCAGAAAATAAGGGCCCTGGAGGCGGAAAACGATCAGTCCAAGCTGGAGGGGCTTATGAAGAAACTGGCTGAACTTGCCGAATATGTGAATCAGATAGCGCCCCCGGAGAGTCCCCCGCCGCAACCAGCCGCCGGTCAATGCCCGATGGATGGGGGGAAGGCTTAGTTGGCCGGCCCGGAACTCTTGACCTTCAGGCTTCTGGCGGAGTCCGGGCAGGTGAAACATGCCTTTACCACGCGCCGGGGCGGGGTCAGCACCGGCCTCTTGGCCTCCCTGAATATGGGATTTGTGGCGGGCGACCCGCCGGAGAACGTGCGGACCAACCGGCGCCTGGTGTGTGAAGCCCTGGGTCTGGATCCCGCCCGGATCGTGGCCGGCCGGCAGGTACACGGGCACAACGCTGTCGTGGTGGGGGAGGAGGACCGAGGCAGGGGGGCGTATTCACCGGACGGGGCTTTTCCTGATACCGACATTTTGCTCACCGCGGTGAAAGGCGTCGTTCTGACCTCGTTTTACGCGGACTGCGTCCCCCTCTACTTTCTGGACCCGGTTGCCGGGGCCGTGGCCCTGGCCCACGCCGGTTGGCGGGGTACGGTGCAGGAGGTCGGTGCGGAGTGCATCCGGGCCATGGCCGCTGCCTTCGGCAGCCGGCCGGGCGATCTTCTGGCGGTTATCGGCCCGTCGGCCGGAAGTTGTTGCTACGAGGTGGATGAACCGGTACGGGCGGAGTTTTCCCGGGTGTTTCCCCAGTGGCCCGGTCTTTTTGTCCCCCGGGGCCCGGGACGGTGGCTACTGGACCTCAAGGAAGCCAACCGCCGGACCCTGGTGGCATGCGGGATGCTGCCCGGGCGGATCGAGGTAAGCGATTTGTGCACGGTCTGCCGGCCGGAGCTGTTCTTTTCCTACCGGGCCTGCGGTGCCACGGGCCGCATGGCTTCGCTGGTCAGCCTGGTTTAGTTGTGCGGGGGGGATGCCGATTGGACAGGATCCTGGTTGTCGATGACGAACCATCCATCCTGGAACTCATTAGGGTTAACCTGGAGCGGGAAGGCTACGAGGTGGAGACGGCCGCCGATGGACGGGTGGCTCTGGAGGCGGTCGCGCGCAGCCAGCCGGACCTTATCCTCCTGGACGTGATGCTGCCGGGACTGGATGGCTTGGCCGTGTGCCGGACGCTGCACAACGATGTGGCTACCCGGGACATTCCCATCATCATGCTCAGTGCCCGGGGCGAGGAACTGGACAAGATCCTGGGATTGGAGATGGGGGCGGACGATTACATTACCAAGCCCTTTTCTCCCCGGGAACTGTTGGCCCGCATCAAGGCCCGGTTGAGGCGAAAACCGGAGGCGGCTCCGGCCCGCGAGCCGGGGCGACTGCAATTGGGGCGCCTGGTTATCGACCAGGACCGGTACATGGTTCTCTTGGACGGGGAAAAGCAGGACCTCACCCGCAAGGAATTCGAACTTTTGCGTTTTCTGGCCCGCGAGCCGGGTCACGTTTTTACCCGCGACTACCTCCTGGAACAGATTTGGGGCTACGATTTTACCGGGGATTCCCGCACGGTGGACGTACATATCCGTCACCTGCGCCAGAAGCTGGAGCAATTGCCGGGTTCGCCCCAGTACATCGAGACGGTGCGCGGGGTCGGTTACCGTTTCCGGGAAGGGGACAAGTAGGCTTCATGATGGGCCGGATGTATAAGGTTGATCCCCGGCGCGGCAAGCTGGTCATATTGATTGTCTTTCTGGCCCTGGGGGGCTTGTGGCTGGGCGGCAACTGGCCGCGCCTGGTCGCCAGGCTGGCCAAGGTGGACTACCTGGCCAGGGGGGAGGTGCGCTCCACTCTGGACCTGCAGGGTATCCTGATCGCCGACGAGCAGGTGCTGGTTGCGCCGGCAGCCGGCCGGATCCAGTGGCTGGTCCCGGACGGGCAAAGGGTACGGATCGGCCAGACGGTAGCCCGGATCACGACTGCCGGTGGAATTGCGGCGGCCATCAACGCTCCGGCGGCCGGTCTTTTGAGCTACACGACCGACGGTCTGGAAACGGTGCTGCGGCCGGCCAGCCTGCCTGATATGACCAAGCCCGCCCTGACGGGGCTCAAGACCGTGACCGTGGCCGGTGGCCAGGAGGTCGGTGCGGGCCAGGACGTAGGCCGGGTGACCGACAACCTGGATCCGGTGTATATCTACGTGGACCCCGCCCAGGTGCCGTCCGGTATGCTGGCCCAGGGTAAGCCCTGGCTCCTGACCTGGCAGGGACAGGAGCTACCGGCCGTCGTCAGCTTTTTGCGGGGGCCGGCCGGGGGACTCTTTCTCCGGCTCGGCCGTTATCCGGATCAAATGGTCGGGGCGCGTCAGGTGAATTTTGCCGCGGTTACCCGGACCCTGTCCGGCTACCTGGTGCCCCAAACCGCCTTGGTGGCCAGGGGAGGGCAGACCGGCCTCTACCTGGTTCAGGACGGTCAGGCCCACTGGGCCGGGGTGCAGGTTAGCGGGTACCTGCAGGGAGTGGCAGACCTGGCGGAGCCGCTGCCCGACCAGGCCGCGCTTTACGTGGTGAACCCCCGTTGGGTGAGAGACGGGGTACCGGTCTCATGACGGTCTCCGAAAACCTGGCCCTCGTCCAGCAGCGTATTCTTCTGGCGGCCCGCCGGGCCGGCCGGGATCCATCCCTGGTCCGGCTGGTGGCGGTGACCAAGACGGTTGACGCGGCTGCCGTTGCAAGCTGCCTGGCGGCCGGGGTGAATGCCTGCGGGGAAAACCGGGTGCAGGAGTGGCTGGCCAAGAGAAGTCTCTTGCCGGCCGGGGTGGAGTGGCACCTGATAGGCACGTTTCAGTTGAACAAGGTCAAATATCTGGATGAGACGGTGCATTTGATCCATTCCCTGGACCGCCTGGAACTGGCCCGGGCTTTGGACGCCCGCTTCCGGAAACTGGACCGGACCGTCCAGTGCCTGGTACAGGTTAACGTCAGCGGCGAAAAGTCCAAGCATGGGCTGGCGCCGGGGGAACTGGAACCTTTCCTGCGGGAAATAGCCGGACTCGGGGCCGTAAAGGTCAAGGGGCTGATGACCATGGCACCCATCGGTCCCGCGGGGACGGCCAGGCCGGTTTTCCGCCGGTTGCGTGAACTGGCTGGCACTGTGAACATCCCGGGAGTGGAAATGGCCACTTTATCGATGGGAATGAGTGATGATTTCGAAGTGGCGGTGGAAGAAGGGGCCAATCTGCTGCGCATCGGCCGTGCCATCTTTGGTCCGAGGCCTCAAGCCTGACTTCCGTGGTTGGGAAAAGCCTTGCACTCAGATGGAAAAAACAAAGTCGGGTTGCAAAATATTGTTGACAATCCCGTAAAATGGCCCTATAATTTTAGACAGCTTTATCCGTGGCGGTATCATGCAGTCCAGGGCGATTATGGGGCTTACCGGCGAAGGACCATTTGTTGTAGCGAAGGTTGGGCTTTGGCACTATATGTTGACTCTTAAGCTAAGACCAGCAAAAGGAGGCAGGGA
>Ga0307376_10004487_pt1 | contig 12780 bp, 10 predicted proteins | sample TR2MG_FD_202536 | JGI IMG/M metagenome (GOLD analysis project Ga0307376, IMG submission 202536) | Soil microbial communities from Risofladan, Vaasa, Finland - TR-2 | ecosystem: Environmental > Terrestrial > Soil > Coastal area > Acid sulfate soil | place: Finland: Risofladan, Vaasa | collected... | reverse complement strand
CTGCACGCCGTGCCAGACCAGCCCTCCCAGCAGGAGGGCCATGCTCGCCAACACCCCACCCAACAAAATATAGCTAACGACCACTTCCAGGTCCAACCTGCCGGTGGGAGCCGGCCTGTCTTCCGCCACCTCAAATCCCTCCCAGCCCGCGGCTGATCATTTCAATCCCCAGGGCCAGCAGTACAACGAGGAAAAAAGAACGTACCGTCCTGTTTCTCATGTGCACCAGCAGGCGGGTGCCCATAAAGGCCCCAACCACGACCCCTAGGGCCACCGGCGCCGCCAGCCCCGGATCGAGGAGCCCGGCGCCCAGATAGACGCTGGCCCCGGCCAGCGCCGTGACGCCGATGATCATGTTGCTGGTGGTGGTGGAGACCTTGGGCGGGTAACCCATAATCAGGTCCAGGACCAACACCTTGAGCGCCCCGGCCCCGATGCCCAGCATACCGGCAATCATGCCCACCCCCAACATAAGGGGCCCACCCAGGTAGGCCCGCGTCCCCTGGTAGGTGACCGTCCGTTCACTGGTCAGGTCGTAGTAGCTGCCGGAAAGTTCCAGCCAGGCCGAAAGGCGGTCCTGGGAACGGGGAGGTCCCCCTCCCTCCCGTCGCTGCGACAAGAGAGCGACCCATGAGCCCAGAAGCACCACACCGAACAATATAAACAAGAAGCGTTGCCTGGCAGCCAGCATGATGGCTGCCCCGGTCAGCGCTCCGGTTATCGTGAACATTTCCAGGAACATACCGGTTTTGATATGGGTGATGCGATCCCTGACGTAGGCGGCAGCAGCCCCGCTGGAAGTGGCTATTACGGAAACCACACTGACCGCTATGGCATGGCGGATGTCGAGCCCGAGAAAGGTCAGGGCGGGGATCAATACAACGCCGCCCCCCATCCCGCTCAGGGCGCCGACCAGGCCGGCGATCACCGAGATGGCAAAAACGGTATCCATGTGCATCGCTTAGCAGGCCCCGCCGGACCACTCCGTATTCGCGGGACCCTGTCCCCCGTCCTTCCTGCTCAGGAATCCGTGGTTCCCGCCTGTTCCAGGTAGGGCAGACCGGCCATGACTCCGGCCAGGAACCAGAAGTAAGTGCCCATCATAGGCACCTCGAAGATGTTTTCCACCGAATTATGCACCAAAACGCCGAAGAGACCGGCGAAGAGAGCGGCACTGATCAGCCTGAGGTAGGGTTCGGTGAGCCGCAACGTGTTGCTCAGGCCGCAGCGGATGACCGACACGATCAGCCACAAGAGCGCCAGCGAGCCTATTATGCCCGTTTCCGCGGCCGTCTTGACATAAAAGCTATCCACGTAAAAACTCCCCGGCACCTCGTTGGCCGCCACCGCGCCACCGTACCAACCCAGCCCGTCTCCCACCAACGGATGCAGGCTCACCTGCTGCAAAGCCAGGCTCCAGCGTTCCAACCGTCCGGCCTGGGAACTGGAAGCCAGGTAGGCCGGGGAAAAAAGGTACAAAAGACGCGACATGACACTGGGAATCGTGGCGGGCACCACCATACCGGCCACCACTAGACCCGCCAGAAGCCGCCAGTTGTACAGAACGGCAAATAGGATCAGGCCGGCCAACAGGGCAAACCAGGCCGCCCGGGTGTAGGTGAAGATCAGGCACGCACCCATGCTCAGGAGAATCACCAGGGCGAAGGCCCTCTTCCACCATTTACGGCCGGCCGCCAGCAGTTCGGCCAGCGCCAGCGGAATGGTCAGTACCAGGAAGCTTCCCAGCACGTTAGGGCTTTCCACAATGGAAAAGACCCTCGTAGTTAAGGAGGGTTCGGCCTGGTCAACCCACTGGGGCGGAATGGGCACCTTTATATAGAACTGGTAGTTGCCGTAAAGGGAAACCAGGAAGGCTACCAGCAGCAGGACCCAGATGATGCTATGTACCTGCCCCCGGCTGCGGATCAGGTTGGCTCCCACGAAGAACCAAAGAATGTATTCGACGTATACCCGCAGACCGTCGAAGCCGATGCGGGTCACGGGGGAATTGATGAAGAACAGGAAGAGTAAGGCGGCCATGAAGACTATTACGGGCAGATCCAGGGCGGTCCGCCGGTAGACCCTCTCTCCCCTGGCCACCTGCCGTGCGGTCCAGGCCACCACTATGAGGACGAAAAGTCCTTTATCCCAGAACTTCCAAAGCAGGGCGGTGGCCGCGAAGCGCCGCAGGAAGAAATCCCAGAAGGCGAAAGGGAGTAATATATATAGAAGGTCTTCAACACTGAAGTACCTTATCCACCGGTATACCCGGCTTCCCCCCCAGACACCGGCCGGCGCCGGGCGGGTGACCGCCGGACCCAGTCCGGCCTCCCGCAGCCAAGGCTGCACGGCGGAGCGCAAGACGGCCAGGAACCGGCCCAGGGAGCGGTACAGCGGCGCCTCATCCTCCAGACACCCGCCCTCCCGGAGATCCCCGAAACCCGTCAACCACCGGTAAAGGGCACTCTCCCCGATCTGATTGACCAGACCCGCCAGGGCGCGGACCAAAAGACTCTCCCGCCAGACGGTAGAAAACAATGTTTGCCCCCCTGTCGCCCGTTCTACACAGATGTTACTAGTCTGCGTTCCCCATGTCAAGCCGGCGCTCGAGGCAGGCGTTTTTACAAAAGGAATTCGTACACTCCGACCGCTATCAGGATGAGGCCGGCGGCCAGGCTAGCCCATTTGCCCAACCAGCGCGAGAGGTAAAGGTGGCCGAACTTCACCCCGTAAGCCAACGTGAGGAGACTCAGGACAAATACCAAAGCGGTAGTGAGGGGAATGCTGATGCCGACCATCCCGCCGCCGAAGCCGCCGGCCAGGTTGTTGACGGTCAGGGCCAGGGCCAGCACGAGGGCTTCCCGGCCTTCGATTCGTCCGGAACAGTCCATATCCACCCCGCCCGGCTCCCTGAGGATGCGGATCAAGAGACCCAGCGACCGGATGCGCAGTTCGAACACTTTTTTCGTCTCCTGCAGCACCGGTGGCGGCGGAGTGCTGGTTCCATTCGGCTTGATCCAGGTTTGCAGCAGCACCCATATCCCTGCGGCGATGATGAGCCCCGAGCCCGTGCCGGAAGCCAGCCGGTCCGGAATGTGCCGGGCCAGCAGGTCGCCCAGGGACATGGAAAGGAACGTTCCGACAGTGGTGACCAGGGCCACGATCAGGTTGGACAGGAAGGGAATGGCGATGCGACGGATCCCATAAGAAACTCCTATCCCTATATTGTCCAGATTGGAAGACAGGGACAGGAGAAAACTTGACAAAAAAACCACCCGGTAAGCCCCCCCCTCGCTGACTATGAAATAAGTTTATTTGCGAAGGCAGGGCGGGGTGCCAGTCCAGTAAGGACCCGGGGGAAATATACGTTAGGCTTACTTAACTTAAGCTTGTCTGGACTTAAGACTTTGCGTATAATATCCGTGGGGTTGCCGGGAAAAGCCCGGCAGACCGAACATACGGCGGAGGGTGCTGGATGAAGTTAAAAAAGAGCCCGTGGAAAAGCATCCTAATCTTCCTGCTCGTCCTCGGCCCCGGCATCATAACGGCCAACGTGGACAACGACGCCGGCGGCATTACCACCTACTCCCTGGCCGGAGCCCAATTCGGCTACCACCTGCTCTGGACCTTCCTGCCCATAACCCTGGCCCTGATCATCATCCAGGAAATGAGCGCCCGCATGGGCGCGGTCACCAGCAAGGGTTTGGCGGACCTGATCCGCGAGCAATTCGGTTTGCATCTGACAGTCTTGATCATGTTGGTCCTGCTGGTGGCCGACGTCGGCAACACCGTGTCCGAGTTCGCAGGCCTGGCCGCCAGCATGGATATTTTCGGGGTGACCAAATACCTGGCCGTACCGCTGGGCGCCGTCCTGGTCTGGTGGATGGTGGTCAAAGGCACCTATCGCAAGGTGGAAAAAATTTTCCTCGTGGCCTGCACCTTCTACGTAACATACATCATCTCCGGGATGCTGGCCCACCCCGACTGGCCCGCGGTGGGGCGCAGCCTCGTGACGCCCGGTTTCAGCTTCACGTCCGGCTACCTGGCCATGTTCATCGGCCTGGTCGGCACCACCATCGCGCCCTGGATGCAGTTTTACATCCAGTCGGCCGTGGTGGAGAAGGGCATAACCGCCGCCGATTACCGCTACAGCCGCTGGGACGTCATTCTAGGCTGCCTGGCCACCGACCTGGTGGCGGTATTCATCGTCATTGCCGTGGCGGCCACCTTGTACGTCCGTCACATATCGATCGTCGACGCCAAGGACGCGGCCATCGCCCTGGCTCCCCTGGCCGGACGCTTCGCCTCCCAGCTGTTTGCCTTTGGCCTGTTGAATGCGTCGCTCTTTTCCGCCTCCATCCTGCCCCTGGCCACCGCCTACAGCATCTGCGAGGCTCTCGGGTTTGAAGCCGGCGTGGACAAGACCTATGACGAGGCACCCCAGTTCTACACCCTGTACACCGCCATCATCGTCCTGGGGGCGGGCCTCATCCTCCTGCCCAGTGCTCCGCTGGTGCCGATCATGTTCTGGTCCCAGGTGCTCAACGGCGTCCTTCTGCCGGTGGTGCTGATCGTCATGCTCGTCCTGATCAACGACCGGTCCCTGATGGGCGAGCACACCAACTCCCCGTTCTTCAACGTAGTATCGTGGGTTACGTCCATCGGCATGATCGGGCTTACCCTGCTCCTGGTGTTAACCCAGTTTTTCCCCGGCCTTTCCCCCGGCTAGGCTGGTCGGCAAAAATTTCAGAATCCCGGGCCAAAAACATCTTGCTATTTAATGCACATGCGTGTTAAAATTCTGTTAAGATGTTACGTGGCCATCGGAGGCTCTGAAGCCGCAATTTACGGGAATAAACTGGTCGGCTTCCCGGTTGCGGCGGGTGAATCTTTAAGACGACTAAACAGTTTAAGGCAATAAATGGGGTTTTTTGGGAATCGCTTATGAAAGTTATCACGATAACAAACTCAAGCGCTATTTGAGGCCATAAGCCCATCCGGGTTTGCTCTTGTCGAGCCGGTCGTCTCATGCCAAACCGGAATCCAGCCTTTTTTGCGGCGGTAGGAACTACTTTTTAACATAGTGATTTATCCCAGGACAAGTGAAATCTGATGCAAATCACCGGGAGGGGTAAAGATGCGGGTTCTTTACCGGGAGTGGGTGCAAAGGTTCCTGTCGTCCGACCAGCCCCAATTGATCCTGCTGGCCAATATCGTTGGTGTGATCGCCGGCTTTTTGGCCATCCTCTACAGCGTCCTGATTCGTTTCTTACGGGACTTCTTTGTCACCGATGGCAAGACCATCCTGTCTTTTGCGCACGGCTACTACATAATCCTGATACCGGTAATCGGGGGAGGGGCCATCGGTCTCCTTAACTATTATTTCACCCGCGATGCCCGCAGTTCTTACGGCGTCCCTGGTGTGATGGAATCGCTGACCATGCGCGGCGGGCAGATCCGCCTTCGTACGGTAGCCGCGCGTTCCCTGGCCGCGGCCATCTGCATAGGCTGCGGCGGCGCAGCAGGCAAACAGGGTTCCATCGTGCAGATGGGCCTGGAACTGGCCAACATGGTCCGCCGATTTTTCAAAGTGGGTGAAAAGAAGCTGCGCATTCTGGCCATGTGCGGCGTGGCCGCAATGGTTGCGGCCAACTACAACACCCCGCTGGCCGGCATAGTCATGGTTTTCGAAGTAATAATCGGTGAATTCAACCCGTCTTACCTGGGACTGATCGCGATTCCCGTTGTCGTGGCCAATTTCATCTTCACCGCGGTCATGGGCAATGGGGCCAAATTCCCCGCCCCGGTCTTTCAGGCCGGCAGCCTGATCCAGCTGCCCTTCTACCTCCTTATCGGCGTGGCCACCGGACTCCTGGGCCTGGTATATATCAAGGTCATCATCAACTCCGAGGTCTTCTTCCAGCGCCTCTTTGCGGGCACCAACTACTTCCTCCGTCCACTGATCGGCGGCTTGGGCATCGGCATTGTGGTCTTTCTGGTACCGCTGGCCTTCGGCCGCGGTACCACCGGTATCGATCTGGTACTGGCGGGGAATTTGATACCTTCGACAATGCTCCTACTAATTGTCCTCAAACTGGTCAACATATCCTTCACCGTCGGGGCATGGTCCACCGGCGGCGGCTTCCGGGCCGGCCTTTTTCTGGGAACCATGGTAGGCGGAAGCATGGGCTACTTGTTCCACAACCTCTTTCCCTCCATTACGAACACGCCCGCCTCTTACGCCCTGATCGGCATGGGGGGCCTCTTCGCCGCGGCCGCCCAGGCGCCCTTTACCGCCATCTTATTCGCTACCGAATTGACGAAGAACTATGCGGTCATCCTGCCCGTAGCTGCCGCCTGTGCCACCAGCGCCTACGTCTCCAGGGCCTTCAGCGATGAAAGCATCTTCACCGCCCGCCTGGTCCGCCAGGGTCTGGACGTGGAGAACGCCCGCCGGGAAGACATCCTGCGCAACATCCTGGTGCGCGACGCCATGGTTCGGGACGTCGCCACCCTGCCGGCCGACCTAAACGTGAAAGAAGCCTTCCGGCTGGCCAACCAGGGCGCCTATAGCGGCTACCCGGTGGTAAACGGGCAGGGCCGTTTGGCCGGTATTGTGACCCTTAAGACCCTGCGCAACGCCCTCAAGGAAGGCCTGCACAACCAGCCGGTCGCCGACGTCAGTCCCCAGCAACTGGCGGTCATCACCGGGCGCGATACTCTGCGCGACGCCATGATCCGCCTGAACGAGCACGACATCAAACGGCTGCCGGTCGTATCGCGGGAAGACCCTCACCAGTTGGTAGGCATCCTTACCATGGCCGACATCATGCATGCCTATAACGAGGACCTGGCCAAGGTGGCCGGCCGCAACCGCCTGCTTGCGGCCGCCCGGGCAAAACAGAAGCGTGCCGGTGCCGAAGGGGAGGTCAGCCCGGCCATGGCCATGGCGTCCACCGAGATCAGCCTTATTCAGTGCGATCCGGAGTCCCTGTCGGCGGACCTGAGCATTCAACCCGCCAAGGACGAAGCCGCCAATTCCACCAACCTATCCGCACTGGGAACCGAGCAGGGCAGTTGACGGCTCCCGGTCCGGCAGCCGTCGGTTGTCCGGCCACGCCTGTTACGCACCGGTCGGCCCTTCGGCCCTCTTGGGCGCCGCGGTTATCGCTCCACCCGCCGGCGCCATCGGCAGATTCGTTCTGGTCGCCTGCAACGGCGCAACGATCGTCATCGCCGCCCTTCCCATAACCCCGGACCACGCCCGGCGGGAAAAACATCCTGACACAGGCAGCCGCCGCCTGGACCCTGTTGCTCCACTTCATCGTCACCATTTCCATCAGTGTGTTCACCGCTCATGCCGGTGCTCCATACTTACCCGGCCAACGGCTGCGTCGGCATTGGGGTTGTCAGTGTTCCCCTCCTGATTCACCAGATATGTCATACACCGCGTGGTGTCAACAGCTACCGGTTTTCTGCGACAAAGTAGGACATTTACCAATAACTGTGTTTTAGCCGCCCTTTCGTGAGTACGCCTATCCCAGTCTCTGCCAGGTGTGATAGGTGACTGATATTGAAAAGGTAAAGGTGAGAAGATGACCTGGGCTGAAACCTCACCCGCCCGACCTCAGCTATAGCCCCACCACTTTAACGTGCAATGCTCATTTGCATGCGGGCATTAACGTATCCCATCGACGGGGGTGTCCCCTCCGGGAGTACTTATCCCACCCGGTGTGTAGCCGGGCAGGGCGTTGTCGCCGCTACCTTCGGCGGCTTCTTCTTCCTCTCCCAGTGAAACTCGTTGTAAAAGCTGTGATGCATGTTCACACTGGCGTTGAAGTCGGCGTTCACCACATGTCCGCAGTGCGGACAGTAAAAGAGCTTTCCCCATTTACATTTTACCCGCTTGCCGCCGATGTACGAGAACCTCTCGCCCTTGTGGCCGCAGCGTGAGCAATACTGACTGGTGCCGTGGGGATTGACTTCAATCGTCACAATGCCAATGATATATGCCTTATATTTACTGTACTCAAAGATTTTACCGCGTATTTGATTGGCTTTTCTTCGGTTCATCCGATGGGACTTACTTTGGCCCTTTTTAGGCCTGATCTTGCGTAGACGCTCGAAGACAAGCACGCAGTCCGGGTAATTCTCGCAGACATCCACTATAGCCCGGGAAACCTTATGAGCGAAGTCATCGTTGGTACGTTGAATGTGACTCCATAGATCACCGTCAGAATGCTCGCCCTTCACCGGTTGCCCGGACATCCACTGGTGCTCGGAGATCACTTTCATGTGATGGTAACGGTGTTGGTCAAGACCATCATCCTTGACAAATAGCGTACCTATGATTTTACCGTGCTGCCTCACGGTGATAACCGCCAGGTTCTTGACGTTTAAATCCACACCAACGGTAACCAAATCAGCATTTTCTTTGGATTCCTTGACTTTCGTCGCCTCCACCGGTTTCTCCTGCGGTATGTGAAGGCCAACACTGTGTCTACGAAGAATCAGCTTTGGACTCTTGTTATCCCAATCCTGATCCGTCAGACGCTTTTCTTGCCATAAACTAAACTTGACCGGGTAGTTCACCCATTCCCATTTGAAACCGTTGTACACCTTGATGGCAACGAAGCCGTCCCGTCTGTCCAAGTTGTCGAGTTCCAGTTTTATTGATCCTTGGTAAAGGGTGGGGTGGTTGTTGGAGCCGGGCAGGCCCGGTTTCCCTTTCTTCTTGCCGGACACTTCCCAATTCCTATGATTGGACAGATAGCTCTTGACTTTTCCGATGGCGTCTTTAATTACAGACCGGCGATAGTCTCTAGGCATATTCGGGAAGAGCTTACTAAAGTCCCAACCGGCAAGCGGCTCAGAATGGTCCGCAGTGGAAATAGTTATCGATTCCGCCCAGGTCAGAAGTTCGTTAGCATTGATCTTCCGCTGTCTATCTTCCTTATGCTTCTCCGAATAGTAAGTAACTATCTCATCAAATTTGAAAGAGTGAGCAAGGAAGAAGTCGATGTAAAATGCCCGCGACTGATTCAATAATTCTTTTGTCAGATCAAGGTATTCTCTTTTACCCGTATTAGCACCGCTTTCGGAACGGCTGTCCAAATTAACCTCAATCTTGGTCGTTCTCTTGGCTACGCCCATCTTCTTCTATCACCTCACTTTCTTTCATCGCCTGCTTTACTTTCTGTTGAAATTTCTTTGATCGAGCTCCGTAAAGTTTGGCGGCAAACACAGCTACAATAGCAAGCATGTCCTGGACCATTTCTTGTGTCGCATCTTTGGTTTCTTGCTGTTCCACTAACTCGATCTCTACACCACGAAAGCGTAACGCCTCCTGGATGTATCCATAGCCAAACCGCGCCAGTCGGTCTTTGAATTCAACCATTACGACGTCAACCTGATCCTTGGCTATCATTTTAAAAAGTTTTCTTAAACCGCGACGGTTTTCGTTTAACCCGGATGCCTGTTCAGCGATTACGGCCACCAACTGGTAGCCCTTTTCCTGAACCGCTTTGACCAGACGTTCCTTCTGACGCTCCAGGTTCCCTTCTTTGGCTTGTTTCTGGGATGATACCCGCGCGTACACCACACAGCGAAGCTTCTCAGAACCCTCCAATCGCAAGAGGCGCTTGATTTCGCTCCCGGATATCCTCGCTGAAGGTCTTGCCTGACAGGGATTGAGGGTGGTTTTGTGGGTGTTTTTCATACGCGTCCAATTGAGGGGCGTGTGTCGAAAGACGTACGGGTTCAAGTCCCGTCTCCGACACCACCAAGCCTTGTAGGACGTGGGTTCGAGAATTGTAAAACAATTACTCGAACTCACGTTTTTCTCGTTAGACGTGAGTACCAATTGGGTACCGCCCCACACGATTGCTTCCTTTGGCTGTTTGTCAGGCAACAAACGGCAAAGGGGGATTTACATTTTATGTCCAGGGTTAGGTGGTCCGCACCGGCACAAAGATTCCGAAGACCCCGGAAGAAGCGCTTCCTGATTACTTGCTGCTCAGGAGAGCCGAGGGACTCCGTGAAATCATCTTGAGTGGCAACCCAGACGTTATCGGCCTTCTTGCTTTTTGTCGCATGTTGTTCGGCGTCTTACAACAGAAAACCGGGTATTCCATCGTCCGAGAGTTTCTTTATCAGCCCCAAATAGGTCAACAGCGAGATCCGTTGCTGCCTGTCGAAATAGAAAAGGGCGGCAGTCTCCTTACTATTTCAAACAGCAGGCTGATCTCAAAGCCGGCTGTTCATTTTTACCTGCGATGAGTCGGGATGGCGCCCGAGTAGCTTCAGGGTGATTATTACTGCGGCCCTAAGGCGGGGTTCAGGCAGGCACTGCATCCCCCCGGGGCTGCTTTTTCTTTTTCAGAGGATTGACATCAGCCAGCGGACTGCATATGATAGTTATGGGATATTACCCAAAAAGAAAATAATGGGGGGACCGTAATTGGTCAGACCGGTGAAGCCTCGAACGATAAGCTTTTTGCCACCGGTAAAATATTTCAGTCCTGGTGATGCTCCGGTATCCGGGGTTGACGGGGTCAACCTTTCCCTGGATGAGTGGGAGGCGTTACGGCTCAAAGATTATTTGGGACTGGATCAAGAGGAATGTGCCAGGCTGATGGGAGTAGCCCAGAGCTCGCTGCAAAGGATACTGGCTGCAGTTAGGATGAAACTGGCCTCGGCAATGGTCGAAGGGAAGGCTATCAGCATCCAAGGGGGCACCTATCATATTGTTGGACACGGGTTTTGCCGGGAATGCCGTCATGAGTGGCAATTTCCTTCCGATCCCGAGTCACAGAAGCACTGGCGGTGCCCGTCCTGCGGGACCGGGAATATTGGCCGGCGCGGCTTGGGACACGGATGGGGCGGTCCTCCGTGGGGAGGACGCGGTAGGGGGCCGGAAGGCCAGGGATGACGGTGGGGAACTAACCAGGCTGAACAACAACCAGAGGCGACAGGGCCGAATGGGGGTGCCCTTGTGGATGACAGAATCAAAGCCGTATTTCGATAGTCTCAAATAGCTGTTTGACAATTCTCAAGTTGATCATAGGCATAGCCATGGGCTCCATGGGAGTCATTGCCGAAGGCGTACACTCCGGTCTGGCTCTGGTGGCATCGCTGATTACTTTCTTTTCGGTGCGCGAGGCGGTCAAACCGGCCGACGAGGTCCACCGGTACGGGCATGGAAAGTTGAGAACCTGGCCGGCCTGGTGGAAGCGGGCCTGATCCTGGTCGCGGGCGCTTCCCTGATCTTCGGATCCGTCCCGAGACTGCTGGGCGGAGTAGTGGTGCACGACCTACGATGGGGTGTCGTTCTCATGGCCGGCTCAGCGCTCGTCAACTGGTTCGTTTCCAACCGGCTTTTGGCCGCCGGCAAAAGGCTTGACTCGCCGGCCGTCTCCGCCGACGGCCATCACCTGCGCACCGATGTTTTTACTTCCGCCGGAGTGCTGACCGGTCTCCTCCTAATCCTTCTGACCGGTTACACTGCTTTCGACCCCATCATGGCCTTGGCCGTGTCGGGATTGATCCTGAAGGTCGTCTACGACTTGGGTCGGGAGTCGCTGCAGGGTTTTTTGGACGTGCACCTGCCGATGGAAGAGGAAGGAATAATTCTGGATGTCCTGGCCGCCTACACTGGATACTTCATCAACTACCACGCCCTACGCACCCGGCGCTCCGGTTCCCGGCGCCTGGTGGATCTCCACCTCATGGTGCCCAAGGACCGGCCCATCGTTCAGGTGCACGACTTATGCGACCACATCGAACAGGAATTGGTCGGGCGTCTGCCGGGCGGGGTACCTACCCGAAGGGTGGGTCGGGCCTTAATCCACATCGAGCCTTGTAAGCGTGATTGCCCGAACTGCCGGTTGGCCGGTCAAGTCACGGTGGAAATGCAGCTCACGTACTGGTCCAGTTGGTGCCGGTACTGTCTGGGGAATGCCGGGGCGGGTCACGACGCCGGCAGGACGGTTGTAGCGTCTTGAAGTATAATTGGGGATGTACCGATATATCCTGTCCAGGCGAAGGAGGTCATGCTCCACCCGCGGCATATCTTCTTGACAGGCTGCCCGTTCTGGCATATGATCTAACTGCAAAGTACATTTAGATTTAGGTTGCATTGCCTCCGGCTCTGGGTGCAGAGCGATAAACTACACGGCATTAACTGCAGACAGGGCGAATTGAGGAATGACCAGGCGTAGTGTAAGAGCTCCCACGGAGTGGGCACTTGCTGGGCGGCCCAGTGGCAAAGGTTGTGGTTAAGGAAAAGTTGTTTGGGGGATTGACATGGTCTAATAGGCCGGTTATTATGGTTATGGGTAATAACCCATTATCGACAAAGTGAAAGGGGGAAGTTCCATGCCAGGTTTTGATGGAACCGGTCCGGACGGCGCAGGCTGTGGGACCGGACGTGGGGGTACCGGCGGAAGCGGTTCTGGCAGGTCTTGCGGCGCCGGCAACAGGAAACAAGCGGCCGGGACGGGGGGGAACGCAGGTCGCTGCATGGGTCAGGGCCGGGGAGGAACCGGGGTGCCCGGCAAGGGGGGCCGAAGCGGCTCCGGCCGGCGCACGGGTCGCGGTAATATGGGTAACGGTAGCGGTCCAAATCCGTAACTGTTGATTTAAGTCTAAGGGGTAGTGAAGCCTCCTCGCCCTGAAGGACGGGGCTTCCCATCCTCTACTGCGAGGCACCTCTGCTATGCTAGAGGTGGCATTATGGCTTCATGGTCCTAATGTTACGCCGCCGGGACCCACCGTTAGGTG
>Ga0307376_10004482_pt1 | contig 12793 bp, 20 predicted proteins | sample TR2MG_FD_202536 | JGI IMG/M metagenome (GOLD analysis project Ga0307376, IMG submission 202536) | Soil microbial communities from Risofladan, Vaasa, Finland - TR-2 | ecosystem: Environmental > Terrestrial > Soil > Coastal area > Acid sulfate soil | place: Finland: Risofladan, Vaasa | collected... | reverse complement strand
GGGCAACTTCACAAAGTTATACTGCAGGAGAGTATTATTATCACAGTAATCGGTTATTCAGGGTTGTATCCAATCATACCAGTGGAACTTTTCAGACTGATCTTGATGATAATAAAATTAAATTATTTCTGGCTGCCTGGAAAGATCAGGATGGATATTATGGATCCTATTACTATCACAAAACAAATGGATGGGTTAATATGCACCATCTTGGGCCATGGCATGGAGGAAAATACCGTAATCGTGGCAATCCGGTTGTGGGGTATTTTTGTAATTTTTACATGGATAATGTCAGAATTCGCAGATACAATTCAATGTATTCATGGAAGAACACTGGAATTACTGAAGCTGTATATGGTACATCCGCTTATCCTTCGGTAATAACTAACTATGCCAATAGAGTTCTAAATCTTAATGACGTTACTTGTGAAAATATTGGAAGGGGGACCGGAGCCAGTTCATCTGATCTCTATTATAATTATTTAGAGGACAAACTTTTTTACAAATCATTCTCATTTAACAATATGACCTTTAAATCCGAAACATCTTGTCGGGGTTTTTCGCTTGATCTTTCAGAGTTTATCGATCAGGATTCAAGTATATGCAAGATTGGGCAAATGACTTTTAATATTCCCAAAGGTACAACAGAAAACTATTATGGAAACCTTTTCTATATTGATCCAAAATCAGGTTGGACATCTAATGCTACCCTGGAAGCTATTGTAGTAGATGAAGATGCTGGATCGATATTATTTGGTGATTCATATACCAGGGGAGACTTGGAGATAGGAAAGAATACAAGGGTAGGTGCAGAACTTTTTAAGTCAGCAAGACCGATTACAATGCAACAGCAAGGTGTCGCAAATGATTCCTGCCTTATACGTTTTGATTTTGTAGAGGACAATACTGTTTCGACCTTTGACTGGACCTTTATTGATTTTTATATCTATTCTCATATTCAGTACACAGCCAATAATTTTACTGGATTAATGCGTGTCCAGGTTGCAATTACCGGAACCGGGGCCGGAGCAGCTACGGGGATAACTAAGGAAGTTATATTAAATAATCCCGGTGGTGGATGGTATCCCCCTGCAGAAGCTAATCTTGTTTATTGGGACAGTGGATTAGATTATTTGGAGCTTATGCTTGATGCTCATTCAAGTGCAACGGTAGACACAAAACTATATTTAGAAATTTTGGATTGTAAAAATATTTCAAGTATAACTATGACATTGCAATAATTTTTCAGTTTAAATAAAATTTCATCCAATGCCAACACAAGAAGAATTGATCAAACAAATATCTGAAAATGTAACTCATATTATGAATGAGCAGGATATAATGAAATCTGAACAGAATAAAATGAAACTTATATTGCATGATGTAAAAATTGATCTATGTGGGACTAAAGCTGATCCTGAAAGAGGATTAGTTCCACGATTAAGACAGGCTGAAAGATGTATTTCTTCCATCAAAAAAAAACAGTATAAGATTGTTGTCTGGTCTGTAGTCATAGTTACTTCTGTAAGTGTACTATTTGAAGCAATAAGATTATTTATTACCTTAAAACATGGAGGATAAACCATGCTTGAGATATTTAATTCTATAATGTGTGATATGGTCCGGGAAGTATTCCAGAATCATATTGTTATGACTGATGATGGGCATGGCTGGTTTACACCTGGAAAGCGTTCATATACTGAACCCCCGTTTTTAGAGAACGAGTTTAATTCAATCGTTGAAGGTAAGCTATTACTTCTTCTTGATTATTGTGGTGTGGAACATTACCAGATATCTCCTGGTTCGATTGACACTAAACTAGGAAAGAGGGACCAGTATGAACATAAGTTAGTATTGGATGCAAAAAATCGTGGGAAAAAAGCCATCGGTGTAAGTATCCATTGTGATGCATTTGATGACCCTAAAGAACCGAAACAACAGAATAATGCTCATGGATTTTGCACTTATTATCGTGGTAAGGGAACGAAATTTTCAATAGAAGGAAGGAAATTGGCCCGATGTGTTTCGGATGCTATTATCCAATCAGATAAAAGGCATGGCCACATTGTTACACCAAGGCATGATCATGGTATTCGTAATGCTGATTTTTTTGTTTTGCGTGAATTTGATGGTGATTGGATTTTAATTGAAAGTGCTTTCATGACCAACGACAATGATCTGAAACTTTTACAGAGTGATAGATTCCGCAATCATCGCGCTTTGGCTATATTACAAGGATTGTATAATTATGTTAAATTTTAAACTTAGAAAATCATGAAAAAATTATTTAGTGTTTTGATTTTGTTAGCTATTCCACTTATTCTGTTTGCTCAGGGTGATGGTGATAGCGGATCCCCTATTTGGGGGTATGTAGCAGTTCTTCTTGGGGCTATTGGCAGTTTATTCACAGGATTTAGGTTATGGTGGAGGAAAAAATCTAAAAAGCTACTTGAAGTAGGAAGAGAAGTGTTTGAATTTGCTTCCGAGGTCAATGATGTTATTAAGGCACATGATCATGTGGCAAATAAAGACAATCCAACAGCAGAAGAATTAAAAGCAGTGTGGGATGAGATTAAGGATCTGAAACCAGCATCCAAAGAATTTTGGGAAGCTGCAAAGTCATTATTCAATAAGGGATAATCTATATGAAACGTGCTGTTTTTACAGCAGGTATTTTTTAATTTTTATTTTTAACCATAAAACAAATTTGTTATGGGACAAACTACATTTTCACGTATCGACTGGAAACCCAAATGGGGATGGTCCAGGAGAAACGACAGTGCTTTTGCCAACTTTGTAACATCGGCTGGCAAACGGATCTTTGGCCTCTTCGGGAAGTATTTTTATCATGTTGGTGCCTCTGTAAGGCAAACAGTACAAACACTTGTAAGTGCCAGTAATGCTATTGCTGTAGATGCAAGTCTTGGTAATATCTGGTATCACTTACTGACAGAGAACACGACTATTGGTGCGCCAACGAACATGGTTGCAGGGACGGTTTATACCTTGATTCTTAAACAGGATACCTCAACCAGGACATTTGCGTTTAATGCTGTCTTCTTAATTGATTCAGCTTATACGCTATCAACAGGTTCGGGTGCGATTGATACCCTGATGTTCTATTGTGACGGAACAAATCTCCTTGAATTATCCAGAACTCAGGCTTTAGCCACATCTTAAAAATGATGGGGGTGTAATACCCCCTCTTTTTTCTAATGTTTCCCGTAACTGTAAATATCAGTAAGCTATGGACCAGGATCTTATTGACAGCAGGGATCCTTGGGACACTTACAGGCACCTTTACCATTGCTGGTGGTATTAAGTGGCTGCAGCGAGAGATTCATACTCACCAGGAACTTGATTCCCTGAAGGCTGAAAATGCAATATTAAAGGGAACGGTTGAGGATCTGGTAAAAGGAATGGAGTTTATATTTCACTTTGGACGAGATATGACCGATGATCCAGACAAGACAATTTATTATATTGATGAGGGCAGGGGAACAAATAAAGAGATCTATGAGGTAGATATCCGGGAGAATAATGAGGGCATCTTATTTGGTTTTGTATATGACAAATGGTGGATTATGAAACTCAGAGTGGATGATGCTGATTCAACCAGAATGACATTACTATGGTCTAATGGTAAAGACAAGAGAATTTATCCAAGTAAACACTATAAACGATAGCATGAATGATGAAAAAAATCTATGTCTCACTTACTACCGTGGCCATTATCGGATTGGTCCTGTATATTATATTTTTAAAGGAGTGCCGAAGGCCAACTGAAACTTCCATCCCTGATGGATACGTACTTATTACTCAGAGTAGTTTGGACAGCATGGAGGCTGTTGCTAAAATGCCGGGAGATACAGTTTATATTGACACAGGATCAACGATCATTAAGATCGAATATCGCAGTAGGCCAGTTCCAATTCCTATTGATGATGAGGCAGAAATTAACCTGTACAGTGACAGTATTGTAAATGATACTGTTAATTTCTGGATTCAGGCAAAAATCAAAGGTGAATTATTGGATTGGTCCTGGAAATTCGATATACCTCAAAAGGTAATAACGAAGATTATTGAAATACCAAAGCCGGTTCCGGTATCAGTTAAAATTGAAGTTCCAGTCATTAAGAATGGATTATATCCAAGTTTAGGGATTGGGGGAGGACTTCATACCGGGAAGTTAATGATTGGAGCAGGATTGGACCTGATAACTAAAAAGGATAATCTCTATGGTCTGCATTATAGGCGTTTTGGAGAAGATAATTTGGTTGAATTTAAGATCGGGGCCAACCTAAGAAATTTATTTAATCGATAATAAATTACAGTCAAAAGGGGGGGATCTAATAGGTCCCCTTTTTTTATTGATAAAAATATGGTAATAATATTGTGCTATTAAATATATGTATGTATATTTGGGAAAAGTATAATTATGACAACAGAAGTTAAACTTGTTAAGATTGACAGTTCCCTGGTAGATAAGATCTCCCAAAAAAGGGGTGTAGCACCTATGCAGGTTGCTAAAATGATCCGTCACGATGTATTTACCATTAACCAGTTCGCTGAGTTATGTGGTAAGTCAGTCTCCACCATCAACAAATTAACAGAGCAGAAATTAAAGGAAGGTGAAGTTATTTCCGGATTGGATCTTATATTCCCATTCCCAAATTTTGATACCAAGGGACCAAAGTTTATTTTGCGTAACGAGAAATCAGAGCAATATTTATTAAACTCCCTGAAGTAGTATGACATTTGAAGAATTAGGTATTAAAACGAAGCCTGGACAGGTTCGTTATAGTACAACTTGTCCTCAACCTAACTGTTCAGCACAAAGGAAAAAAAGCAGCCAGCCATGCTTGACTGTAAATGATGAACCAGGGAACAGGTGGTGGAATTGTAATCATTGTGGGTGGAGTGGGAACTTGGACACAATGGATAAATATGAAGAGGTCAAAAATAACTCCCGGATGCCTGAAAATATATCAGGCATTAAATCATATTCTAAAGACTTTGCAAAATACCTTACCGACAGAGGATTCTCTACCAGGACATTGCTCCGACAGAGGATCTTTGAAAATATCACCAGATATAAACATTACATTGGCTTTCCTTTTTATATTCATCATACCCTTGTAAATGTAAAGTATTACAACCTGAAGGCTGGTCCGGATGAAAGCAGATGGATCCAGTTACCAAAGAAATTTGGGACCAAATCATGCTGGTGGGGTCTTGACCAGCTACAGATAGATTACGATGGCAACCGAACCAAACAAAATGTTATCATTCTAACCGAAGGAGAATGGGATCGCCTTACATGGTTGCATTGTGGTTATATTAATATTCTCAGTCCACCGATGGGAGCGCCTAATCCCAATGCCAAAAATTTTGAGAAAGAGTTTGAATACTTAAACGATCCATATTTTCAGCATGTAGCTAAGTATGTTGATATTTTTTATATTGCTTCTGATAAAGATAAACCCGGACTATTTCTTGAAGGGATTCTAGCTACTAACCTTGGAAAATCCAGATGTAAAATCATTAATTATCCTCCTGGTTATAAAGACATCAACGATGTTCTAAAAGGCAACAATGATCTACCAGCATTGGGGCCGGACGGAGTAAAGGAATGTTATAATAATGCCGGAGCGTTTCCTATCAAGGGAATCATCCGGCCTTCTTTATTAAAGGATGAACTGGAAGAGATCCGGACTGGTGGTTTTGTTCCCGGATTAAAATGTGGTATTGGTGAGATTGATTATCTGTTTACCATCAAAAGAAAACATTTGAGTTTTTGGACAGGGATACCTTCTATGGGAAAATCTTCATTCATTCGTTGGTATATTGTAAAGCTGATACAGAATAATGCTGAAATGGATATGAAGTGGGCTTTATTTACCCCTGAGAATAGACCTACAGGCAGGGAATATGCTATGATTGCACAGGTTTTAACTGGTAAGACAATTGAGAAGGATAAATGGAACAGTATGAATGATGAGTTATACCGGAAAACTATGAACTTCATTGAGAAACATTTTATAGTTGTTGCGCCTGACCGGAAGAATTATGAAGATTTTAGTGGGAAGATCAAACCTGAGAAAGTAAATACTCTCGAAAGCCTTCTGAAGTATTTTTCCTACCTGGTGAAAACAGAAAACATATTTGGTTATGTTATCGATGCATGGAATAAGGTTAGCCATGAGATTCCTAAAGGTATGACGGGGGACCAGTATATTGAAAGTCAATTGGATCTACTATTGGATTTTAATGACTACTTTGATGTCCATGGCATTGTGATTGCACATCCTACTAAACTGGAACAAAATAAAAGATCCGGAAACTTTGAAGTACCTAATTTATATAATATCAAAGGAGCGAGTGCCTGGTTTGAAAGGGCCGATATTGGCGTTGTGGCTCATAGAATCCTCAACAGGGGATTGGGGGAGGATGAAAAAAGGGAGGATGATCTTGATTACGTTCCGAGGGATAAGTCTCCATTGATTGTTAAATGTGATAAATTACGATTTCAAGAACTTGGACATTTGGGCAGGGTGCGATTGGAGATGAATGGATTAGGTGACTTTAAAGTGATGAAGGAAGATGAGGGCTTACATATTAAGGCAGCAGAGAAAGAGAAAAAACAGGAGGAAGATGATAAAAAAGAATTGGCGGTGAAGTTACAACCTGTGCTTCCAGAATTTATAGATTCGGATGAAGAAGATAAAGATTTACCATTCTAAACTATATACCAATGGCTTACTCAGAAGTTTTTAAAGAAAATACCAGCGAACAGATTCTAAAAATAATGGGAGAAACAGAATTATCCCAGAGGGAGTTCGCTGAGAAAATAAAAGTAGATCCGTCTGCAATATCAAATCTTAAACGCAAAGATGCATGGCACAGGATTCCTTCCGGTTACTGGCAGATATTTCAGCTTATTTGCACTAAGCAGATAGAGTTCAATGGATCTGAAATGGTTGATCATCGTAAACCGGATATTCTTACCTCAACTTCTAGAAAAAAATCTTTTGGTGATGATGAGATCCCTGTTGCTGATTACCTTATTGAATATACCAGGGATGATCAGGGACGGAGAAAACTTATTCTGAATGTAATGACCGAAATAGTAATTGAATTAAGTTTAAAACATGGAGCAGAAGTCACAATCAAAACAATTTGATAATTGGGATTGTGCCAATGCGCTTGAGAGGTTCAAGCAGAGGTTGATAGACCCCCTAAAGGTCAGGGTCAGCCAGGGGCATGATTATATTATCAATAACACCTACGAGAAGGAATGTAAAACTAATGGTATTACTCCGGATCCAAAGAGAATTGAAAAAACAAAAAATGCACATGATACCAATGTTGGTTTGCTCCGCGAATACGATCTTTTATATGAAGCTGTAACAATACTGATAAAGAGACATGAACATATTGCGGATGAAATTGCCGGGATATATATTGGGATTAAGGAAAACATTATTTATAAAGATGAATTTCCAAAGCAATTAATGAGTGAAGAACAACTGTTAATGCAGGGATATTGGGAATCGATAATAAAATTAGTTGAGGGATTAAAAATTGAAGGATAAACTTAAAGTACATAGAATTCCTTACAGGACCCCTGAATGGTATGAGTTCAGAAAAAGTGGGATTGGTGGTTCAGAGATTGGTCAAATTTTAAGGCTGGATCCGTACAACACTGCAGCGAGACTTTACGCAGAGAAAATAGGGATGCTTCCACCTAAAGAATTTACCAATGAGAAAGCATTCTGGGGCCATGTACACGAAGATCAGATAGCAGATATGTGGAAATACTGGAACGGCACCAAAGAAGGCTACATGAAAAATTATGAGAATGATACTATTGTACGAAAATGCCAGAAGATTAATGGTTTTGTTGTCAATCCAAAATATCCTTGGCTCTATGGATCCCTGGATAGAAAAATAAATAAGGAGGGTGGAATAAATATGTTGACCGGGGAGCCATTGGAAACGGAATCTGTACTCGAGTGTAAAAGTTTGACCTATTGGGGCGCTTCAGTTTGGGATGATGGCATACCTATTTATTATATGGCGCAGATCCATCAATACATGATTATTATGGAATGTGATTATGCAGAGATAGCTTTATTAAAGGATGGCCATGATTTTTGGGTGGAGTACATTGAACGAAGTCCGGAGGTGTGTGACCGACTAATAAATATCTCAAAGGTTTTTTGGTATAACAGGGTTGTTCCTGGCAGAGAAGCATTTCAGGCCCGGGAGATAGCAGACATGAATGGAGATATTAAAACTGCTGAAAAGTGGGATGCTGAAGTACAACGGCTGGAACCTGGGCCGGATACTTCAGAAGCCTACAGGGAATTTATGAGTGAGCGTTTCCTGAAGGAGAGGACAGCCATGCAGGGTTCCTTTGCTTTATATGATCTGTGTAAAAGAGATGAGGTACTAAAAAAAACTATTAAAAGGATTGAACGGACCAGGAACCTGCTAAAAAATATATTGATAAAGCATATTGTTGAGAATGGTGTTGAGGTTATTGACTTTGGGAAATTAGGGAAAATAAGGTTTTATAAAAAGAAAGGTTCTAGAAATTTTACCCTCACCATTGATATCAAGGAAAAACCTGATGAAACTATAATTGACGAACAATATTCAAAAATCGATCAAAATTGCTACTGATATGGACCAAAAAAAATCATCCCACAAGTTGACCATGGAGGTTATCAATGAATTTATGATGCCTAAAGAACTATGCTATGATTTTATTCGCGCCAGGTTTGATTGGGAATTTGCAATAGGGTTTGACTTTGGTAGAGCTTCCCTTAATCCAGGGAAGGCTGTTGTTAGAATGGATTTGAATGGTAATTTACTTGAGGTGTATCCCAGACTGATTGATGCAGCAAATGATGTGGGGATTGACAAAGGTGGTATAAGTAAAGTCTGTTTAGGTAAAAAAAAGGTTGCTGCAGGATTCAAATGGAGATTTGCAAATCCAAACGATTATTATACTTATCGTAGAATTAATACCATAGAATAATGGCACGAAAAACATTAGCAAAGATCCGGATTGCCCTGCTCGAAGAAGAAGGAAATCTGGTAAGGGTAAACCCCGACAAGCTGGACGAAGAGGAAGTTAAGAACGTACAAATGGAAGATAGGGAGGTCTTTCTTCTGCATTGGGGGTTGGACTATGAACGTCAGTATGATGATCAGGGCCGGCTCCATGTCTGGCAGTTTACAGTTGGAATATGCCAGGATAAGAGAACAGGGCAAATCTGGACTTGCTTGCCAACAGAGATAGTAATACTGGGATCAGCGTATATTAATTAATAACTATAAACTAAAAATCATGGGAACAATTATTTCATTAGGAGTATATGTAATTTTCTTTTTGATAATCTTCTTTCAAAGTAGAAATTAATTATGAAAAACGAATTTGAAATTGATGGAATTGTGGAGGCTGTAGAACCTCCAAAGGCTCTGTCAACTAATTTCTTTCTGGCCAAAGTTATTCTTCAGATATGGAAGGGGCAATATTCTGAAAATGTTCCTTTTGATTTTATCAATAGGAATACCGAACTGATACGGGATATACAGATGGGCGATAAAGTTCATATCACGTTTCAGATATCTGGCAGGAAAATGACCAATAAGAACAATGAAGTGTTCTATGTCTCATCATTACAGGGATTAAATATCAGTAAAATAAAATGATATGAAATTCATTGAGCAATCAGGAATTACAATTGAACAGGCATTCCGAATTTTTGACAGGAAAAATCCTGCTATTTATGAAATGTTTGAACGATTTGCCTTTTTCTTGATCAGGGATAAGAAAAAGAAAAAAATTGGTGCCAAGATGATTATGGAAAGAATAAGGTGGGAGAAATATATTGAAACAACTGGTGATGAGTTTAAAATCAATAATAATTTCACGGCTCATTACGTCAGAAAATTTATTGCTAAATATCCTCATTTAGAAAGTTATTTTGAGTTGAGGAAAATAAGAAATCCGGAACAAATAAAAAATCCAAAACAAACAACTTTATTCTAATGGGCGGTGATGTACGAATGACATTAGCAAGGGCAGATCATTATGCTGCCAGGTTTATGAAGATCCTGGAAGGATGGACCAATAAAGCCATTATTGTTGGATCTGTCCGTAGAAGGTGTGAAACAGTTGGCGATATCGAGATTGTCTGCACCCCTCATCCTAAACATAAACTGTCTGACCTATTCGGGAAGGATTATCCTGGTCTTGTAACCGATGGTGAACGGCTGAAGCGATTCAAGTATCCAGAAGCTAATCTGCAGATTGAATTGTATATAACCACTGAGATTGACTTTGGAAGGATTGTGGCCATCCGGACCGGGAGTTCTGCCTATAGCAGGATCAAGTTGGCTACGACCTGGAACCGTCAGGGATGGTGTGGAACGGTTGATGGGTTGAGGCGCAAAAAGGAATGTGTTAAAAAATCAATATGGAAGATCAAGGATGAATTTAAAGATAATCCTACTCTACCACCACCATTTGAATCAGAAGAGTCATTCTTTGATTTTCTTGATATCCCATGGGAGGACCCGAGAAAAAGATCCTGGACAAGTCAACATGAACAATTAAATTATTCAAAATGAGCGAAGAAAAATTAGTATGCATCAAGATCTACAGACCAAGTACCGGAAAAAAAAACTACAATCTAAACCAAAGAAAAAATGAGAGATTTATTTGATTTTATTAATATCACTCGAATCGAGAAGGCATTATTGGATCTTGAAAAAGACTCTTTTGATTTCTTGATAGGATTGCCTGAATATTTAGTTATAGAATATTTTAAAAAATTAAGATTCACTCACAACCAACCTTTTCAGGATTATAGGGGGGAAGTGATTAGTGAAGAACGAAATTTGAGAATTAGGTGGGCAATTTCTTTAAGTGAATACGCTGAATATAATAAGAACATTGCATACATAACTGATATAATGATTTATAAAAAGAAAAAATGAGAGCAAACAATATTACTATTTCGGTTCCTGGTAAATGCACCAGGAAGTGTCCCTACTGTGTGTCTGAAATGACATTCCCGGTGGAGGTCAATTTTTTCCGGTTCAAGGATAAACTACCGAAGCTGGCTGCACTGGCCCGGAGGATCCAGTCAACACATATATTAATAACCGGGAAGGGAGAACCATTTGATAATCTACCAGCTATCATGGCTGTATTGGATAACTTTAATGATTTCTGGATTGAAGTACAGACTCACCTAACAGATTTCAATCTGGACCAGCTTAGTCTATTGAAGTATCTGGATGTCCTGGCAATCTCCATAGATAATCCTGATATATTCAAACTGGATCGTTGGTCTGAACTGGCAAGTAAGTCTGCACCATGGATTGTCCGGGCAACAGTAATTCTATCTACCCGATTTAAGATGTGGGACCTGTTGGATTTTGTTTGGGTGTGTCAGAGGTTGGGGATCCGGCAGTTGACCATCCGGCAACCATCCGTTCCATTAACTATTGAGGGCACCCCGGAATCACTAAAAACAATGGAGTGGATCAAAAACAATACTGACCCAAATCATTTTGCCAGTCTGGTAGAACAATTGAGGAATTGTTATGATACCGGGAAGGCTGTAAAGGTTCGGGATCTCAACTTCGGTCCATCGGTATATACTATTTATGGTGTATCAGTGACCCTCATAGAGAATTGTGTGGAAAGTTATTCCAAGGATGATGAGTTCCGGTCCCTGATCTATCAAGGTGACGGACATCTGTACACCACCTGGGATTCAAAAGGAAGTATTTTATGGTGATGGAGAGTAAAATATGTACAGTGTGTGGTGAGGAGAAGCCTATTTCGGAGTTCTACCGGAAGACAATAACTCTGTATCATGGTTCATGTAAATCCTGTTACAGTATCAAGGCACACAACTATTATGAAAGAAGAAAAGCAAAAGGATTGATTGGAGCCACCGGGGAACTGATTGACTATTTTCAGTTGGGTCCGTTAATTTGTTTTTAATATGACAAAAATTAGCCGAAGTGTATTTCAGAAGGTTGTTGAGGAAAATAAACAACTTAAAAGGGATATCAGGATACTGGTTGACCATGGAGTAATCATGTCTAAAAGAATGAAAATAGCTCATAAATGGAGAGAGATATTCCGTAAGGAAACTGAGTTTGGCAGGATACTAGCTGAAGCTGCTAAAAAGTTTTTTGAAGATAATAAGGATGAACTATAACCAAAAACGAACAAGATGAAAATAGCAGACTCAATTATTAATACATTGAATGATGATTATATGTTTTTTCCAGCCATGGGTAGATGCTTCGATTGTGGTCGGTTTATGAAAAGGGGATTGGTTAATTGGATGGATCATGTTTATGGTGATTGCCCAAAAGCAGAATACAACAAAGGATTTAGGGACGGTATTATAAGATATGCTGAGATAAAGTTTATAAAACCGTTCGCGCAAAGCAAAAAATTACTTAACCCCTAACCAAAAACAATAGAGATGAAAACAATAATCAATTCACAAAAAGATCTTGAAAAATTACTTGACAAAAAAGGTAATTTAATAGTTCAAGGATCACTTGAAATATACATTCCGATTTATGTAAGAGGGTCCATCGAAGCCGGAAGGTTCATCAAAGCCGAAGGGTCCATCGAAGCCGGAGGGTCCATCGAAGCCGGAGGGTCCATCGAAGCCGGAGGGTACATCAAAGCCGGAAGGTACATCGAAGCCGAAGGGTACATCGAAGCCGGAAGGTACATCGAAGCCGA
>Ga0307376_10004479_pt1 | contig 12795 bp, 10 predicted proteins | sample TR2MG_FD_202536 | JGI IMG/M metagenome (GOLD analysis project Ga0307376, IMG submission 202536) | Soil microbial communities from Risofladan, Vaasa, Finland - TR-2 | ecosystem: Environmental > Terrestrial > Soil > Coastal area > Acid sulfate soil | place: Finland: Risofladan, Vaasa | collected... | reverse complement strand
AATTGTCATAGATAGTGCCATATGACATGAGAAGCATATACCGCGGAGAAGGTGCGGTACGGGATTTGCATAGGGGTGAAGTGAGTCGGTACCAATAAATCGCATGCCGCAGACTTGATATAATTTTTGAACAATTCTGGTATCAAGCGCGGGCGCGGATAGAATATGCGCACTGTAAATCCTGTGCGACAGTCGAATCTGGAACGTGAGGCAAAGCCGGCAATGATTCCCTTCAGGTTAGTACCTGTAATAGGTGTCCCGAAACTGGCAACGGAAGCCGGTCAGGCGACAGGCCGGGTGCTAGTGGACACCGGCTTGTCCGGCTTGCGCCGGTTGAATTCGGAACCCTATTCAGTCTGGACCTGCCGCAAGTAACCAGTGGGGGAATGCGATCCGCGAATGCGTGCGTTTTGCGGTTGGCACGACTTAGTGGTCGAATCGGCCGGCTACCGGCGCAGTTTCGTCGGCCGGGCCTACCTTCCTGCTGAAGTTCCTGCAGTTGTCGAGTTACAGGGGCACCGTTGGAAACTTCGTTCCGGAAACAAGATAGCGGCTCAACCTGATTCAGGTATTTTTTAAATATTTATACAGAAATGCCGCGACCAGCACGAACGCCAAAAATTTGGCTACTGATCCCAAAAACCCCCAATCACTCTCGGGCTTCACGACCACGGTTCGGGGGCGCACCGCGGTGAAGGGTATGATGCTATCGTGTTGGCTGTCGAAGTTTGGAAATTTGGCATCGTGAGCAGTTAGCAGCGCCATGAGCGTTTTGCCAACTGAAACCGGAAACCCTGCCCTTTTTCCGTCCCGGCTATCGTTCAACAGTGACATCAACAGATCCCTGCATTCTTTGGTTCCCCACAACCCCTTTATCTTTACGGCAATACGGGGGTATTGAGCAAATAATTCTGATGTGTCCAATTTATCCATAATGAAGAAGATCCATAGGTTACTTCACCCCGATTAAAGCAGTTCATTGAGGTAAACCTCCGGCTTTGCCTGAGGGTTCACACAATTTTGACCTATACCTCGACAAAAGTGAATCTGTAATCTCGACTACGAGACAGACATTTACAATGAAAGAATACCAGAGTTTAAGCCACACGGGATGGGACTGTACGTGCCGCGTAGTATTGAATGTTGCCTATTGAAGTTGAATATTCCTGCATAAATTTTTTGAACTCATGCAGGGGGAGAGGTTTGCTGATGTGATAACCCTGCAACTTATCACAACCGACACCTCTCAGAAAATCCCGCTGGAATGCGGTCTCCACTCCCTCAGCAATGACATTCATGCCGAGGCTGTGACCAAGCGCAATGATTGCTTTCAAGATCGCCATATTGCTGGATTCATTTTCCAGTTGACTCACAAAAACCTGGTCTATCTTGAGGTGATCGACCGGGAAATCCTTGAGATATGCCATGCTGGAATAGCCGGTGCCGAAATCATCAATTGCAAGTCGTATGCCTAGAGACTTCAGTTCATTTAATATTTTGATGAAGCTTTTCGGATTATGCACCAGACAGTTTTCAGTAATCTCCAATTCCAGACATGCCGGATTGAGCCCACTTTTTTGCAATACTCCCAGTACGGAGCTCACCAAGCTGTCCTGTCTGAACTCCCGTGGAGATACGTTGACCGCGATCGAGAAATTATTTCCAAAGTGTTTGTTCAGGGCTACGGCTTGATGGCAGGCTTCTTGAAGAACCCAGCGTCCGATATCCTCGATTAATCCTGTTTCTTCGGCGACGGGTATAAAACTTGCAGGCGAAATCATTTCTCCTGAGGGCGGCTGCCAGCGAAGTAATGCTTCTGCTCCGAAAATACTTCCAGTGGATAAATCCAGCTTTGGCTGGTAGTGCAACAGGAATTCGTTATTCTCCAGTGCCAGTCGCAACCGGTATTCCAAATCAAGTCGTTCCATTGAACGCTTGTTCAATTCGGCGGTATAAAACTGGAAAGTATTACGCCCCGTCTGCTTGGCTTTATACATGGCCGAATCGGCATATTTAAGAAGTGCTGTCGTGTCTTTCGCGTCATCTGGATAAACGCTTATACCGATACTGCACGAAACAATAAATTCCTGATTGTTTATTTGACAAGGTTCGGCAACAGAACTCAGCACTTTTCGCATGCAGGTGGAAATGTCCTCGATCTTGTGCTGGCCTGTAATCAACAGAACGAATTCATCACCCCCCAGCCTGACTACCGTATCTGTTTCACGTATGCAGTGCAACAAACGGCACGCCATGATCTTTAACAGCTCGTCACCGGTGTGATGCCCCATGCTGTCATTGATTATTTTAAACTGGTCAAGATCCAGAAAAACAACCGCCACTTTTTTGTTATCGCGGTCGGCGATCCCCATGAATTGCTGTAAACGATCGATCATCAGAGTCCGATTCGGCAATCCGGTCAGTGCATCGTGTGTGGATTGGTATTCAAGCTCCTTCTCGTACATTTTTCGTTCGGTAATATCCTTGACGGTACCTTCATAGAAAATCAGCCGTCCATGTTGATCCCTCACTTCACGTGCATTCTCGGAAATCCAGATAATCTCGCCGCTCTTGTGATAGGCCTGCGCCTCGAAATTTTTCACGATTCCAAAGCTGGACATCAATGCCACGAATTCCCCGCGTTTCCCGAGTTCGACATAGAGTTGCCTGTTGATATCGGTGATTGCCGTTCTCAGTTCATCGGCCGATTCATAACCGTATATTTTTACCAATGCCGGATTGAAATTCAGGTATTGGCCATCCAGAGAAGTCTGATAGATACCCTCTGCTACATTCTCGAAAATAGAACGATATCGAGTTTCAGCCTCGTAAGCGGCAAGCTGGCTTTGCTTCTGGGACGTGATATTTTGTAAAAAACCTTCAATTGCCTCCACCTTCCCCGATTCGTCGTATAGCGGACATCCTCTTTCGGAAATCCAAATAATCTCGCCACTCGCTTGAACAAACTGGTCCTCGATAACAAATTTCTGCCGGGAAATCACGGCCTGATCAATGATTTCGCGGACGGTCTTCCGGTATTCAGGGTGTATTGCGGCCTTCCATGTAATTGTATTGTCGGTTAAAAAATCACTTGCTTCATAGCCGGTTAGTTCCCTGCAACCTTGTCCGAGATACACCATTGTCCATTGGCTATCGTTCAAGCAGCAGTACAGCATTCCATCCAGGTTGTTGATCAGCGCGTTGAGCATCCGCTCTTTATCCATGATCCATCCGAGCATGCTGGATTTCATTTCTGCGTAACTTCGAACTGGAGGGCGAGTGACTGTAAACGCTTGGAAGTCTGCCTGGCTCGCGTCATACTAAAATTAAGCGCTTCAAGTGCTCCGCGCATCGATTCAGTCACCGTTGCGACACTCTGCACGCCTTGTCCATTTTTACGTGCGCTGCTGGCGATATCCTGAATCAATGAGAACATTCGTTCAATAATTTCCTGCATACCTGAATTGTCTGACGCGGCAGCTTCAGCCAGACGCAAACCTTCTTCCATTCCTTTCGAACCTTTTTCCATTATTTGAACTGCATCACGTGCCTGAGATTGAACCTTATCAATCATTTCGCCAATTTCATTTGTGGAAGATGAGGTTCGCTCTGCCAGTTTGCGTATTTCATCTGCAACGACAGAAAACCCGCGTCCTGCTTCCCCCGCGCGCGCAGCCTCTATTGCAGCATTCAGCGCCAGCAAATTGGTTTGATCGGCAATGCCTTTTATTGCGATCACAATCTTGCCGATATCATCCGCACTATTGCTAAGGCGATTAATGGTTTGTGATGACGACTCGATCGTGCAGCGTATTTCTTTGGTACGCAGTTGCACCAATTCGAATTGCTGCCTGGCATTGTTGACTGCTTGATGCATGGCAGCCCGGATTTCTGTTGTTGTTTGGGTTGCAGTATCGATATCGGTCATTTGCTGTTGCAATGCATCCAGAATTTCCTGGACCGCTGACATTACCTGATGGGTGGCAACGCTGGCTTCTTGATTCCGCGACATCATGGTTTGATGATTGTCATTCATTTCATCGGTAGCATGAATAACCTGGCTTACTGTTCCATCGAGCGTATCGATAAAACTGTTTACCCACTGCGACATGATAGCCGGTTCATCGGCCGACCTCAGATCCTGATCCAGGCGCTGAGATAGATTACCCCCGCCTTCTGCCAGTCCACGTAACATCCTGACCATGATCCTTAGCCTTTCCGTCATCAGCTTAAGTCCGAACCGGTAAAACAGCAGTGAACTGACGGTCAATAGCAGCAAATTAAGCAGGGCTGCAGAAGCGATGTCGAGTTGCGCGAATTGCATGGCTCCAAATGTCAGCGCCCAAGTCACAAACATTAATAAAAAATTTGTATTCATCATGCGGAAATTAACCGAACGGAAGCGATTCGCTTCCTCAAGATCAGCCTCGCACATCATTCCCCATTTATCCAGCGATCCGGGCATCTGGAAAGTTGTGCCTTTGCCAATAACCGGGATGTGGCGGTAATCGGAGTAGCCCGGATAGGTGACGAACATGTTTTGTCCATTGATGATGGTTTCGCGTACCCCGGGATGTAATTGACCTGTTGCCGGATCGTTGAAGACCAGTTCGAGTTCTGTGTGTTGTTTGATTTTTACGATTCCGTAATCGGTACGCACGCCTTGTTTCAGGTTATCCCCAAGGCTGAATGTGCTGTCCTCAAAACGCGACCGCGACAATGCTGTGCCTGGTTTTACGCCGGGATCAAAAATCGGTTTAACCATGAATATGTAATTGTCGCCGGACTCGACAAAAACATGGCCTGCCTCACGCTGGATCAAGTCGCCCAATACATCGTTGGGTACCCGACCACACAGGCACCCAGCCACTTTGTTGTCACGCTTGATTGGTAAATAAAACATCAGCGTTACCGCATCGTGGAATTTTGAACTGGATGCCCCGAACTCCATGGTAAGAGGATCTATATACGGTCCATGCAAGAGGCGCTGTTGTAATCCGATCTCAATTGCCTTGGGCGAAAGGTTGTACCGTACGTACCTGGTTGCCTGGCTCGAAGAAACAACTTTTCCGTCAGCATCGATAACAAATAACTCTGAAATGTCCTTCATACGTGTTAATAAACCCTGCATCAATGCGGTCGATGGGGCAGGGAATTCCCGATGGATTTCTTCCAGCATTCCGTCCAGCAAACCCCATTGTGCATTTGCCCAATTTGTGAGGAGCTGAACCCGTGTGGTTGATATTCCCTCGAAAGTTTGTTCTTGCACCGGATAACGACGACGATTGATCAGTGTCGCCCAGCGCAAGGCCAATTTTCCGTTCTTCCCAAGCCATGGCAACCAGCTTTGTTCGGCAGCGCTGCGGTTCATCTGATAACTTCTCAACATGGTAAAGTTTCCTCCCTGGTATTAATGCCTCTAATGCAGCAATAATCGAGCCATGTAGATTTAATCGATATGTTTCGTTACATTTTGTGTTTTGATCCCCCAAATCGGTGCGTGCAAATAATTCGCGCACTAAATTCGAGCGTGATATTTGATGGATAAATTGCCTCATCGTCCTCTGGTTATATGAATCCTGTTTTCAATCCTGATATGTTGGGTGCGGCTATGGTGAATTCGAGTCAAGCGAAGTTCTTGGAAGGTGCGACTTGGTGTTGATGTTCAACGATTTCGCTACAACAGCGCTAATATGATTATTTATATGGAAGCAGCGCAAGAAACAGATATTCGGAGTGCTGTGCCAGCATCAAAGATATTCCGGTAGTTGGCAAAGCAAAGGAGGGCAGATAGTAGAAGGGCATTTGCTGGGAGACCACGTTCACCTATGCATCAGCATACCACCGAAGCAAACGGTATCGAGTGTAGCGGGTTACACCAGGCGTAATAGTACGGTAGCGATAGGCAATACCCAACACACGGTACAGCCGAGTTAGCCGCTGAGCGCTGCCGCAACACGTTTGCTAAGCTGATGTGTCAGGCACAGATCATGCCGAAAGCGATCTGCCGGTTCCGGGTCACCACCGACTCGAGAAACACCAAGGCAACGCCCAACTTGCTGAACCGGGTATTCAAGGCGGAACGCCCCAACGCCTGTTGGTTGACTGATATCACATTCATTCCAATGCGCGAGGGCTGTCTTTACCTGGCGGCCATTCTTGATTGGTATTCTCGTGCTGTTGTGGGCTGGGCCATGAGCCGGAATCTCGATATCAAGCCCGCCGAAGATGCACTCGCCATGGCGATCAGTCGCCGCGGATGGGCGCCGACGATATTGCATTCCGACCAAGGCTCAACCTATGCGGCGGCTAATTACCGTACATTGCTTGGCAGACACGCCATCCGACAAAATATGAGCCACAAGGTAGATTGCTGGGACAATGCACCGTTGGAGATCGTTGTCCATACGCTCAAGACAAAGCCGGTCATGCATTGCGATTACAAAACCCGGGATCAGACCAAGTCAAGTTTGTTTGAGTATATGGAGGTGTTTTACAATCGTCAGCGGCGTCATTCAACGGTTCATTATGAAACGCCGATGGCTTTCGAATCATCAACAACGCCTAATTAGGATGTCCACCGTTCGTGGGTAAAATCATATCCGCCAAAAGGCCTGTTCGGATCGCGCGAAGTGATACCCGGCACCGGTAAATATCTATTCGCTATCCTTGTCGGCCGTTTCAACTTTCCTGAGCGTTTTAATTTCTTCCAGCGCCGTGTTCAAATTTGATGTGAGTATGGAAATTGATTCGGTTATGTCAGCTTGACTTCGATAAAGCCTTTCGTACTTTCTGAGTTTGGCTGTTATTCTGAAAACATATACGGCCAAGCCAATTACGACAAAAAAAAGCAGCAGGAAAATCCATGCTCTAATTTCGAGATTTGTATTCAGAGTCACGATAGTTTTTCCTCCCGACATACCAAATCACCTTTATGCGGCAACGATCATCCAGTTTTCCAAAGGCTGGCAGCCAACTCCCAACCTGGGCAAAACAATCTACTCTTCAACATTCGATAAATCAACAAAGCTAATTGGTTATGTATTAGGCATCTCCCTTTGGAGTTATTGCCGAACTTCATTTGGGTAATGCCTTCAATATAGCTGCCAGTCGCAAACGGCTATGATTGACTGGTTGGGGGCATCTGATAATTAATCTACATTTTCACCGTATTGCTTGTACGCCATAAGCATATGCACGGCCATCGCAACAGTCCTCTCAACCATCTGCGGCACTGTCAACGCAATAGTAAGAAGTTCTCGCGCCACTGCAGGAGAACTGTTATTTGAATATTAATGACAACCCACGTAAAATCGCCAGCCTCGCGGGTGTAGTTCAATGGTAGAACGGCAGCTTCCCAAGCTGCATACGACGGTTCGATCCCGTTCACCCGCTCCAGATATTCCGTGCTGTTTCGGCTGTTCCCGGCAATTCCAGTCTCAAGCCACTATGCATGATGTTCGATCGGATTTCCATATAGCGGTTTGACACCAAAATGTGTGCTGACCGCATAGGCGGCACCGCATGCCAGCATCACGGGCAAAACCAAATGAACTTGATCCGTCATCTCCAGTACCATGACAATTGCCATCAACGGAGCATGGGTGACTGCGGACAGGACCGCAGCCATGCATACAATAGCCATCGTGACAGGATCGCCGCCGGCTATTGTTCCCAGCCAGTGTTCTATACTCCAACCAAGCAAATAGCCGCTGGTCGCCCCCATAAAAAGTGTGGGCGTGAATATGCCGCCTATTGCTCCGGATGAAGAACTTGCTACGGTTGCAATAAATTTGGCTATCAAGACTATCGCAACCCATTTCCAGGCAAGTCCTCCATCCAGCACCTTTGATACGACGCTATAGCCGTTTCCCCAAACCTCTGGTACGTAAACCGAAAGCAGCCCGACGATTAACCCTCCGATACTCAAGCGGAGCCAGATAGACTCAATATATCCAAATCCTGTGCGCCCCCATTCGATGAATTTGAGCAGCCAGAGGCCGACCAGCCCGGAAGCGATGCCGGCACCGAGCGCAACGAGCAACCCCAATGGTGTCACAGGTACCAAAGGAATGGGGGGCATGATATAGAGCGGCTTCGGCTCGACCATCCAAAAAATTATTGCGCTTGAGGTTACTGCCGAGATCAGGACTGGTGCGATTGTATTGCGTGCGAAAAATCCCAGGGCCAATTCGAGAATAAAGACGACCCCGGCGATTGGGGCGTGGTAGGCGGCTGAAATCCCGGCGGCAATGCCACAAATCAGAATGGCATTGCGCTGATCTTTGGGTATAGGAAGAATTCTTGCAAGCCATGAAGCCAACCAGGCGGAGAGCTGAACCATCGGCCCTTCTTTACCAATAGACGCTCCCGAACCGACGGACAGCAAGGAAGAGAACATTCTCGCTGCATTGGTGCGGTCGTTGAGAACGATGTCGCCTTTACGGGCAGCATCAATATAATCTATGTGGGGGCTACCGGCTGTCCAACGTTTGCTGAAATGTATCACCAGTCCTGCAAGGAGCCCGCCAATCGTCGGCACGAGGATGCGCGCCCAGGCAGGCAGTGAAATCGAGTCTTGCACGATGCTTCCGGTATGGCGGGTCAGAAGCCACTCTGTAGCAAAAATCAGAGCATGGAATGAAATCGTTGCTACTGCCCCAAGAATTCCCGCCAAAACGGCGCCAAACCAGAGTATGGCTGTATTTTTCATCGTGCTAAGACATTAATTCTGTTCATGATCGCCGATGGCTAGTCATTTCGCATTTAACGGCAATCTCTTTGGGGGCACCGTCGGCTAGGCCGCTACACAGCTTATCAGTATATCCGAATTTTCTAAAAGATGCCTATCGGCCACGAACCATCAATATGGGTACTGGACAAATACTTAAAATATCTGCGGCCACACTGCTCTTGAGAAGCTGCATGAGGCCACCCCGACCGCGGGTGCCAGCCACAACAATATCTGCCGGCCAATCTTTGGCTTCTTTCTTGATGGCGCTGGCGACATGATCACCGATGTTCTCGGTTGCAAGTAATTTGACCTCGGCATTAACTCCTGAGGAGCGAGCGAAACTCTGCGCCTCGTCCAATATTTTGCGTCCCGTTGCTATCCACTTTTTCTCAATTTCAGAGCGGTCAACGAATTGGACATCACTGTATAAGTTGACTTCGTCAACCACATAGACGATCCGTAGCAAAGCACGTTGATCGTTTGCCAAGCCAATTGCTTCTTTCAGTACGCGATCCGAAGTAGGACTGTTGCCTATCGCTGCCAATATGTGCTGATACATATATTTTTATTTCTTTCGCTAAAAAACAAAAAATTTATAAATATACTTCGTTATTTCCTGCTAGGCGCTGAACGTATCGACCTTGCTTTGCAAGGTGACAACTGTCTTGCGCGGATCGGGAAGGAAGTTTTTGCAAGCACATTTAGTTGTGCATTTCCGGTTCCACAACAGACAACCATTCCGGACTGAAATTTGGAACAATTTGTTACCGTGGATAGATAATTAATCCGCCGATTTATTAGGGTTATAATGCTACGCCAATGGCTTTGCATGGGGTTTTATAAGTTGTAAGTAATTGTTATTTCACGCCATAGGGATTGGCCAGGTAAAAAATTATATGAACGCAATCTCTATTCACACTCCGATGCAACAGAGGATATTCAGCGTAACCAGCTTGCCATCGACCATACGCTGCAGGATAACTGGCAAACACTGCCTGCATTTATATGGTCAGGCGTGGTTTTGGTAATTGTTGGTGTATCAATCATTGGTTTCCCAAACAAGGGCAATCACTTTGCCCGTTGCTCACGCGTGCGTGATCGGCTACGTGTCCATTTGCCCATGCTGTATATCCGGGTGACAGGCACCATCAGAAACAGAACAGAAAGTTGAGCATGCTGACAATGAATTTGGGCCCGCTCCCCGTGCCGGTCACCGTATTGATGGTGCTGATGGCAATGCTTGTTGCGGCGTCGGTGGGCCGCCTGGTCGGGCGTAGCCAGCAAACCGTTATCGGCAACATCTTGACCGACATGCTGATCGCAGCCGTGTTGGCGGCACGTATCGCCTTCGTTGCCGTGTGGTTCGACACTTACCGCAGCGCGCCCTGGTCCATGCTGGATATTCGCGACGGCGGCTTCATACCCTGGGTCGGGCTGGCCGCAGCGTTGCTGGTGGCAGTCTGGCGTGGCTGGCGCCGTGCAGCACTGCGCAAACCGCTGATTCTGGGTCTGGCGGCAGGGGCGCTTGCCTGGGGGGCGATGTTCGGCTCGATCATCATGATGGACAATACCGCACTGCCCAGGGTGTCGTTGACGACACTCGCGGACGAGCCGGTAGATCTGGTTGCGCTGGCTGCCGGCAAGCCCATGGTCGTCAACCTGTGGGCAAGCTGGTGCCCGCCGTGCCGTCGCGAAATGCCGGTGCTCGCCGCCGCGCAAAAACACGACAAGGGCGTGAGCTTTGTCTTTGTCAACCAGGGCGAAGATGGGACGACGGCCCGGAACTTTCTCGCCGGCGCGCGACTCGACCTGGCCAATGTACTGCTCGATCCCGGTTCCAACTTTGGCCGCGAAGTCGGGTCAACGGCATTGCCGACCACGCTATTTTATGACGCCACCGGCCGGCTGGTGGATACCCGCCTGGGTGAACTGTCGACCGCTTCGCTGACCAGCAAATTAAACCAACTGCGCTCACGCGCCCACAAATAAGGAGTTAATCATGATGCTAAAAATACCATTCGTTCAGTTTGTCATCGCGGTCTTGTTGCTCGGCGCGACCCTTGCCGCGCAGGCAAAAGACTGGCCGGCACCGATCAAGGCCATCGAAGCACAGGGCGTTGAGGTGATGGGCACCTTTGCTGCGCCAGGCGGGCTGACCGGCTATGCCGGCATGATCGAGCAGCATCCGCTGGCCATCTACCTGACCGCCGATGGAAAGCAGGCGATCATCGGCACCATGATCGATACAAAAGGGAACAACCTGAGCGAGGAACCCCTGGACAGGCTGGTCAGAAAACCGATGACCGTGAAAATCTGGAAACAGCTGGAACAGAGTACCTGGATAGCTGATGGCAGCAACAGTGCCCCGCGCATCGTGTACGTTTTTACCGACCCGAACTGCCCCTACTGCAACAAGTTCTGGAATGATGCCCGACCCTGGGTCAAGGCCGGCAAGGTGCAGTTGCGCGATGTCATCGTTGCCATACTCACACCCACCAGCGCAGGCAAGGCGGCGGCGCTGCTCTCTGCCAAGGATCCGCAAGCTGCCCTGACCCGGCACGAACAACAGTATGCAAAAGGCGGCGCTAAGCCATTGGGCCAGATATCGGCGAAGATTCGCGCGCAGCTCGACGCCAACCAGAATTTGATGCAGCAGCTCGGGTCCTCTGCCACCCCGACCATCTTCTACAAGGATGCCAGCGGCAATTTGGAAAAGGTACAAGGCGCCCCCCCGGCACAGATGCTGGCCAAGATCTTCGGCCCGCTCTGAGCCTGCACGGCGGGGCGATCCGGTTCACCCGCTCCAGTTCACTTCAGCGCGATATCCGGCACAACGACATGCTGGTCGTGCATCACGATGCGCGAGACAAACAGGATCGCCAGCACATTTCCGGTTATCGCGACAACGCCCACCCAGCCATAGTGAGCGATCCGGCCCGCATCGTTTTGCGTGATGATGAAGCCGGCCAGTGTGGTGGCCAGTCCCATTGCGAGTGATTGCATGGTGGCGTTGAGCGACATGAAGGTGCCGCGCAATTTCGGCTGCGCAGCCGACGTGATGATTGCCATCGCCGGAATCATGCGTCCCGAGACCAGCACAAAAAATCCCGTGGTGCAGACCAGCCACAGCCATAGCGGCGCGGCACCGATATGGGTCACCACCAGCAGCGGCAACAGCGCGGCGCTGGCGATGATCCGGTAGATCTTGATCTTGCCGCGCAGGTCGGCCCAATGGCCGATCAGGCGTGCGGTGAAAAGGGTTGCCGCTCCACCCGCAAGATAAATGAACGGGATATCCCCGAGCGAAATGCCGACGTTCCCCACCGCGTAAATGGTGATGTAGGGGATCACCGTGAAACCGGAAAAAACCAGCAGCGTTGAGAACAGCAGGGCGTTCAGGTGGTTGGGTTCGCGCAGCACCTCGAACATCGCCGAGAACGGGTGGGCGCGTTTTTTGTCGCTGATGTGATAGCGCAGTTCCGGCAGGATGCGCGCGCCGACCAGGATGAACAGTGCCGTCAACACCGCGATCAGAATGAACGGCGCGCGCCACAGGAAATGATTCGCCAGCCACAGGGACAGCGGCACGCCCGCGACCGTGGACAGGGAAAATGCGGTCGCCACGATGCCGCTGGCCCGGGCACGGCGTGCAAATGGAATCACATCGCCGATGATGGTCTGTACCATTGCGCCCATCACCCCGCCAAAGGTCCCTGCCAGGCCGCGCGCCACCAGCAGCATGGCATAGCTGGGCGCCAACCCGCATGCCAGCGTCGCAACACCAAACAGTCCGAATATCGTCAGCAGCAGGCGCTTGCGCTCGAAGCGGTCGATGAATGTTGCCGCCAGCAACCCGGACAATGCGGCACTGAAACTGTAGGACGCGACCAGCAGGCCGAACTCGTGCGTGCTGATGCCGAACGCCTTGATCAGAATCGGACCGAGCGGCATCATGATCATGAAATCGAGGATATGGCTGAACTGGATTCCTGCCAGCGTGAACAGTAAATATCGTTCACGTTTCGGAGTGAGCGCGGATTGCATGATGGAACGCGTTGATT
>Ga0307376_10004478_pt1 | contig 12797 bp, 12 predicted proteins | sample TR2MG_FD_202536 | JGI IMG/M metagenome (GOLD analysis project Ga0307376, IMG submission 202536) | Soil microbial communities from Risofladan, Vaasa, Finland - TR-2 | ecosystem: Environmental > Terrestrial > Soil > Coastal area > Acid sulfate soil | place: Finland: Risofladan, Vaasa | collected... | reverse complement strand
AAAATTTGTACCGTTTCCTCTTAAATAATGACCTAAAGTTGCCGCACTATTAATTTTAAAACCAGTTGTAGCATTAACTATTCCGAAAGTTGGATTCGAAGTTGTTGTTACATCTTGATTTATATATGTATGAGAACTTCCATTTGCTGATATATGAGCGTATGCGTCATTCCAGTTGCCAGAAGTAAAAGTTTGAGCAGCAACATAACCAATTATAGCTGAACCCGTCCATAATGAGCTGGTTGTATCTACATAAGTAGTAGATATATTATTAACAGGAACACCATTCTTAAGCATTACATAACCATTGATATCAACAGTATCTGTATTAATTTCTATAATTCTATTAGCATCAGCAACACCGCTTATATTTACATATAATACTTCATCACTATGTATAAAAAGGCTGGTAGCACCTAAAACAACTTTACTAGCTAAAGGAGCACCTGTTCCAGTTCCATAAGCCGTAAAACCACCTTGAGTATTATTTACATGTACTTGCAAAGAAATAGATCCACCATTATCATCGTTAACAAACATGTTTTTTAAATTCTGAGTTATACTTCCAGATATAAGTAAGGTATCATTTACTCCAATAGGTTGTAAACTTGTTGCACCATTATATACCCATTTGTCGCCGATTGCAGCACTGTCTACATATTCTTTTGTAGCTAAATGATTATCTTCAGTTGGTAGGATACCAGATATGGTGCCAGTGAAAGGTCTAGTACCATCTACAAGAGAGTAATTGGTGTGATCATCATCAGTTAATCCAGCTATTGATCCATGGTCAATACTGCCAACTTCATAATGTAATACACCTGAATCGACTAAATGGCTATCTATATCTGTGTGTGAGTATGTACCTACATTAGCAATATTAGTATGATCTATCGAACCTTGTTCATAATGTATTATACCTGAATCACGTAAATGAGCGTCTATGTCAGTGTGATTTTCATTACCTATGTTTTGTATAGATGAATGATCAATTGAACCAACTTCATAATGAATAACTCCAGAATTAGCCAAATGTGCGTCTATATTTGCGTGAGTTTCAACACCTATATTTTGTATTGCTGTATGATTGATAGCACCTTGTTCATAATGCATGATACCTGAGTCGCGTAAATGAGCATCTATACTAGAGTGTGACTCGGATCCTACGTTTATAATATTATCATGATCTATACTTCCAACTTCATAATGTATTATACCCGAATTAGCTAAATGAGCATCTATATCTGGATGTGTTTCAACACCTATATTAGATAGAAGTTCATGATCTGTTACTCCACTTACTGATAGAATAACATTGTCAATGTATTCTTTCGTAGCTAAATGTTCATGACTTGTAGGATAAACACCAGATATGGTATCTGTATATCCTCTGAACCCATTAATTAAACTGTATTGTGTATGATCATCATCGTCTAAACCAGTTAATAAACCATGATCTGTGACTCCGCTGGTTGCAGCAATAACAAAGTCATCTATATATCCTTTATTAGCTAAATGTCCACTTAATAAAGGTCGTTCACCTAATACAGGACTTGTAAAAGCTCTACTACCATCAACGAGTATATATTGAATATGATCGTCATCGGTTAATCCGTCCAATAAACCATGTTCAACTACATGTAGTTCTCCGCTACCAATATGAACATCTATATCTGGATGTGTGGTTGTGCCTATATTAGATAGTAAGGTATGGTCAGTTACACCACTTGCTAAAGCTATATTATCATCGACATATTCTTTTGTCGTTAAATGATTATCTTCTGTGGGATATATACCAGATATAGTACCCGTAAAATTCCGAGTACCATCCGCACGTATATATTGCACATGATCATCATCTATTAATCCTTCTAATAAACCGTGATCAATTATATGTAGTTCTCCACTGCCTATATGAACATCTATATCAGGATGTGTAGTTGTACCTATATTAGATAATAATATATGATCTGTAACACCACTTATTAAGGCTACAACAGTATCAACATATTCTTCGGTGGCTACTCCAGACATAGTAAAATGTATATCACCCGAAGCCATATGTTCTATAATACCAGAATTTATAACATTAGTATCATAATAATACCAGTAATTTCCATCAGAATCTTTGTAGCGTAATGCATTATAAGGATAGTCTATAAAAAATAATTCTCTCTTATTTTGATTTGCATCGCACTGTGCTAACGATCCATCATATAAAAGTAATGACCCAGGATATTCGTTTGGCATTATAAATCCATTCTATCTAAAATTATTCCAGTACCAAAATTAAAAGTTGCTTTATCTCCAGCAAAACTAATAAATGTATTTTGGTATCCAGTACCGTTTTCGCTGTATCTTAAAGGAACGTAATTAGGTAGTAAAGTATTTAATAGATTATCTGCATATACAGAATACCTTGCAGATAAAGCGTCAAAATATTGAGCAGTAGTAATTGAATCTGATTCTACAATTCCACCTACAGATGTTTGTCCAACTGAAACACTGGCAGAAGTAGAGTTACCAGCAGTAACATTCTCCATTACCTTATCATCAGCCATATGCCTATAAACTAAACCTAAAGCATAGTTAATTTCAACATCTTTTAGAAGTTTTATTTGTGCGTTAAATTTACGTGAAGCAGTAGATGTTCCATAAGCTGAATATCTATTTATAGACATAGTAGATAATTTAATATCTATATACGCTCTTGCTATACTTAACGCATAATTAACATCAGTTTTAGATATGTCGTTATCAGTTAAATTGCTTCGTGCATATACATCAATTTCTGTAGCATATGACGCACCATCTGCAGTAGAAGTAATTTCTAAATTTGGAGCTGATTTTAATACTCCTGATCCTGGTACTGCATTAGATTGAGGAGTTGTATATCCTGTAGTACTATTACTATATGCTATCTTATACCATTTATCTTCGTTAATTTCATACTCCATTACTTTAGTTGGGTATGTATAATCTTCGGTAGATAATAGTGTGTAAGCACCATTCACTGTATCTGCATAATAAACCAGTATTCTATCTGCAGATTTATCATATTCAGGTACGCCTGTAAAAAAATATCCACTATAAGTCATTAGAATCCTCTTTTTTTCTTATCTTTTATTCTTGCCATTAACAAGTCGCTTTGTAAAGGTTGAGCACTTGTTACTTTGGTTTTTCCAAAATATACATCTGCATTTTCAAATGTTTTTAATTTATCACTACTTGAACCTTTAATCAATGAAGGTTTAATCGTAGGGGTTATAGCTAAACTTGAACCAAGTTTCGAACCTAATGTATAACCTAACATAGAAGGTATAATTTCTTGTAAAGATTTTCCACTTAAAAGACTTTGAATTAGAAACGCCGCTGGCATAATCAATGCTTTATATTTAAAATTTATATTTGACTTAGCTACTGCTATTGATAGACCTGTATTTAGAGCTATCTTTGTATAATCAGTAGATTCTTCGCTTCCACTTCCAACTCCACCTCCCATTAATCCAAGAGAGGTCTTAATTGCCTTTAAACCTAAATCTATTCCTATGTTATTAGATTGTATTGCGTTCTTAATTGTTCCTATACCAAATGACGCAAGTGAAGATGATGCAAAAGCTTTAGCAAATGAAAACGCAAAGTCTTGAATTCCAATATCTTCAACATTAGCTTCTTCGTCTTCAGGTTTCTCTCTAAGTTGAAATCCTCTATCATGTCTATAACATCTCCAATTACCATCAGATTTTAGACATGTAGTTAAAGCGTTTCCTGCTTGGCTAGTCCAATCATACCAACTTTCTATATCAGCCCAATTGCCACTATAATAACGTTCCCATTGGTCTGAACCCATTGATTTATTACTGCCAATCTTTAGCTTCGGAATACCATACACATTTCCAAATTTTTTAGGTATTGCACCGGCACTAGAATAAACAGAACCAGCACGGCTAATAGAACCAGCACTAGAAAAAACAGAACCCTTTCTGTTAATAGCTCCTACATTTCCAAACGGACTTCCCATATTTTATGTCTCACTAGGTAATATAATTTTAGACCATGGATCATTACCAGGACTAACTATGTATAAATTAGCTTCATAATGTATTAATTTACCATCCAACCATCTTGGTACTATCTGAGCTACCTCATAATCATTACCCATAATTCTAATTGTCCATATAGTTCTCTTTAGAATCCCGCCTTTATTCATTACAAAGGTTCTATCTAAGAACGTGTCTGCTTTATAAAACATCTTCCTTGAATCTCTTTGTATATACTCACTAAAATCGGTATTATTCTTTGCTACACTTGGAAATCCATAAGAACCAGGATCAACACATGCTTTATACTCTGATGTAACAGGAGAACTGTAAGCACCTATTCCATTAACTTCTGAATCTGGATTAGGATCATATTTAGTGAATGAATAATACATTCCTAAACTATCAACCTTCTCTGAATATAAAGTTGTTAACTCACCAATAAGACCAGACCCATAATAATCCATATAATATCCTGCGTACGATGTTCCTGTAAATTCAATAGGATATGCGTTATTGGTTAATTTTTCATGATATATAGTTGAAGTAACTGAACTAAATCCATTAGTTTCATTTGCCTTTCCCATCTGATAAGCCATTCTTATTCCAGATTTATCTCCTAACGTTGGTCTAAGTTCATTAGTATATCTGAAGAACTTACCGGCCAACACATCGCCTTCAATCGAATTAACTTTTTTCCATTCATCAGTAGATACGGTTGTATCTACAACATACGAAGGTATTTGTTTTACAAATAAATCATGTGAATTATCTTTATCAAATATTTGAGAAATTAAGAATCCTGACATACCTGCTAATACATCGGTTGATCCAGCTGGTAAACCTGTTAATGAATCATAATAACCTGAATATCCTGCTGGCGGAGGATTATATATATTTTTCCAACTATGACCCTTATCATTAGATATTGCATAGTAACCACTACAAACACTACCTGCATCTACTCTATAATAATTAACACATAAGTTTCCTAATCCATCTGCATCTATAGTTGGTTCTCTATAGGAACTGTTTCCAGCCGCAGAACCACTAACATTTGCTATTTCATATGTTGAACCCCAACTACCATTATCAGCATCATCTATACTTAAATTACTACCAAATGCTTTATTATATATTAAATATCTCATAGAATCTGCTGGAAACTGTAATACTGCAACTGTATGTACTAATGCTTCGTCACTCTGAACAGCAATAACTCCAGATACTACAGGTACACCAAATTCTACATACTCTTGTAATACTTCAGCTATATTAGTATTGTTAAAGTTCTGACCTATCATAACTAACTTACCAGCTACATCTGAATATGCTGTATAAAATATTTCTTCACCATGACCAGTAGATGCAAAGTATCCACCATCTAAAGCTTTTCCAACGTCTACACCAAATGTATCAGTACCTGATCCAAACTTATTTGTATAATGACCCCACACACTAAGAGGGGTATCGGTTCTTTGCCCTTGAAACCATATAGAATCATGTGTAGAATATATAAATGCCCAATTATCTCTATATACAACATCATCAGCATTCCAATCTCTTTTTGGAGTTAATGTCATATAAGGTCCATCATATATTTTATCAGTTGTTATTATAGAAGCTTGCATATCTTCTTCATTATCTCTGGTACTCCAAGTAAAGCCATTATCTGAAGATGATCTCATTTCTACCATATCTCTATTTATACAAACCACACACTTAAGTTCATTATCACCTGTAATCAGAAATTGGGTATTAGCTGCTACTGCCTGACTCGGTCCAACACATCTATTATTTTGAATCTTCTTTACGATAGCTGTATCAAATACTCTTTGTGAAATTGTCATTATAATTCCTTATATTATTAATGCTAATACTGCAAGTAAAATTGCAAATCCAGTGCAGCTTCCTACACCCCAAGCTATCCTATTTAAAACATCTAAATTAATTTTAATAACTTTAATATCACTTTTTAGTTCATATACGGCTTTTAATATATCATCTAAAGTTGTTTCAGTATCCATATATATATCCTTATCTGTAAAAAAAACAAGGAAAGGGGATATTAATCCCCTAACCTTTATTTATTTATTTAGATTGCATCTATTAAAGCTACCCCATAATCTGAACCCAAAATACCTTGGTGTCCAGACCGCCATCCCATAAGATCAAATGCACGAGCAGTAACATTATCAAATACATCCACACCTATATCTTTCATATAAGCATAACCTACAGCCTGTGGAGAAAACATACTTCCATAATAGTTATTCTCCCAAGTATCCTTCGGTACACAAGTAGATATATATGTAGGTACACCATAAGGCGAACCAACATAACCATTAAGAGAAGGATACCCTGGTGCAAAACCTTCAGCAAGGGCTTTACCAACCTGTGCAAAAGTAGAAGAATTTGCATAAGTAGTAAGAATACCAGCCCATGTATCAGGATGCATCACTGCATAGTAAGGTTTCGGAACATCATCTGCTTCAAGAGTAGCAATCGCTTCTCTAAAATCTGCATCAGCAAAAGCATCGGCACCATTGTTTACTTCATTGTCCCATACACCTGAACCCATGATACCAAGTATAGCTGTATCTTCACCAACAGCCAAAGCTCTACCAATCTGTTCCCCGTAAGGAGCAAGATCACCAAACGGATCAGCATGAAGAACACGTTTAGATATCTGTACATATATACCCCGTTCTACAGGAGTAAGTGTAACACCGTCAGAACTCCATTCACTTGAACCAACAGCTGTACCTTCAGTTAATGAACCTTCAGTAAGTTTCTGAAATCGAGGAATAACTACACTTCCAGCTCCTAAAGGAATTTGTTTAACAGTTACAAGATTACGCATAACCCTTGCACCATAAGCAGCAGACTGAGCTTCCTCAGATACGATTTGACCAACAAGATCATTGAGGGTCGTTGAATTACTAATAGACATAATATATCCTTATTTAAATTATTTGTGAGGTTCCAGCATTATGTGCTAAGAAACCTTTATAAAGTTCCCTTAATTTAGCTCTCGCTATGGGATCTTTTTTGATTGAACTTAATTCACTTATATTAACATTCTCAACGTTTGAATTTTGAGGATTCGGTGGCATCGGAATCTTTCCTTTAACCGGTGGTACAGGTGGTACATCTTTTACTATACCAAATTGCGGATATTTCTTCAAGAAATTATCAACCGCGTCTTTAGGAGATTGATCTTTTTCTAATTTAATAAAATCAGGATCAATTTCAAGACTACGTGACTTTAGTTCAGCATTTATTGAACTATTAATATTTTGTTTAGCAATAGAAGCTTCCAATTGTATTGCTTTCTCTTCGTTCGTCTTTGCTATCAGTTCGACATCACGTAATTTAGTTCTCCATGAAGCAGCTTCATCACGAAGACTCTTCACATACTCTGCGGAATATCCAGTATTCCCTTCATTATTATTATTTATCTGGTCTGGCATCTAGCCCTCCATTAATATTTTGATTGAATTCTAGGTTAGCCAGAACTTCAGCATCAGCTTCAACTTCTGTTAACCCAGGATTAAGTTTTATTATTTCATCCACAGGAGTTCTAACTCCTATGCTTATATCTTCCATTAATTTATCTCTATCAGGATCAATAGGTAAATATGTTTCCGGATAATCTATAACAACATCTTTTATAGGTTCTAAACCTAACTGTCTTAATATCATATTAGCAAGATTTAATTCATAATTTTGATATCTATTTGTCTTCTCATTAAATATACTGGCTATTGGAGCCCATTTAATTAACAGTTCAACTCCGCTTGTACTTCCAGATGAGTCACCTATAACAGATATCTTAGGAACCATAGAAGTCTCATACATCTTATCTTCTATATATTTCAATACTTCCATAGTTTCAGCTATCTTAGGATTTAATTGTAGAGCGGTGGCTCCGGCCCCTGCTGGTAAGCTAATAGCTGTACCTGGATGAACCGATACTCCTTCACCATGTTGAAATCCACTTAGCACTATTGGAGTAGCTGATTGCATCTTTATCATATATCCAAGATTAGTAGCCATTTGATTATAATAAGTATTTAATTGTCTAATACTTATAGTAGGAGAATGACCAAGAAATTGTGATACAACTTCTTGAGCTTTAAAAGGAACGAAAGGTATATAACCTAATTCATTTCTATCTACATTTTTATTTACTATTCCATCTCTTATCTTATATATATAATTAGTTGTCCATACTTCAGAATCTATAACCCTTCGTACACTAATTGTTTTAGGATCAGCAGATTTATTAGAATCAATAACATCATTAACTGCTATTAATTGTAATGCTTCAATCGTCTTATGATCAGATAGTGAAACCACAGAGAAGTTAGACGCATCATATGGTACTAACATTATATCACCATATTCATCAATGCCTACATAAACCAGACATGTGCCAGTAAGTTCAGCACTTAGATCAACTTGGTGAAGTATATCGTCTATCTTAAGTTTATAATATATCTCTTCAAGCTTACTTACAGATGACGCTGGTCCATCAAACACACGTACTAAAGATCGAGTGTATAATAGAGATGATCTTTTAGATACAATAGGATTAGTAAGATTAATAGTTATCTTATCAACATCCTCATTTAATATACTTAAGTATTGTTCTTGTCTACCATAGAAGTAGTCCTTATTCTTTAAGGCTCCTTCCCTTCTTTTCTTTTCATCATCACAAAACGCATAAACATTTGTTTTAATTATTAATGATGTTGGTGTAGTTTCTGAAAGCATGTACTAATCCTTTTTTAAACATTGGGTACAAACATGAGGCGGTTCATTTGGTCCCGTATGAGACATAAACGGTTTCATACATTTATTACATTGTTTCATACCTATATGTCTTAACCTGTTAATAGTATACGGAGATTGCTCCGGAGTATCTGCTACATATTTAGCATGATCAAACCTATTAACAAAGAAATATCTTACAGCATCCATTAAATGATCATGTAAATTATCTTTTAATGGTTCTTCTTTTACGTCTCCACTCTTTTTAACTGTATATTGATATCCATTAAAACTTCTTATAGTTTCTGTGCAGTTCTCTGTAATAAAGAATCTGCATACTCCTAATGTATTCTTAATAAAACTTCGAGTCAAAGCTATTCCAGCATTAATAGTTGATCCTTTATTTATTATGCGGAACCCTGCGTTTCTAAGCATATCTACAGGAGACAGCCCTGATGATAATTCGTCTGCATTACTTGCAGGATCTGTATATCCTAATTCTATCATTGTTTGATTAAGGTTATGTGCATTAAGTTTAAGTCTTATTATATTTATAATGTCATCCATTTGTGTTTTTTTAACATATATCTCATCAAATTGAATTACTTGATTCATTGTAGATCGTTGTACGGCCATAAATACAACAGCTGTATGATGTGCATAACCAAAATCCATACCTATATATATATCATATTCTTGAGGATCAGGGGACCATAAAGGTATTACATTACTACCAGTGAATTCATCATATACTCTACCAGCTTTAGTTATAAATTCAGCAAGAAATTCTTGTCTATATTCATCCATACTTATTTCTGCTTGTACAGCTAATAGTTCATCTTCTGTAATTAAAGGATTTAATGCAGTTGGCCATAAATATTTTGACCAAGAAGTACCACCATCATATAAATCTTTGAACCAATTAAATCCGTTAGGTGTACTTCCAAGTATAGCCTCACCTTTTTTATCGCTGAGTGCAGGTCTTAATATTTTTGACCATACTTCTTTTTTAATAAAGGCTGCTTCATCACCTATAACTAAGGTTAATCCTCTACCTCTTAAAGAATCAGGGTTATCAGATCCCTTGAAATACATAGTTGATCCATTCTTAAACACTACTTTTAATCTGGAGTGGTGTATCGTATGAATAGCGGGGAGAAGAGGTTCTTTAATGCTTATAAACTCATCAAATCCAACTTCGCGAGCCTCTTGATATGTAGGTGCAACCCAATATATAATAGCATTAGGATAGGTTAGAGAGTGTTTAATAGCGTGGTTAAGAAAACATTTAGATTTCCCAACCCTTCGTCCACCTACAACTAATTTAAATCTTGAATTGTCTTTATGGAAGATTGATTGATATGGGAGTGGTTTATATGGAATTACTATATTCAACTATGTTTCCCAAGTGAAAGTGATAGTATTACATTCTTTTCTTTGACTATCTATATTATCTATATGTTCTAATATAATTTTAATATGTTGATAATTTCCAGCTATAGCTTTTTCTTTAGTAATTTTATAAATTGATGGGATCGCCTCCCGCAGGATTTCTTTAGCACGATCATATATAGCATCCATGAATTGATGATTACGCCGCCATTTGCTTACAGTAGAATTAGATACTTTTAATTCTGCAGATACCTCTAAACAATTATGTGTACCTTCAGCAAATAATTCTATTGCTTTTAATTGCTTGGGCGAAAAGTTATTTCCTACGAGTACTCCGGTTTCCATACATGTAGTATACGGCATGTCTGTATAATGTATAGTCATTTTAAAAATAAATTGACTTTTTTAGGCAAAATTGTACTATATTATATATATACGATGTTTTTAATATAACACATATATATGGTACAATAGATATCATATATAACTAAATGAAAGGAACACATAATGGAAGCTTCAAAAGTTTGTATCAAGTGTCATACAAGTAAGTTATTAAGTAAATTTTATAACTGTAAATTCACAACAGATGGTAAATTGGGTACTTGTAAGAAATGCTCTAACGCTCATAGTCGTAATTATCAAAAAACTAATAGAACACGTATAAATGCTCAAAGGAGAGAATGGTATGCTACTAATCCTCAATACAGACAAGCTCACTATGGTAGATGTGCTTTAAATGCTATTATAAGGGGTACTAAGAAGAATTATAAGTTCTTAGTTAATAGTGGTGCAGGAAATAAATGTGAGCTTATAACGCATCTTATGTCTACTATACCAGCAGGATATACACTGCGAGATTATGGTACACATGATTATGATGGTAAGTTATGTGTAGATCATATAATTCCATGTGCATTTTTTGACTTAACTATTTCATCTGAATTCTGGAAATGTTTTAACTATAAGAATTTAAGACTTGTACCTAAAGAAATTAACGCTAAGAAAGGATATTCACATGCATGTAAATCCTAAACTTCCAAATAAGATTGTATATCAGAATCTAAATAGAATTGAAAGGTTCATATTATTTATATTATATATGAAAGCTAATCTACAGTATGGTGGTAAAACAATGCATTATGCTTCAATAAGGAGCATATCATATATATCTGGTTATACTCGGAATTCTGTAAGTAAGTATCTTCAGACTATGAAAACGTCAGGTATATTTAAATCCTTTAATATATCTCAAAACGGTGTTATTGATTATCAGCTACATTCAGATGCAGATATGGATAAATTAGAGGATGTTAAAGAAAAAGTAAGAAAACCTGTATATAAAGGTAAAAGAGGATTTGCTTTGGGTGGCTCATCCCATGAACCATCGAGTGGCTCATGCCATGAGCAACCAAGTGGCTCATCCCATGATACGCATACATATCTGAACAGATATGTAACAGATAGTAATCTTACTAATAAAGATATTAATACTACATATAAAGATAAAGATAATATAATATCAGATGAAGATTATCTAAAGTGTGTGACATATAATATAGATGATAAACTTGCTCCTGTAGTTGGCTCTACAGGAGAATTTAAACCAGAAGATTATGTTGTAGGAACTAAAGGATTAAATAGAGATATAATTAAATTGTCTCATGAACAGTATCTTAAATGTGTAGGAAGTTGGTGGAGTGAATTTCTTAAAAAAGAGGATATATTAAAAGAACTTGCAGGTATTCATCCTTTAAAATATGATAGTAATACTCAAGAATTTAAAGTTAATCTATTTAATAAAATTAACAAATACCTTAATTGGGCTAAAATTTCTAATAAACCTACATTACGTTGTAGAGACTTTTACACGTATATTAAAAAAAGAATAACAGATGAACGTTCTAAAGATGAGGATATATATGGTTATAATATCCCTTAGAATAAACAATAACATATCTAAAACGCATTATTATAAGTTAGGTATACTAAGTACCTAATTTATAATATTGTCGCTTTACAAGGCCTTAGAATCATCCATGCTGGCCGGAGTATCCAATCTTTTAGAACTCTCATTATTTAATCTTTTCGAAAGCTCAGTATTAATAACACGAAGATTATTAGTCAATTGTTCTAACTGACTTATTGTATCATAACCTAAAGCTTTAAGCTCTATTAAACTTAATGTTGTTAAATCCATGTTTTATCCTTATAAGTTAAATTTAATTTCTACTCACCAAGTAGTGTAACGGACCAATCAGGTCAACCAGCACCATATCTATTTTTAAAATATATTTTACCATCTGTATGCGTATATACATTAAAATATCCATCAGCACCATCGATTGCATCACTTGTTAGTGTACCTGTACCTACAGAAAAAAATGAACCAGGCTGTGCTATAACTAAACAAGTTGGAGAAGCTCCTACTTTGTATGCTATAATTGCACCTGTTGATGAAACTTTACATGATATCACAATTTGTCCAGTTGTATTACCTGGAGTTATACTTGTAGCCACATCATCACCTAATGCAAGTGATGCAGAAGAAAAGTTTTTATTATCTGCTTTAATTCCACCTGTTGTTAAAGT
>Ga0307376_10004476_pt1 | contig 12803 bp, 18 predicted proteins | sample TR2MG_FD_202536 | JGI IMG/M metagenome (GOLD analysis project Ga0307376, IMG submission 202536) | Soil microbial communities from Risofladan, Vaasa, Finland - TR-2 | ecosystem: Environmental > Terrestrial > Soil > Coastal area > Acid sulfate soil | place: Finland: Risofladan, Vaasa | collected... | reverse complement strand
CAAAATACGTGTTATAGGATACGCCGAGAACTTCCAGATAGCAGCGAAGATTAGCGGGTTTGACAGAAAATACCGACACAGAGGATAGATAGTCTTTATGTCTGTAATGCCTGACAAGTACGCCGGGTCAAGCGCTACGTGCGGGTAGACGATGCGGCTGTTCTGCGGACGAGCATTTCTATATAGGTACATTAACCAAGCTCCTGCTGCCTGTTTGACCTGTCTGACACCACGACATTATAGCTTTGAAGAATTAACTTCGAGGCCGGCTCGTTTTGCGGCCCACGATAGTCGGCTTCAAAAGGTTCATAGTCCAAACCGGTCGCCTCCTCCACCTTGTCCTGTACTTCCTTAATTTCAGATAAAGGAGGAGGTACCCAAGGAACTTCTTCGTCTGCAAAAACTGCCGCTACGTAAGAGCTTACCTCATCGCCGCACTCTGTAAAGAAGTCCGGGTCGATTTCTTTTATGATGTCAGCAGCCAGGAATAGTTGCTGAAGGGTTGGACGCTGCATGATCTTGAACATAACCTCGTTGCCGATCAAACCCTGGACTATTTTCTCGAACGCCATCCAGTCGTCTTTCGGAGAGTCTGAGACAAACAGCACCTGTAATGCGTGCACCTTGGTAATGTTGTCTTTATCCACGAAACCAAAGGTTTGTTCTAGCTCTTCTTCCATGGTCTTCGGGTGCCAGCGCCAGGCGTCCTTGCCAAAGACATGAGGTATGTAGTGGCTAAGCGTTACGCTACTTACAGGCTTTTCTAGCATCTCTGAACCTCCGCCGTCACTGTAACACACCACTTTCCATTATGAAAGTTTGGCGGTTGATTTACGCTCATAAACTTGGCATGATGTCTTCATGATGTCTTCAACGCTCACCGACCCTATTACTAGCATGTTTGGTTTCCAGGTCAGCCTGGTTGGCTCCTCGACGGGTGGCATCTACCTGACCGAAAACGCCATCAAAGTAAACAACGTGTCCAAGTATATATCATCAGACGTTTTGTTGCAGCTTGTTGACTTACTCAATATGCCACGCAAGTACATGAAACGCGTATCTAATAGAAAAAACAGCACATTTCGGGCACTAGTACGGGAAGAGCTGCACTACTCAATGAAGACAGAATTCAGTTTTATACTCTCCGGCATCAACGTAATCGGCGTGTTCTCTGGAGAAGCTGGAAAACTGCACGCAGGGCTGCTTCGTTTAAACGATGCGCTGTCCTTAGTTGGAGATGTTATATTCAGAAACCACAACGATGGATTAGAGTTCGTATCTGTTACCTCTAGCGAAGATACTATCTCTCCTGCTATTCTGGCGCTTGTAACTAGACGACAAGGTATCAGGCTTTGGTCCGGAGCGTACTTCGCCGATGGTGGAGGGTTCGTGAGCAAGTCCAAAAAGCACAGCAGTATCCTACGTGAAATACCAGAGGCGACTGAGTTGAATGAGCTCGTTGAGTTTTTGTCCTGCGGCGGAGAAGAGCTCGCCGACGAGTTCTCCTCTTTACAGGACGTGCGTCTCGACGACCCTCCGGCATATCTCGCTACTCTGGGTATCAGACCGTCGTTGGTGAGCGATATTTTTGTGGCACTGCGAGGGCGTCCATTCGATATTCTCGGCACTCTTGTTACTTGTGCAGCTAAACTAGTTAGGCCGTCCCGCATGTACGACGTACCGTACTTAATACTTACTGGTCAGGAGCTAGAATGAACGTTGTTCTGGTTGATTACTTCTCGCAGTATCAAATGATTGTAGCCTGGGAACAGGATGGCGCTTGGCAGTTTTATAAAGATATATCTGGGTTTCACCCTGTCATAGGGATCCCTGAGTATGGAGAAGCGCTCTCGTTGGCTCTCGAAGACTTCATCAACGGCCAAGAGGATATAGCCGAGCTCGGCTTCGTACGTTTGATAAAGAGCGACGAAGACGACCCAGAAAAGTTTAACGCCAGGAAAAGGCCACCGGTGTACCAGGCCGTGCGGTTAGAAATGATGGGTAAGATGTGGGGTGTCTGCGCTCGAGTGGTATTCTTTGGTGAAGAACCACAGGTACGGGTGATGGACGACGCCGATGGTAAATTGCTCATCACTGTGTACGGCGGCAACAAGCAGTACGTTGGAATGGACTTCCGCTTCTTTTTGCCTATGATGTCTCAAGCCGGCATACCTGGATTAGTTATTGCTGATGTGTCCCATGAGTTAAAAGAGGCTTTGCAGGAGGTCGGCGATTCGGATGCTTTGTTTCGTGTCTTTCAGGAGCGGCTCTGAACCGGAGGTGTACAAACAACCCGACGAGTGTCTACGTGTTATCGGCAAGGTTCTGAAGGGAAGGTTGAACATCGGTGGGACTGAAATTCCTACTTACAGTCCGGGAAAGGATCTCTTCCAGGTATCTATCAACAGGGGGCCATCTTATTTAGCCAACGGCGGCAGGATAGTGGTGGCTCCGCGTAACGCAGTGTTTATTCAAGCGCTGCTTCCTATCATTCTTCCAGTGCTATATCCACTACCTAGAAGACCGGAGATTGTTCGTATCGCTCGAGTGCTGTACTCCAGCATGTTACAGTTTCTTCCTGAGGCACTAGCTTGTGATCTGCTGTCCATGCGTGGTGAGTCATGGAAGTACCTCGATAAGAGACAGTTAGCTTTAATCGAGCATAGCGGCGGGCAACCAATATTTATACCGACAATGGCTGATAGCAAGGTATCTGCTAAGCTGTACAAGCGCTTCAAAGTCGATAGAGACTTCGGGTACGCTGTTTTCCGCGCCAGCGAAATGGCTGAGCCGTGGTATAGGCGGCTCACCACTATTGGCAGCCTACATCACCTAGAAGTAGTGGATGACAGCAAGATACCTCTGGTATTCAAGTTGACCGCCCCGTTGTCGGACCCGGTACCATCCCGGTTACCGAGAGAAAGTGTACAAGATCTACTAGTAGATGTAGTGAAGAAAAGGGAGCTCTGGCTACCCACGGTGACGCGCAGATTACTCACAAATATTCGCAGGTTGTATGTATAACAGTTGTGTTGTAGGCCCTTAACTAGCGGTCCTTCTTGGCTGGCTTATTGTTTGACTTGTCGTCCGGCTCATCATCCGGCTTATCGGGTTCTTTACTCGTGTCATCTCCGCCGGCACGACTTTCAAAGACAGCGCGTGCGATGATGATTCGATATTCATCGGGCAGGAAGCTAAACCTCCACGGAAACGAGTAGAGATCGTCAGTGATGTTGGCTGGTAGTATTTTGTCCAACACTGACTTGTATTTATGCAGCTGCGTGGCGTCAGACAGTTTGAATGGTTTACCATCAACAACGGCAAACGTAATATCCTCTTCCTCAGCAGCCTGCTTACCGAACGTCGTGTAGTACGCATCTGGGATGTTCGAGTTCACCACAGTACCGACCTGCATGTCCATGGCGTACAGCGTATCTGCGAATTCACCAGGAGACATGTGGGCGTGCTTGTCGATGAAGTCTCGATAGCCGTCATCAACCATAGCGCGCATTTCTAGGCCAACCTCCAAGCGAGGCCCAAACGTGTCAGCAGCGTACTGTTCAACGACACCAGGCACCTCTGCTCCACTAGCTACGGCGGCCGTCTTGAGTGCTTGAGCGTACTTCCTTCTATCCGGAGGGGCGTGCGTGTTGATGTCGAACTCGACATTTTCAAGTGCCGCCTCGAGGTCATCATCATCTCTGAGCAGATGAGACATCAAGGCCGCCGATGCACCTTTCGCCAAGCCTACCCCACCAGCTAACGCGGCTGGTATGGCTGCCCAGAATGGGTTTACCTTTCCAGTCACCAACTTTCCGAGTACACCGCCGCCGACTCCGCCAGCTCCCGCATAGATACCCATGCGCTTCAGACGACGCAGGATACGGTCTGTCGGCGTGTCTTCGCGAGACAGCGCCCGAATGTCGTTCTGTGATAGACGGCTGTAGTCAGGCAGCACGGCGATCTTTTCAATCGCCCGTCGAATTCCAAATGCATCGATGGCGCGATTCAGGCTCTCAGCTACTTTTTCCTGAGCATCGTCTGGTAATTGGTTGCCGTAGAGACCAAAATAGACAGAAGATGTCAGAACGTCTTTCTCGGTGGCCATAGCGTATTTTCGCTCTTCGGGCCATGCGAAATATGCCGCCGGGGCGTCTCGGTCTTCTGTGTCTTGAGAAACTTCCAGGCCAAGCAAATTAGCTGGCATGGTGCCCTGATCGTCAATGTAGTCGTACATGCCACTCCTCCAGTGGGTGGTTCAGGTGAGAGAATACCATAATGTTACCGTGTAGTGAAGTACTGTGGGCGACGGCTATTAAAAGATTGCGTGAGTCAATCCCTGCTCGCTACGTCGCCGAATGGTTACAGCCTGCGTCGTTATTTGACTACGGCTGCGGTTATGGAAAAGATGTAGAGTTTTACTGCTCTTTGGGGATAGACGCGTTTGGGTACGACCCGCACATTGGTTTTGTAAGGACCGCGTTGCCAGAAGGCAGACTGTTTGATGTGGTATGCGTAGTGTATGTTCTGAATATTCTTCCTAGAATCGATGATAGAGTCAGCGTCATAAGTCACGCTGCCAGGTTCCTTCATGCCCATGGTCGTTTGTTTATTGCAACTAGAAACTCGAGAGACGTGATTGCCGCAGCCAGAAAGGGGCGTTGGAAGCAGCATAACGATGGGTTTTGGTCGAACGAGAAGCGCGGTATGTTTCAATCAGGTATCGACGATAAAGATATCCGCAGATACGCTTCGCTGGCCGGCCTGTGCTTGGCCGATATGCCAGGTAAAGTTCCTTCTGGATCAACGTACGCACTGTTAAGGAGAGGACCAAATGCCCGTATGTTCTAAGTGCGGTGCGCCTATGGTAGGCTCAATAACCTATCGCGGTGTTGAGATAGACAGCTGTAACGTGTGCGGAATTAACGCTGACGTCTTCGTGGAGATAGAAGTTAATCTCGTAGAAGTCGATGAAGACATCTGCGACATCATTTCAGAGATGTTGCTGCCAAAGTGGTTGAAAGGTACATGGCATGATATGTCAGAGAATTTTGGCATGCCAGGAAAAACATGGTTCTACTCGATACAGGTTGGTACGCTAGAAGCTGGAAAGGCGCTGGCCGCCATCCTTGAAGAATCCTGCGATTATCCGTGGTCACTGACATTAACTCTTGTAGGGTCCAAGATGACAAGATCGTACGGAGGTTTGTGTGCGAAACATTGAGATGTCTTTTTTCCTGCGAGGCGTGGATCTCGTCTGTGTGCTGTGGGATACCCCTGATAGTATGTTGGATGTTGTCATCAACATGGTAACAGAGTGGGTGAATCGTCGAAGCTGCGGCCGACAGTTACGTCTGCTAGAGAAGCATGTCTCACGCCGTGAGCTACAGCTGGTATACGGCAGCGGGTTGACGGTGTACCCAGGAAAGCCAGACAGCGCACGCTTGACTGACGAGCACCGCTTCTTCGCTGGACTTGGCTATTACAAGCTGCCTGTTGAGTATAGAAAATTAGCCGACGATAAAATTAGAGACGTGTTGGTGTTCGTACAGGTGTTCTCTGGAAAGGCGTGGAAGAAGCCGTTGGTAATCTTGAGTGTCGGTGGATGTGAGCGGTGTCTGTACAACACACAAGACGGGTGTATGCTGGGTAATATGGAAGCTGACTGCTCTGACTGGCACTTGTCAAAGGGAGCCGATCCCGACTCCCAACCATATAGCTCCGACCAACAAAGCTCCGACAGCGACTCCGCTGGCGCCCCACAGCGCGTATTCCCACCACTCAGTCTCCTGGACAATAACGGGCTTCTGGGGGGTAGCGAGTAGGGCGAAGGCGTCGTTAAGCCGTGCTTCGTATGACGTGCTCATGGCGTCTAACGATTCTCTGCAGACGTTCTCTGTAGACTGTAACCCTTTATCAAGTATCTTGACCGACTGCTCGAGTATTCTGAGTGATGCCTCCATTTTGATAAGGTCGTCTTCCAGAATCAGTGTTCCTGCCCACGGAGCTTTCTTGTTGAGTTCCAGGCGGCAGGGTGCTTTGACGTCGGTGTCTGGGTCACATAGTGGCAACTCGAAGTCTTGCGCACTGACGCTATTCGGAATCAGAGTTGTCAGGCAGATAACCGAGACGGCGATAAACAGCTTCATAAGCCTTGGCCTTGTTCTCTTTGAGGTCATGGACGATCGTCTTCTCTTCTTCCTTAACGTCTATAAGCTCTCGGTATGTAGATACCAAGCCGTCGCAGCGCTTCCGCTCTCCGTAGATTTTCTGGGTGCATGTTTCTGCGCTGGCTGTCAGTTCTTTCCTGAGCTCATCCAGTTGTTTTTTCTGCTCGTCTAACTGGTAGTCGCAAGCTTCCGTGGCTTCGAGCAGCTCTTCTTTGGCCGATGCGTTACTGACCATCGACCACGTAAATAGACCGGCGAGGATCGCGATTGCCGCAATAAGGATGATCCTCTCTTTCCACTGAGTAAGGAAACTCATGAAGTCTCCGTGTGCTAATGTAGATCAGCTCAAAGATGTAGTAGATAAATTGTCTGAAGTCAAGCAAGAGGTTCAAAAGGCAGGGCAGGTGGATCGTGCTGTTTTCATCTTGTTCTGCGAGCGGTTAACTACGGTAGTAGCCCAAATCTCGAAGTACATGGACCGCCCGGTTGTGTCGCACGAGGTGATGGTGGGTGATCAAGTTAAGGAGTGCAGCTTCTTTGATAAGCGAGGCGGCGTTACTTTATACACCGTGGTTAGGTATAGCGATGAGAAGAATGTTATTGGAGAAACTGTGTCTTTGATTCTGCTGCGTAGCAGAAATTTTGTGCTCATCAACACTAAAGTGACAGTCCTCAACGGGGTGATTACCAAGGCGGGTACCGACGTTACTCCAGGCGGAAATTCTTGGTTTGTAGACTGGTTACTTGAACATGACGTTACCCCTGAGAAGCTGTTGTCGTCTATCCACGAACAGGTAGTCTTGGAGATATCTCGCTCCGAGAAACGTCTAGTAACTATTCGACGACGAGCTACTATCATAGAAGATATGCTTGAGGTAGCGACGACAAGTACCAGTGACCCCAAAGGGTATAAGCGTGTGTCGTGGGCGGATGTTAAGACGGGCGATCTTATCTACTTGCCCGGCGGAGGGCGTCATAAAGTACGGCCATATGGACCTTTCGTTGTCCGTGACGCCAACCATAGAGAGCTCAGCATAAGCGGAGGAGTAATCTTCCCGTACAGCCGAAGCTATCTACTGACTGACATTGGAAGTTGTTGACGAGTTCATGAGTTTTTGTTAGAGTCCCGGTGTACCTTAGCGGAAGGAGAGATGATGCCGAAGATAATAAGGCCTCCGTCAGGCCCCTTTGTTCTGCTAGATTTGGAGACATCAGGATTTGACCATCACAGACACGAAATTTTGCAAGTAGGTATTCTCATAGGTGAGATAATCAACCACCGGGGAATCATCTACGACACGTACGAGACAAAAATTATCCCAGAGAATATCGAGGAGGCGTCCAAAAAAGCGTTGGAGATTAACAAATACGACCCGGAGGTGTGGGAGGCAGAAGGTCTACCGGCCTCAGATGTATTTCCGTTTCTCGTAGAATTTCTGGACGGATGTGTGTTCATTGGATACAACACCCCTTTTGACCTCGGGTTCCTGCGCTCTTGCATAGGACTAGAAGGGTTCAAGTGGGTAGAGCCAATCAAGCAGTTCGACGTGCTTGTAGAGATCGGCAGGCCGTTGTCAAGAATGAAGAGTTATCCAAACGCAAAACTCGATACTCTTTGTGCCAAAGAGAGGATTGACTACCCTGCTCATGATGCTCTCGGGGATGTTAAACGTACGTGGGTACTAATGTGGGAGGGTTACAAAATGCTTACTGGAGAAAATGTGGAGTACGACATACCTTGATTTCTGTACCAGAGGCTGCTCTGCTGATCGGCCACGCGTATGTCGTCCTAAACGACGCTGACCTTGTTCTAACGACTCGTCGTAGTAGCTCTCTTTTTGAGAGCGACCTTAACGGCGCAGCCACCTTGTCCTTGAAGAAGGGCGAGAACTATACCTACCCTGACGGAGTCGGGCCGTTCTACCTGAGCACCCCACCTTACCTAACTCGACCCGTCAACGATGAAATAGCTTTCCTGCAGCTACTAAGAGAGTCCATGTGGGCGTCCAGACGCTTCTTGACTAGTGATCCAGTTACCAAAGAGGAACAGGACACCAAAGAGCTGCTACTTAACTTGTTCGGGGAGCTAACAGTCATAGAGCGTAGCGGAAGTATCACGTACAATATACAGCATGCCGATGTGCCCGATGATTTCCGTTCCGGTATGTTGAGCATTATGGACAGCACAGACACCTTGTTCAAGCTGGACGAGATTATGAAGTCTGCGTTGCTGATTGGTAAGATTCCTATCATCCGTGTGGACTCGGAGCATACATGGGTTTTAGATGAAATATCGTTAGCTTCTACTTGGAAGTTTGGTACCGCCATTCTGCCAGGTAGCGGTGTGACGTTGATAGTTACAGACCAAGGACTAGCGCCCTTGTTTACCGTAATTTCTACTTTGGATGATACTTGGTCTGTCGAGCTGAAAGATAATGGGGTAGCGGTAGCTGTGTCCTATGATGACGTTAATCCTGTTAAATTAGCTAGCAAGCTTAGTTCGCTGGTATAGTGGTCTCTTTCCCGAAGTGTCTTCCACGCATAGAGGAGTCACGTTCCGGGTCATCGCTACGCCATTGGCACCACAACTGCGTGAGCAGTTCCCAAGGAGTTACTCCGACGTACGCGGCGTCCATCTCTAGCTGACGAAGATCGTCATCATCCATAGGCACAACTAGATTTGAACTAGCCCTGCTACTTAACCATGAAGATGCCAGCAGCGCGCTCATGCTTGTTCTGCGAGCAGCCGCCTCTTGCTTCAATACTTGGTGTTCTTCGTCAGTCAGTGTGACTTGAACAAATTTCTCTCTATTTTGCTTCGTGGGCATGATGTCATCCTTCGAATACAGATCATCTTGATGTAGCATATATCAAGGTAAACGTCAATAGTTTACAGTAAGAGTTCAGGAAGACTACATGAAGCCGATCAAGGTCGTCAAATTCAAGATTACGGATCACGAAATGCCTAATGAGGTGCTTGGTCTGATGTTCCCACTGCGGACATTTTCTACCAGCGATACGTTACTGGTCTCTGGTGGTAAAATTTCTGTAAAAATGGACATATACTGTACCGCCTGTGCTGAGTTCACTGTGGACTTCGGGACAGGAGAATACATCTGTAGAAATAATCTATTCGGCTGGCTTACGGGCCAGTGCCTGAAATTCAAAAGGAGAATCTATGGCTAAACCCTACGGTCGCTTGCTATACGCTAAGCGCAACGGGATGGATTTCCCCGACTGGGAGATGTTCAACGACATGGCTGCGGCGATTATCTCTGTGGTAATCGATGTTGACACAGCTGCTATCGACGAAAAAGAACGCAAGATACTAAAAGAGCGCGCCGGCGTAGTTACCCCGCGTAAACCTGCTATGGGGTACATCATTGGCCGAGCTATCACCCACATTCGCAGTGAGCTGCGTTCAAAATACAACCTCATAATCGACGAGAAAAAAAGTAACGTCCCCGGCGACCAGAAAGTGTACCGCATCTTTAGGAGAGAGGAAGTCACCGGAGACGTAGAGCACACGCCGGACCAGCTGCTCGTGTTCCACAAGAAGCTCGAGGCTATCATAGACGACGCGTCCAGTCTCGATGAAGACACGCGGGCCAAGTTCGATGAAGCCATCAAGCACGTCACGACGTTCACTACGTGGCGAGATGTTCGTGAACTAGCTGACAGGGCCATATCGGCCTGCGGAGCTATCCGCACACAGTTAGGCTACATCGCCCTGCCACAAGTGTACGACAAGGTAGACTACGTGACTGACATTCTGGCCATGATAGGTCTCGAGATAGCGCACTTCAAAATAGCTCCCGAGGATCAGTCGAAGACCAACGAACTCATCAAGGAGTCACTGCTCGACGAGATCAACACCATCATAGAGGATGTCGATAACGCAGTAGCTACGCTAGAGAAACAAAAATGTATCCGTGACAGATTGACGACACTCGAACGTGTGCGTGGCCGTGTGGCTCTGTACTCCTCTGTACTAGAGGATGTGCAAGAGTCGCTCGTGGCGCGAATCACGCAAGCCGAGGAGTCTGTCAACGAACGTTTAGGAGATTTTGCCTAGTGTTATTTGACTCTGTACGCACAGCGCTCAAACAAACATTTGTTGAGCGCGACAAGATAATTGACGCTCTACTGGTAGCTGCAGTCGGGCGTCTGCACGTTCTATTGCTTGGACCTCCTGGAACAGGCAAGAGCGCACTACTGAACGCCATGGGTGCAATGAGCGGGCTGACTACGTTCCGCTATCTACTCACCAAGTTCACGACGCCTGAGGAGTTATTTGGCCCCATCAGTCTGCTGGGTCTAGAGAACGACGAGATCTACAGAATCGTGGATGGTAAACTACCAGACGCTCACTGGGTATTTTTGGACGAAGTATTCAAAGCCAACACGGCTATCCTCAACGCATTATTAACAGCGATGGAGGAGCGCTACTTCGACAATGGTCATTTCTCCGGGCACATCCCGTTGATCACACTGGTGGGTGCTTCCAACGAGCAGCCGGAGGACCGCACAGTTGCTGCGTTGTTCGACAGATTTCACTATAGATTCTGGGTTAACTACGTCAGTGACGACAGCATAGCCGATGTGCTGCTTGGCAGCATAAAGGTAAACGCATTCCTGACGCCCGGCGAGCTCGTTAGCGCTCAGAAACTGGTTGAGTCAATCTTCGTTCCCGGGGATATTGTCGAGAAGCTGATTCAGGTACGCCGAGAACTTCGTGCGTTAGGTGTTCCTATATCAGACCGACGTCTCAAACAGATTGTTCGCAACGCTATGGCCGCTTCAGCAGTAATAGCTGAGCGAACGGAGATAGAAGAGGGCGACGCATTTCTGCTGCCTCACCTGTTGGCTGAGAAAGAGAACGATCTGCGCAAGATCTCAGACGTAGTATTCGGTATCTTCAGCTGCGATATCATTAAAGCCGAGCAGCTACTCGATGGGTACCTCAGCGTCGTCAACGATTTCTACGATTCAGTAGCTATTGACCCAGGTGCAGTGTCTGTCGGCTCTGTCGGCAAATTACTCGATGAAGGCAAACGGGTTCTAAAGAAGCTCGAAGACCTAGATAAGAGTAAGGCTGTGGCTTTGAAGAAGCGTATGGGCGGGCTACGTTTGTTCGCCCAAAAGCTAGCCGGCCTTGATGTCGGGGGTAGCGGGAACGTAAAATCAAGCGCTGCGCCAAAGGTTAGCCCAATGACCTACAGTTCTGGCGCTCCTGAAGATCCGGTACACTCCTGATGCTGCGCGCGCACCAGGACAGGTCGGTAGACCCAAACACAATCACGGTCGAGGAGTACTCGGAAGCCTCACAGGATATGGGGCTTCCGGGTCATGTCATAGTTGACGACGACAGTACTCCTGGTGGTGTGCGTGAAGCATTTCACCAGGATATATTTACTGAGTTGTTCCAGTTCAATTATAAAGACAACGAGCAGCTCACAAAGAACGGCGAGATAGTCCGTGATCTACGTGAAGTGTGTAAGGGTCTGCCGAGCTTCGATGATCTCAAAAGACGCTGTACGATGGATAATTTCCTGTCGTACATAGGTGCCGGGGCTATGAGCGATGAACCGCTTAAGGCCCTGAGCAATATAATGCGCAGAAACAAGCAGGAGAGCAACGACGAGGCCAATCCGCTGCAAGACGAGGCCAACAGGTCAGACATGCGTCAAGCGGCTAAGAGAGCCGTCAGAGCCGCCAGCGATGAAGTGGAGTTCGTTCAAGATGTGGTAAGCAAAGGCTGGGGTTCTGAGGAGGCGGACTGGACCAAGGTGTCGTTAAAGGAGCGGGTAGACTTCTTCAAGAAGTTACGCTCGGGACCAATACGAAAAGTTCTCGAGGACGCCGGTCGTTGGGAACGCCTGCTCACAGCGAAGCGTAAATCTCGCGAGGCCGCTATCGCTGTAGCAGACATCGAGCTCGGCTCTGACCTGTCACGCTTACTGCCTAGTGAGCTGTCCGCATTAAAGCACCCACTCCGCAGGGCTGTGTTCATCCGCAACTTTTTCGAGGGTCGCTGTCTTCAGTACTCCTTAAAGGATAACGAGCCGAAAGGCAAAGGCCCGATCGTTATTCTAAGTGATCAATCGTCCAGCATGCGTCACGCAGACTTACAAGCAAAGGGTCTGATTCTGGGCATGGATGCCATCATGAAGAAACAGGGTCGGCCTGTGATTGGGGTACCTTTCTCGAGCACAGTCGCTGAAGAAACACTCTGGTACGATGGCGGAAGGATAGATCTATTCATCGAAGGGTTCATGAGAGGAGGTACTGATATCTTCGCAGCGATCAAACATGCGATCACAGTGATCAATGAACGGGTGCGTTTCGAAAAGGCAGACATAGTCTTGGTTACAGATGCTGAATGTGGCTTCTCGCTTAAGGAGATGGACGAATTACGCGGCCTGTTCAGCGAAGAAAACGCTCCCAGATTAACATCTATTGTGCTAGGTTCTTGGGATGCCATACAGCTGGCTGAGCTTGGTTCAGTTGTGCATATCTCAGATCTAGCTCAGTCAAGCATGCGTGATGCGATAGCAAGCGAGTTAAGCAAGGTCACTAACCCTCTCGGAGCTCTATCCGTGTAGGGGTACCTGCGTCGTCCGTCCATGAAGA
>Ga0307376_10004471_pt1 | contig 12812 bp, 10 predicted proteins | sample TR2MG_FD_202536 | JGI IMG/M metagenome (GOLD analysis project Ga0307376, IMG submission 202536) | Soil microbial communities from Risofladan, Vaasa, Finland - TR-2 | ecosystem: Environmental > Terrestrial > Soil > Coastal area > Acid sulfate soil | place: Finland: Risofladan, Vaasa | collected... | reverse complement strand
GCACTCCTTTTGTTTTGGGATATACAGTATGATATTACGCGACCCTCCACCGTGCCAGAGGATTTGTTCGCAAAGACCTGTCGGATATTGACAATGCAGTCATTCGGCCGCGTGCTGATAGCACAATTCTTACATCAATTTTCTCTTTCTATGTTCCTGTAGACATCTTCGCGCGAATGAAAGCCATCCTTTATCACCGTCGAATCCATCTGCTCTTTGAAAACGGCGATGGGCGTTTCCACATAGAACGGAATCGTGCTTCCACTCCGGTTGTCGATCCGTTGGTCCGGAGGTGGGATATCTCCCCGGGCCATTCGCACTGCAAGACTTGCGGCGCGGCGCGCAAGAAGCGGCAGTGGCTTGTAGACAGTCATTAACTGCGTGCCTTCCACAACGTGCTGGCAGGAGACGAGATCCGCGTCCTGCCCGACGACTGCAACCTCGCCCGCCATGCGTCGCTCTGAAAGGATGCGTATCGCAGCATCGGCTATCTGATCGTTGGCACATGAGATCGCGTCGATATCGAGCGTGCTGGATAGCACTTCACCGATCTTTTGCCTGGCTTCATCGAAGCTCCAGAAGTCGAGCCAGATCTCTTTCACAACCTGAATCGAACCTTTCTGGATATAGGGATCCAGCACGTCGTGGACTCCATGGTTGACCTCAAAACTGTTGTTGTCACGTAACGAACCGTTCACAATGAGATATTTGCCGGAGGGAACCTTCTTCACCAGCGCCTCCGCCAGGAGTCTGCCTACCTGTCTGTTGTCGAAGGATACATAGCCTGTGATCGGAATTCCCATGATCGGACGATCGTACGCGAGAACCGGTATTCCCCGGTCCATCGCCTGCTTCAGGACCCCCGCGAGCAGATCCATATCCTGCGGGATTACGACCAGCACGTCGATGTTCCTGTCCAGCAGATAGCGAATCTGGGGGATCTGGCCGAGCGCGTTTCCCGGAGATTTCGCCAGAATTACTTCGGCCCCCAGCTCGTTCGCCTCACTGGTGAACACCTTGATGTCCTTGTTCCAACGTTCCAGCAGGAACGTGTCGGAGGCAGTAGAAAAGCCGATTCGAATCGGTGAACCGGCAGCCTTCGTCGGCTCACTTCTCATACAGGAAATCAGCAAGAGTACGACAATTGAGAAGGTGCACCATTTGCCCATTTTCATCGTGTTACCTCTTGTTTAGCAGTTCCGATGGGGATACCCCGACATACCGTCGAAAGATCCTGCTGAAGTAATTCGCGTCCCTGAAGCCGACCAGGTTCGCGGCTTCCTTTACCGGAAGCGACCGGTCCCGCAGCAGTATCTTCGCCTGTTCGATACGGAATCTGGTCAGATATTCGACGAACGGAGTCCCCAGGTTTTCGTTGAAGAGCCTGCAGAGATAGCTTGGCGTAATCTGACACTCATCGGCAATGGAAGAGAGCTGGATGGGCTCGCTGAACTTCTCGCGGATTATGGTGAGTGCCTTTGCGAGGTGTGACGGAAGCGCTTCAGAGTTCCTCCTCTGCAGCGGCGCTCGAAGTTTTTTCAGTGCCTCAGAGGACCATTGCCGCCACTCTTCAATGCTGCGAAGAGCCATTATCGCTTCGGCAGGATTGAGTTCAACCGGCGAGTTCGACACTGTCTGATAGTCGAACTCCGACAGGAGCAGGGTAAACAACGCGACCATCTTGGCCTTTGCTACTTCAAACGTATCGTTTCGGAAAATGCTCGCACAGAAATCATCAAATAGCTGTATGCCCCTGTCGAACTCCGCCCGAAGGAATGCGGTGCAGATGCACTGCATCGCCTCCTTTTCAGCCCGGTAACGATCGCGATCGGTAGAATTGGCGCGCAGAACATGACAGGCTTCGGAAAACGATTCGCCAAGCCGGGTGTAGTGATACGTTCCTCCCTTGCCCGTGGCGATTTCAAGCGGCTGCAGTTCCGCTGTTGCGATCGACATACAGCTGTCGAGTTTCTCGAGGCTCTGATCCTCGGGGACGAAGAGTGCGAGTCGGCCCGCAATTCTGCCGCAGAAGCAATTCGCCTTGAACTGGATCTTTTCCTGAAGCCTGGTATACACTTCATCACGGGCGATCTCGGACAGGTCGTTTCGAATCTCAAGAAGACGGATAGAGCCCCGATCACCCTTAATGGCGAACAGCCGGGTGAACACTTCCCAGTCCTCGGTGGACGGATTTCCCCAGGGGAGCGCTTCGAGAAATCTGTTCCGTATTTCCTCTTTTGTTTTCTGCAGAAAGCGGATCTCGCGCAGCTTTACGTCCGCGTTGTCCCGGCTCTGTTCCAGATGCGCTTTTACGCGGTGCAGCTCGTTGACCAGCATCTTTCGGGAGATCGGCTTCACCAGATAGCTGAATACTCCAAGCGGTATGGCCCGCTGCGCAATGTCGAACCGCTCGTATGCGGTCGCAAGAATGAAAACGATCTCGGGGAAGTGCTGACGCAGGTGAGTAATCGCCTCGATGCCGTCTATGCCTGGCATCTGGATGTCCATGAACACGAGGTCCGGCTTCTCTTCGCTTATGATCCTGATCGCTTCGGTTCCCGAACGCGCTTTTCCGCATAAGGTGAAGTCAGCACTCTCCTTTTCCAGGATGAAAGCGAAACTGTCGAGCACCGGCTCTTCATCATCGACTATCACAACTCGATACATGGCTCCACCTCCGTATGAATCCGGATGACGATTTCCGTGCCAGTTCCCGGAGCCGTTTGTATGTCGATCACGTCCTTCTGATTCGGGTAAAAGAAATAGCAGCGCTGAATTACATTCTCCAGGCCCATGACCTTCGGACCAAGCTGATAGTCGCGTGTATGTGGAGTCAACAGACTTTTCACCAGATCTTCCGGCATGCCGATTCCGTTGTCACTGACCGATATGACAAGTACCGTCTGATCCAGCGAGACTCGCACCTTGATGGTTCCGGTCTTGTCGATATGCTTGAATGCATGAAGTACCGAGTTCTCGACAAGCGGCTGGAGAATCATTGCAGGACAATTGAATCTGTCTACGAGCGTTTCATCGATGTCCAGCACCAGCATGAGCGTCTTCGGGAAGCGGATCTGAAGGATTGCATAGTAGAGCTTCAGGCCCTCGATCTCATGCCGGAGGGGAACAAAGAATCTCTTTCCGCGGATATTGTACCGAAATAGTGCCGCCAGATTCTCCATAAACTCCGCGGTTCTGTCTGCCTCCTCGACGATCGCCAGCTGGACCCCCGTGTTTAGTGTGTTGAAGAGAAAATGCGGGTTCATCTGTGCCTGCATCGTATACAGCTCCATCCTCTTGAGAAGCTGTTCCATCTTCAAGTTGCGCAGCCGTTCCGTCATAATCTGCTGCTCCATTTCGGTCTGTTTCTGCAGCTCATTTATGTAATGATGAATACTGTTCTTCATATGATTGAACGCCATCGCGACCAGATTAACTTCGTCCACTGACGAAAAATGGACGTCAGGAATTTCGAACCGGCCGTTCGAAAGCTGCCCTGCCATCTCGGAGAGCTGGAGCATCGGCCTGGTAATATTGTTTACCATCTGCATGAGCAGCGAATACGCGAAGGCGGTGGCCACTACAACAAGGAGCATATTCTGAATCTGGATGCGTCGAAACAGGTCAAGAAAGCTGCGGTATTCTCCGAGCTGAACCCGGAAGCCACGCAGACTTACCTTGTCGATTTCGTTCGAGATGTGAGTATACAGATTCGTCATTTCCCGGTAACTGTCTATATATTCAACCACCTTTCGGCCCCGTTTCAGCTCGATGATCTGATTGACCTGCGCCACATATGCGTCGATGAGAAAATAGATTTCCCGTTTCATCAGATACGTCTCATCTGAGCTGATTGGCCGGTCCGGCGGTATCTTCTCGCGGATGACCTCGATCAGAAACAGCAATCGCGCGAGCGCGGATGAAGATCTGTCGGTGAGATACTTTTCCAGCGGATCCTGCAAATCCACAAGAAACGTCTGCACCTCCTGGAAATAGTGTTCTTCCTGAAAACGGTGGTGGGCTATGTTCTGCAGGCTCAAAGAATTGACCAGAATGAAGCCCAACGACAGGATCACGATGATCATGCTGATCGAAAGGTAGAACAAAAGTCGCACCCGCAACGAGTTCCGGGTCATAGAATTTCTCTTCCCCTTTTATCGCGAATTTGTCGTATTCACTATGATATTGATTCCAGTATCCACAAATGCTGAAGTGTTCCCGTTCGTGTTCATTTCCTTCAGCGCCGCAACGGCGCGGTAGCCGATTTCAACCGGATTTCTCACGATGCTGCCGAGCACGACTCCTTTTTCGATATATTGCCTTATCGATTCTTCATCGCCGAATCCAATTATCTGAACCTGGCCGACCAGATTCAGATCGATGATCGCCTGGATCGTGACAAGCGTATCATTCGAATCGGTAAGCGCTATGATATCGATGTCGGGTACCTTCCGAAGAAGCTCATAAATAACGCCTTCGGCATCGATGGGATTGAATGTCGTCGTCCTCGTATAGAGCTGCGCAAGTTTGTCCCCCAGTGTCGACTTGAGTCCGATCTCCACCAGGTTCGCATCCGCCTTCAGCGCAGGGTTCTTGTCACTGTAGATGAGCGCAATCTGAAGATCGCCCTTTCCGGAGCTCATCGCAATTTTCGCAATGCTCTTTCCCGAGTCATAACTATTGGTGCCGATCAACACGGTATTCGGACTGCTCACAACCTCGTTTTCAATCTGCACGACAGGCATTCCCTTCTTGAGGATCTTTGCGAGACTCTCCACCATTCGCTGATTCTTTTCGTAGGAGAAGACCGCGATGCCGTTGGCGCCGGAATATGAGGCCATTTCAAAACTCAGCGACTCGGGGGTGAGCGTGTGGAAGATCACCGCGCAATCCATGTCTCGTGCTGCCTCCATGGCTCCTGCCTTCAGTCTGCTGAAGAATGCGTTGTCGGAGGCAGGAAGAAAGAACGCATATTGCGAGGACTTCTTGTCGAGAGTTGCCTTCTGATTCGACAGCATGAGAGGATCGCTGATCATTGTCCGCAAGGATATGAACAGGAAGATGAGGAACACTAATCCCAGCAGGGGAGTCACAAGCCGGAAAAGCTTGTTCATCAAGAAACTGTAGAGGTGATTCGATCCGATGTAAATAGGTCGAATCGCCTATCCCGAGCTGTTCCTCGAAGGGCCGCACGTTACGCCGCCTCCGGTCACGTTCACTTGTTCATCACGTTAGTTGGGAGTAGGATGCACATGGCTATGTGGCGATAACGAGACAAGGACCACCCGTCAGCTGGACCTGCCGCGGTTTTTGTTGAGTCATTCACAGTGATCGCGTCGCAACGATTCCCACAGACAAGAAGCTGCCATAGGAGGCACGGTTGGCCACCATAAATGATGTTGCCCGCGAAGCCGGTCTTACGGTAACTACCGTTTCACGGGTGCTCAACAACCGCGGATACATAAGTGAAGCTACGCGGACCAAAGTACACCGTGTGATGGCTGAGCTGGACTATCAGCCGAATGAAATTGCGCGGTCGCTCTACCGGCAACGGTCGAAGATGCTGGGTCTGATAGTCCCGACGGTGTCGCACCCCTTTTTCGGGGAACTTTCATCTTCGATTGAACAGCAGGCGTACGAAGCCGGGTACAAGATTGTGCTGTGCAACTCCCATCTTGATCAGGAGAAAGAGCGCGAATACGTGAACATGCTGAAACGCCACAAGGTGGACGGCATTATCATGGGAAGCCATACCTTGCGTGTGGATGAGTACGAAAACCTGAACATGCCGATTGTTACGATCGACCGCCAGATATCCGATTCCATCCCGGCGCTCTCGTCCGACAACTACGAAGGCGGACGTTTGGCCGCGAAGCTGCTCCTTTCCAGGGGGTGCAGGAACGTTGCCCACATCTGCGGAAGTCTGAAGCTCGAATTGTTCGCGAATCTGCGTCACGATGCATTCATTCAGGAAATGGCACGGGCGGGAGTCTCCTGTGTGGTGGTGCAGACCAACATCGATGTGTTCGACACCACACAGTATGAAGCGCTCGTCAACACACTCTTTTCCGAGCACCCCGAAACCGACGGTGTATTTGCAAGCGATCTGAAAGCCGCCCGTGTCATCCAGGCCTGCGTGCGTCTCGGCAAACGAGTGCCCGACGATGTTCGGATCGTCGGATATGACGATGTGAAACTTGCATCCTTGCTTGTTCCCGCCTTGACAACTGTCCACCAGCCGATCGACGAGATGGCACGACAACTCGTGCAGCTCATGCTGCGACAGATCGCAGGAGAATCCGTACCGATGAGGACGGTTCTGCCGGTCACGCTTGTGGAACGTCACTCGACATGATGTTCCCGTTCCGCTTGCGGGCAATTACGTGCCGCCTGCTGCATGGATGCGACCCTGCTGTGGTCCTTACCGGTCATTCACGGAATCGTTCCCCGGAGGCGTGCGAATTCGGCCCGCAAGGAACAACTGGCGATTCAGAAGAGCAGGGAATTATATTTTCTGTAATTCCTAATGCGCCTTCAGGTTAGCCTGTTCGATCTCACCAATATATCAAACGGTTGACATATCGAATGATCAGCCATAAGATATTTCTGTCACGTCGATTATCGACGGCAAGAATGGTATCAAAAAAGGGGTTGAAACGCATGAAACGAACGGTATTCTTTACATTGTCGTTGTTACTCGCAGTTGCGGCGCTGACCTTCGCGTCGGGGGCAAAAGAGTCGACGAAGGCTGCTTCCTCCTCGAGCGCGTCCGCTCAGAGTTCGGAGTCCGCTGCTACGACCCTCGGAACGGCACCTATCGTGCTCAACGCCTATTTCGAAACTGGGTTCGAGATCCCTTTCAAACTCGCCGATGAGTTCACCAAGCAGTTCCCGAATGTAACCTGGAACATCAAACAGGACCAGTTCACAAACCTCATCAATGAGACGCCCCGGCTTCTTTCAGGTGACAATCCACCGGACCTCATCAGGTTGCCGACCATGGTTTCGTTTGCCAAGCAGGGTTTGCTCAAGAATCTTGACGGTTATGCCAAGGCGTTCGGCTGGGATAATTGGCCCGTGCCTCAGCTGAATCAGAATCGCGTAGCGGCAGACGGCACTCGCGGGTCGGGTGCCCTCTACGCAATGGGCCTCAACTACAGCATGACCGGCGTCTTCTATAACAAGAAGCTCGCGGCCCAGATCGGTATGACTGAGCCGCCCAAGACTGTCGCCGAGTTCGACGCGCTTCTTGCGAAGGCCAAGGCTGCAGGGCTTCTGCCAATCATGCAGTGGGGCAGTGCCAAGAGCGGAATGGGACTCGCGTTCCCACTTCAGGCCCTGATGGCTGCCTATGGTCCGGTTGGTCCGATCAATGACTGGATATTCCAGAAGAAAGGCGCGACGATCGACACTCCGTCGAACCTGGTTGCCGCACAGCACCTGGAAACGTGGATCAAGGACGGCTACTTCCCGCCTGATATCAATGCTATAGAATACACCGACTCCAATGCCCGCTTCACCAAGGGCGAAGGCGTATTCACATTTAACGGCGACTGGCAGAATGCCGACTACGACAAGAATATGCCCGGCAATATCGGATTCTTTCCCATGCCGTCAGCGACCGCTGGTGGCAGCCCGGCAGCGATGTCCGCGCCGCTTACCTTTGGCATAGCTGCCAACGCCAAGAACGCGAACGCCGCCGCCTTCTTCCTCAACTGGGTCGCGACAAACCCGATCGCACGGCAGATCGATGTCGCGGTCGGCGGTTCGAACCCGGGTGGGCCGGCTGATGCTACAATGCCAGCTGTCGCGGCAGGATCAGTCACGAACGAGACCCTCGCGGCTGGACGGGTGGTCGGCGAAGCCGGTAATGCGATGGACTTCATTGCAAATGCGACAAGTTCTATCTTCGCGCAGGGTTGGACACCGGAGCTTCAGAAGATGGTCGGCGGACGGGAAGATGCGGCCGGACTTCTCAAAGCCGTTCAGGCTGAATACGTGAGGGAACTTACGAAGTAGAGCAGTTACTACCGTGGGACGATTCCTGCGTATTCCTGATCGACGGTGAAATACATGATGAGTTCAGAAAATCGTCCCACACTCCCAGGGCGGATCTCTCCAGGCAGGAGGATCCGCCGTCAGGAGTCGACTATCGGCTGGTTGTTTACCACACCCGCGTTGCTGATGTATGCAGTGTTTGTGCTGCTGCCTCTCCTGTTGAGTATTCAGTACTCGTTTGTCCGCTGGAACGGAATTGGTCGAATGACCTGGGTAGGACTCACCAATTACCGTACCGTCCTTGAGGTTCCCGATCTCCTCGGCACAATATTCAACGCATTTGAACTGGTTATATTCTTCAGTTTTATCCCGGTGGCACTCGGACTCATCATTGCGAGCGTATTGTACCGCGTTGCGCCCGGCCGGCTTGGGTCGGTGGCGCGAACAATCCTGTTCCTGCCCCAGGTCATCCCCCTCGTTGCGGCCGGGATTATCTGGGGCTGGCTGCTGGCACTTCCGGGCCTCATCAACCAGATACTCAGGGCGGTCGGACTTGACTCAGTGGCCCGTGCATGGCTCGGTGACTTCAACTGGGCTCTCCCTTCAGTCGGCCTTATCGGGATCTGGGTAGTGCTGGGGTTCTGCACAGTCCTTCTATTGACCGGGATAACGAAAATAGATCCTTCTCTCTATGAGTCCGCACGGATAGACGGTACCGGTTGGCTCAGGGAGTTTGTCAGCATCACGGTCCCTCTACTGCGACAGGAGATTGGCGTGTGCCTCACTGTTACCGTAATCGCTGCACTCGCGGCGTTTGACATCGTCTATGTAACGACGGCTGGAGGTCCCGGAAACTCGACCTCGGTTCCGGGAATCCAGATATACATTCTGGCCTTTACCGAACAGCGGATTGGACTGGCGTCTGCCCTTGCTGTCATGCTCATGATCCTGGTACTTCTCGTCATTCTCCCGATCCAGCGCCTGAGCCGGGAGAACACGTGATGAAGGTCGGCCGCGGCGAACTCATTACCGGACGGACACTCCTGATCGGGCTTATGGCGTTGACCATCCTTCCGTTCATCAGTATTTTCACGACTGCGCTCTATCCCTCCGGCTCCGTACCGAGCGGACTCGGATGGCCGGCGCATCCCCAGTGGGGAAACTTTATTCAGGCATTCAAAGTTGCGAATATGACCGCACTGCTCGCCTCAAGCACATTTATCGTGGTTGCGGTTGTGCCGGTCTCTCTGTTCATTTCCACCATGGCCGCGTTCGCCATCGGACTGCTGAAGATCCCCGGCTCGCGCGCTCTTCTCTTTCTCTTCGTATTCGGTCTGACGCTTCCGTTCGGAGGAATCATCGTCCCGCTCTACTACCTCGAACGGTACATCGGCATCTACAATACCCGGCTCGCGATCGTGCTTCCGCTGATCGGTCTGTACATGCCCTTCGCCGTGTACTGGATGCGAGCCCACTTCGTAAACATGCCGATCGACATCTCCGAGGCTGCACGTCTTGACGGCGCAACCACCTGGGAGCTCTTCTGGCGCATTCACCTCCCGCTTGCGCGGGCACCAATCTCGTCGCTCGGAATTCTGATGGCGGTCTGGACGTGGAACCAGTTCCTTCTTGCGCTGGTGCTCGTCGAGGACCCGACGCAGCGAACGATGGCCGGAGCGCTCGGAGCATTTCAGGGTCACTACGCTACCAATGTCCCGCTTCTGTGCGCGGGTACGGTGCTGATTCTGGTTCCCACTCTCGTCATATTCATACTGTTTCAACGCCAGATTATCGCAGCGCTTCTCCAGGGGTCTGTTAAGGGCTGAGCAGCCGCGAGACGACTGGAGTCAGGTCGCTACAGGCGGTATAATGTTCAGGTGACGAACCTTCGACTTCGGTTGCGGCGTGCGACCGATGAAAATCCGGTAGGGAATTCATCGTGACCCCGAGGCACGCCCGCGCGGCGCACTGGTTGGCCGCACGCGGCAGCTCGCTCGATACAGCTGAGCTGCGCCGCAGTCGGCTTCTCAGTTGGATTCTTGCCGGTTTCTGGCTGCTCTGGCTCATGATCCTTTCCTTGATACCCCTGCAGATAAGTCAGACCGTCGATCTGGCTCGCAAACACGCACTGTCGGAGATCTATCCCCTCTATCTCGTTTGTATGACGGCATTCGCGCTGACCGCTACCTTATCCGCCCGAAGGGGGCACTACACACTCGCCGCGCGCACAATCGTTCTCGCCACTTCAATCCTGTCCTTCGCCGAGCTGGTGGTCATCCAGGACTTGCGGGTTGTTGACTTCGCCTTGATACCGGTGGTTCTGTGCGGAGTCCTTCTCTCTCGAGTCGACACGGTCGTAATGTATGCAATTACCTTCGTCGGCTATTTGCTCGTGCCGACCCTGGTCAGGAACGTCATGCTCACGGATATGGTCAACATACTCGTAATAACCTCGGTTGTCGGTGCAGCGAGTTTTGCTGCAGCATCTTCCCGTATGAGCAGCCTCAGGCAAATCACAGAACAGGCCGCAATACTGGAGAGGAACCGCAGTCTCGTTGCCGATCAGAGGAAGATGGAGGCAGTTGCCCGGATTTCCGCCGGTGTCGGCCATGAGTTCATGAATATACTGAGACAAATCGACTACCATGCGGAGCGTATCGAACGCGGAGGTCCCGATGGTCCCGCAGTTGAGATTGCAAAGAGGGTGCTCCGGGCGACCAGGCGGGCGGGCCGAACTACCGAACAGCTTCTCTCCTTCAGTGAGCAGCAATTGCTGCATCCGGCCCCGGTGGAAATAGGCACGGTTTTGAAGCAGCACGAAAAAAGGCTCAGATCAGCTTTGCGGCCGGGGATAACGCTTGTCATTCGGAACTCGCCCGAGCCGAAGATCCTCCATATCGACATCGAGCATTTCTGCGATGCGATCGAATCGCTTGTTCGAAAGGCAGAAGAGAATATTTTCGACGCGGGAACAGTGACGATTCAGACACGTACGGCGAATGTCCGGGAGGGCGATGTGTACCATCTTCTGTCGCCGGGAACGTACTGCGAATTCATGATTGGCAATAGCGGGCCGGCGCCGATAGAGCACGAGCGAAACCGAGTGTTCGAACCTTTCTTCACGTTCGGAGAGTTCGGTACCGGTGACATGAACCTCGCTTCGGCCTACGGCATCGTCCGCCAGAGCGGTGGCTCTGTGGAGGTTCGGGTCGATCCGGTGCTCGGTTCCGTATTCGTAGTTTTGATCCCGTTACAGGTGGCAGGGTCCTGATCGTGAGGAACAGGATGTTCGGACTATCCCGGGTTTGGCCCTGGTTGACCGAGCCCCCGGCCATTATCGAAAGACCGGAGCTGCGTCGGCAGGTACATCTCCTACTTTCGATCCTGGCTGCACTGTCGGCGGTCTGGATCGTGGCCATTGCATCGATTATCGTGAGGGCAGGGATTCACGGGATCGAGACCGCCGGGGCTGAATTGTCGACGACTTCCTCCCTCATGTATCTGTGCGGAGGCGCTGCAACGTTCTTCTCCTACCTCCTGGCTCGCAGGGGTCACCCTATGGCTGCCTCACGCATTCTTGTCTCCGTAGCTCTTGCGCTGGCATTTGTTCAAATACTGATTACCGGTGACATCCGAGTAGTCGATTATCCGATAAACGCAATCGTCCTCTGCAGTCTCTTGCTCACGCCCGCGGATATGGGAGTGACTTTCGCACTCACGGTTGCTTTCTATCTGCTATTGCCATCCTTGATTCACACCGGCACCTTGTTGCAGATGGTCAACATTCTCATCGTCACTTTCTTCATTGGGGCGGTGAGTTTTCTCGCGACTCTATTTCACAGGCGGAATCTCAAACAGCTCGAGAATCAGGCTGCACAAATGGCGAAGGACGCGAAACGGGGCGAAGAAACAAGAAACATGGAGACTGTGGCCCGAATGGCTACCGGTGTTGCTCACGAGTTCAATAACATCCTGATGGCTATCAGCGCCTATGCAGAAATCATTGAGCGCAGAGCGCAGGGCAACGCAATTGACGATGCGAGGGGTATTCTTGAGGCGAGCAGGCGGGGGAATCAGGTGACTGAAAAGATCCTCTCGTTGAGTCAACAGCAGTTCCTGAGGCCGAGGGCCGTAGACGTAGCGGAACTGTTGCATAGTCGTGAACGGGACCTGGTTTCGTTCCTCGGGCCAGGAACGCAACTTATTCTTAGTAGCTCAGCCGAATCGATCGTCCTTCTCATCGACCCCGACCTCTTCTATGAGGCGCTTCGGACCCTGGTGAGAAAGGCCGAAGAAAACGGTCCGGTACACGGAACCATCACGATTGGGTGGAAGTTGGAAGCGCTTCCTCAAAACGACGACAGCTATCTTCCTGCCGGGAACTACTGCGCCATTACTATCAGCAACAGCGGCCCGGAAGCACAGGAGCCCCTGAAAAGCCGGATACCCGAGCCGTTATCGGGGAACGCGGAAATGCACACCGAAGACATTGCCCTTGCCGCCGCCTATGGCATTGTCCGGCAGATCGGTGGTCAGATCGAGGCCAGGACCGATTCCGGAGTCAGTACCATCTTCGTCGTCACGGTTCCCGCAATGGATATGCCCGACTGATCTCTCTCCGCAATATTGGCAAAAACTTCGGAGTTTCAGGCAAACTGCAGTCTGTCACTTTCGGTATATTTACCGGGACAGGAGGCGAATGAATGCAGAAGCGAAAACTTGGCAAAAGCGGCCTGGAAGTATCCGCCCTCGGATTGGGCTGCATGAGAATGAGCTTTGGCGATAGTCCGGTCGGAACGCGGGAAGAGATGATT
>Ga0307376_10004470_pt1 | contig 12814 bp, 17 predicted proteins | sample TR2MG_FD_202536 | JGI IMG/M metagenome (GOLD analysis project Ga0307376, IMG submission 202536) | Soil microbial communities from Risofladan, Vaasa, Finland - TR-2 | ecosystem: Environmental > Terrestrial > Soil > Coastal area > Acid sulfate soil | place: Finland: Risofladan, Vaasa | collected... | reverse complement strand
TCCATCTCAAGAAATTGAAATAGGTCAAAAGCTTCATCCAATATTAGAATATCTCCAACTTTAGATTGATGGTTCTCAATACTTAACTTCTCTTCGTAAACAACACCTTCATCTGTCAGCTTTAATCCAGACCCCTTTATAATCTTTCCAAGCAACATATTAATACCATATGCTGGGTCTTCTTTTGGGAGGAAAAATACTTCTGCGATTTTCATAATAAAAATTATTGGTTCACTTAGTTTATACGAAAAAAAAAGAGGAATGTTCTATTTCCTCTTGTTTTTGTTCTTTCGATATGTAATGCGGTCCACAAAACCTTCTTCTGTGTTATAACCCCATTCGTGTTCTTTTCTTTTTCCAACAAAAGCCAGTGTATAAACTTTCTTGGAAACTACACTTCTAATACAATGGAATCTTTCAGAGTTTCTATAACCCATGTTAAGAAAAGTTCTCAAAATATATCTTCTGTCTTTTCCATCTTTCATCAGAAGTTCTTCCATGTAAGAACCCCACAATATTATTGTAAAGATATTCCAAGGGTGATTGTGAAGATGGTCATCTTCGTCCTCGTGGTATATCCCATGAATGTAAATACAAAACCACGGAGTCTTTAACAACTGCCACCTCTTGAAGTGCAACTCCCCTTCTTTGGAACGTATTTCTTTTATTAGTTTCATAATTCAAATTTAATAAAAATATAAACAAAGGCTCATAACCAGGTTCCTGTCTTGGGTTATCATTTGTCTATTGTCCTCTACCCGTACCTCACTGGAATTGCTCACCTTCCTAAGTACTGTTTGAGTTTCATCTCGGACGGAATTTCGTTTACGGTGGTACAATAACGCCTTGCAGCTCCCACACCTCCTAAGCAATGATGGCCTGAGTTTGTCCTCTCATCCCAACAAGTGGGGTAGAGCGATAACCTCGCCTTTATTTATATTTTTTCAACTCTGGATACATGGCAAATGCTTCAGCGTCCGTTGTTGGTATCTTTAAGTAATTAATGTAAATCCTTTTCCCATTATTTTCATCATACCTCTTCGCATCTTCATCATAATCTGGAGCCTTAAACTCCAGTCTATAATTATCACGAGTAGACTTCATCTTCCAATCAAGTTCCTCCAGCAAATTTAAGAAAAATTCTTTGTTTAAAAAACCTTCCATAGCCAACATAGCTTCTTGATGCCTTTTTTTGCTCCAATGACCACCTTCTGTTCTCCAAATATAATCGCCATCTTTCTTAACTTCATACTCATTGAAGTCTTCTTTAATTTCATACAAATACCAAGCAACTGGAACACCTTCACTCGACAAAGTTTTGAATATAGCGAAGTTTCCAAATTCATCAACCCAGTGAAGTCTTTTATTTTGAGAAGTAGTGTATATTGAATGGAACTTTCTAAACATGTCAACAAGTTCTTGATTGTAATCATCTACATTCAAACCGTTTTTCATATCATCAAGCATGTTTTGCAGATAAGAGATTTCTCCTCTCTTAAAAACAATTTCATCCTTAACCTCTTCTTTGTAATCGACAACTATCTCAATTTGTTTCTTCTCAGCAATAGTGAGCTCCTGTCGAAGTCTTTTGACCTCATCAGTTGCATCATGATATTCAGGAAGAAATTTATAACCATCAAGAATCTCTTGAAGGTCTTCCTTTTCTTTGGCTATCATTCTCTTTATGTCAGCTTGAGTGTGAGACATTATTAATTTATTGGTTCAATTTAGTTATACGTTAAAATAATAAAAATGTTTCAAAAAAAAAGGGCGAACTCTAAAAGAATTCGCCCTCAAAAATAAACAAGCAAAAAAATCACATTGGAAATCCCTTGTTCATATGATTGGTCTTAATAAATCCTGGGAAAACCCCTGGAAGACCTTTATTCATATTACTGACTCCAATAAACTCAGGAAATATTCCTGGCAGTGACTTTTCACTTTCGCAACTAATTAACATAATCAAACTTTTTTATTGTTAAACTTGATTATATGTAGTCAAATGCTGTGCCGCATCGTTTTATATGACATAATAACAAAAAAAACCTAAAATTCAAAATTTTAGGTCTGCCATCTTGTCAAAAATATTATTTTACCTTCTCAATGAATGTTATAGCGCTCGGATTGAATACTATAATGTGCTTATCTCCAGGAACGTCTGATGGAGCATCTACAATTATTCCATCGTAACCAAGCTTAACCATGTTTCTAACATAATTAACCGAGTCATATCTATAAAAGCCTGCTTCTATCTGCTGAAAAGCTTCAGCTTCATCATGATTGTATTGGATTGCCATACTGGCTGCTTCATAAGCACCAGCCTCTGGGTCTTCAGAATAATCCTGCGCATTCATCTCCCAATCCTCTTTCATTTTAATAAGCGTCACAAGTTCTTCTGGGTCAACATTATCAATTGGTGCGTTTCTATCAAGAAATCTCCCTTTTATATTGACTTTGTATATGTGGTCTCCATAGTGAGCAGCATCATCTTGGGTGCTTGCAAAATATATTCCAGCTCCCTGTGCATCATTAGCTTTTTCTCCTCCAACAAAATCATCTGTAAATTTAGAAATTTCACCTGGACTACCATGAAACGCTTCAAATGAATCTTCTACTATTTCTCTTAGGACCGACTCTCTTAAAACTTTTCTTACTATTTTTCGAACTTCATTCATAGCAAGCTGAACGCTTTCTTGGTCTCCAGAGAATAATTCCTTCTCCTTCTCTCTTCTTGGTATGTGTCCTGGATATGAAACATTTGTTGTAAGTATCTTATCAGCAGCTTGATTATACTTACCTTGTTTAACGAGTTGAATGAAGTCAGATTTCAAAAAATTACCAATCCCCATATTAAATATCATAGAAACCATTGCATCATACATGCCTTGGTCAATATCATACTCAACACCTTCTTCATCCCATCTACCTAAAAGTCTATCCAAGCCTGCTTTAGCATTTTCAATATCTTGAGCCAATAACTCTTCTGCCTTTTCATATGATATTACATCACCTTTTCTAAAATTAGAATTTCCGACTGCCTCTGCGTGTCCCCACCCAATAGTAATCATGCCATCCCCTATGTTGTAGGCTTTTAAAACAGGCTCACCCTTATCTTTTATAGAACCCTCTTCATATTTAAGAAAATCAACAAGAGCCTTAGATACTTCTGTTGGTGTCTCCACGCTAACTGTTTCTGGAGCAACTTCTGGAGCCACATCCTGCTTTACCCCATATGCTGATGCAGTATAATTATGTGAGTTAGATATTTCCCTGCTTACTCCTGGCATATCGCTTGGAATAATATCAGATATAGCACTTATTCCTAAAATTCCAACAAAAGAAATAGCTACATACCTAATTAACTTCTCTCTTATATTTCTTGGAAGGTTTTTTACTTTGTCTATAAATCTATTCAAATAAACATAAGCCTCTTTAGCTGTGTTTATACCTAATTTAGACCTATCAATTTTTTCTTTCGCTATATCCCACTCAAACGTAGGAGATGACTCATCAGATTCTTTAATAGAATTAAAAACCTCATCAATATATAATTCAAACTCATTTAATGGGTTTGAAATTACTTCTCTTACTATTTTTCTGATTTCTTCCATTACACCTTATGGTAATGTCCTTTAAATGTTATAATATCGTCTTTTTCTAAGTTTAGACACACATAATCTTCTCCAGCATCAATGGCTCCCATAACTCTGTGATGACCATCTCTAAGTTGAACTATGAACTTTCCGAAGTCGCCATCTCCATTGTCTTTTGCTGATTTTAGAGCTATCTCAAATTGTATGAACTCCGCAAAAGCCTCTATCTCATCTTCATCTGGATTCAACGCTGCAAGACCTTCTTTAAGTTGTTCTGGAGTATGTTTTCCCCACAGAACATCAAGCTTGTGGTTTTCGAAAAACTCATTTACTTCTGAACTAATTGCTCCTGCAAAATCCATGTCTTCAATTTCATGACCAACATAATAATCTAACTCTTCACTTCCAGTGGATGACGCTCTATCTTTACCATCGTAATCAGATTCAAATCTATCTTCAGCTACAGCGTTTTGCTCTTCTTGTATGTCCCTAATGTCTACAATAGAACCAGTTCCATAAGAGCATTCAAACTCTATCTTTTCTGGATAGTCTCTTAAAAGTTTTGCAAGATACCTTTTTTTATCAGGGTCATAAATATTTCCCCACATACCTTCAACTTGGTCTTTTCTTACTACAATCATTTGTTCTGGGTCTCCATACCAAATAATGTTTTGACCCACATACTTGTGGCTGTGTCTTTTTATGTCATCTGAAATAGTTGTAGTATAATATTGCTCTGGAGATTCATCATCATAATACTCAGTATCATCATAATCCTCATATTCCTCATCCTCATCATATTCTCTGAACATAACTTCTTGAAGGACTCTTCTTATTTCCAGTCTAACGTCCATCTTAGTGTTGTGTCAATAGAATATTTTTAACGTCACCTCTAAATGCAGCATCGTCCCCATCATTAGGGGTAACAATCACATTCCACTTAGCTGGACCATCTTTAGGTGTTTGCATAAGGTCGTCATAAGAAATAACCTCCTTAGGGTCAAGATTAAAGAATTTAGAAATCCTTGCTTTAAGCGTCTTTTCATCATCTACTTTCATGAAATCTAAATCCTTGAATAATTCTTTAGGAACAACCATAGAAGATTTTTTATCTTTCCCGACTTTAGAACTTTGTCTCTTGTTTGCTCCAGAAGAGAATGTTGTATCAAATGCAGCATCGTTTGAAACGTCAGCCACTTTTGTGTAAGCATAACTGTCCACATTGTAACCTTCAGCCTTCAACTTAGACATTACGTTCTCTGCAAGTTCTGTATATCTCTTTGTGAAAAAATCTCCAGAATCATTCCATCTCAATATTACTCTCGCTTTATAACCAGCAAGCGCTTTATGCTCTTCAGCCTTAGCTTTAAGTTCATTGTACATTTGCATTTCATACTCTTCAGGGTGATTAAGAAGGTAGTTAAGTCTTCTGGTCATTGAATCGTATGATGCTGGATATTGAATATATCTACCCTTCAAAGCGTAGCATATTATAGCACAACTTCCTGCTCCAGGACAAGTATTTATGTAGTGGAACTTCCCAGTGCTTTCATCGTAAGCAATCCCTCTAAATGCAGGGATACCAGTTTTATAAACATATTCATGAGGCCCACCTGATTTTAAAATCTTCTCGTTTGTATTGATTACATTGAAGGGTGGCTGGGTCATCTTTTTAATGAAATGGTCAATGTCTACTTCTTCTTTCTTCGGGTCGAAAAAAGATGACTTAGCATGAACAAATGGCTTATCAGCTTTGAACTTTTCTCTGTCATTTGTTTTTAGAGGAGCATTGGCTCTAACTCTATTAAGATAGTCAACAACATCCTTAGGTGAAACACAACTCTGTTTAACATCGCCAAACGTGTCCTCCCAGTCGATTTCATTCAATACCTCGCTAATGATTTTTCTTACATCTTTACCCATGAATATAAATAGCACAAAAAAAGCAGGTTTAACCCTGCTTCTTTAACTATTTAGTATTTCCTTTTTGAAGGGTCATCGTCAGCCATTCTAACAACTTGAGGTGTGAATGTACCAAGAATATCAATTAAGTTATTCTGAGCCTCCATCACTTTCTCAATGTCTTTATAAGCATAAGGAGCTTCATCAAGTCCTCCCCCAACAAGTGACACCTTGTTATCTTTCAATAACTTGGATACCGAGCTTTGAGTGAACGAGTTTCTTGCTACCTTTCTTGACATAGCTCTACCAGCACCGTGAGAAGCTGAAGATATTGACTCAACAACACCTCTACCTCTAACAATGAATCCTGGAGAAACCATGGAACCTGGGATTATCCCAAGGACACCTTTTCCAGCTGGAGTTGCTCCCTTACGGTGAACAATAACCTCCTTACCATCAATGATTTCCTTCCAAGCAAAGTTGTGGTGGTTTTCCACCTTAGCAACTGGATTCAGGTTTAAAGCTTTGGTAATTCTTCTATGAATTTCATCGTGACAAGCTTGCGCATAATCACCAGCCATATTCATAGCAATCCAATACTCCATACCTTCTTCTGAGTCCATGTCAAGCCAAGCAAGATGTTGAGCCGCTTTTGGAAGTGGTGTTTTTTCCATAGCAATCTCAGTATACTTATTGGCAAGAGTGGCACCAAACCCTCTTGAACCTGAGTGAGTTAATACACCAACATATTCTCCAACCTCAAGACCGAAGTCATTAGTTGGGTCAGTAATCCTAACTATACCAAAGTCAACGAAGTGGTTTCCACCACCTGAAGTACCCAATTGTTTCCAAGCTCTATCTTTAAGAGCTTTGATGTTTGGAATTTCATTGAACTCGCTTCTGTCAAGAAATTCGTGTTCTTTGATTGTTCCATCATGTTCAACCCCCATTCCAAAGAATGATTCGGTCTTAAGGACATTTTCAAGCTTTCCTCTATTTCCATCAATGTAAGAAGCGCCTTTATCATATATGGTCAAACACATTCTACAACCGATGTCAACACCAACAGCAAAAGGAATAATAGCATTATCCGTAGCAAGCACGCCTCCAATTGGAAGTCCGTACCCTTGGTGAGCATCTGGCATAAGAGCTCCAGCAACTGACACTGGCAATCTTGCAGCAAGACTTATTTGGTCATGCGCTCCTTGTTCAATGTTATCTCCACCATAAACAGTATATGGCACTCCAGTTTCATTAAGTGGAATTTCTTTTACTTCCTCTTCTTCAGCTGGAATCAATAATTCAGCGATTGGGCCAAGTACTTCGTCTTCAACGAAATCTTCTGGAGCTGCAAGAACTCCTCTTAAAATATCACGCACAGTATCAAGGTCGCTATGCTTGTAAGCTTTTGCTACAATTCTAAGAGCAACTCCCATCACCTTTCCTGGTTCGAATCCGAACTCCATAAGGTCTTTACCTGTTATTTTTAACTTTGCCATAATTTTTTAATCTACATTTTCTCTACTATTAAGTAGATTTTTGATTTCATCAACATAAAACTTCCACTCTGAAACAATTCTTGGTTGTTCCTCAGTATAATATTTATCATCAGGATAAACATCAGAATAAGGCTGCCCACAACACTCACAATATATTCCTCCAGAAAATCTAAAATACTTTAATCTTTCCTTTTTATAGAACGCCAAAAGCCTTTTTGTATTAAGCTTTTCAAGCTCAGTAATAGTGTAGAACTTTTCTTTTCTTCTTTCTTTTAAACCAATAAGTGATTCCATGTTTTCTGTTTATTTTTCAAACACATCCTCAAACCACACTTCAAAAGCAGTTTCCCTTCCTACAGTGTTTAGTTCGAGCTCACCATCTCCATAAAGCTTTCCATCGTCAAACGCTTTTTTCAAGTCTGCTTGTGAATACTTAATCTCGGTATCCATTGGAATTGACTCTGGAAAATGGGCTACAATCTTTTTTACTGCTCCAGCTGTTCCAGCGAGACTTCCCGCCCCTAAAGACATCACACCCATAATATTGCTTTGTACAAGAGGTCTTAATCTCTCAAGTGCCTGAGCCTGTGTTTGAACTTTTTCACTTTCCAGCCATTTAATGACTGGCTCTGTACTACCCATGTATAGGTATAATTCTAATGCTTTCGAATTCATGTGTTTTTATTTAATTTTTATTACAACTGGAGAACCAGTAAGTAATTCCATTTTTCTCATTAACTTTCTTCTTGCTCTTTTTAGGTTCCAATTGGCAAATATACCAGTGTGTCTGTATAACCTACTTACAGAGTGTCCTGAGTTTGATTCGCATATGAGCAAAATATCAAGCTCTCCAGCTAATCCTTGGTATTGTCTAAATGTAACTTCCATTTTACTTTTTTGGTATTTTACTTAAGTCAATTTTTCCAACAACCTTAAAATCAGCATACTCAATGTCAGAAGCTCTTACTCTCCTTTTTATCTCCTCAATTTCTTCTGGAGTTGGCTCATACTGCTCTGTAGCGAGCTTATTCCTATACTTATCAGTTATAGTCTTGCCATTTCTACCAATGTGGTATTTATGACAACACCTGCACTTATAAGATACAAGCTTGTTAATCCTATGAGGTTGTGCGTTTACTTCCTTGCACGCCTCTATGGCAGCATCAAGAGATTCAAATTTCTTCTTATCCTTATATACCTTGGTTCCATCCGCTTCGGTTCTAACTAAGGTATTACATCCTACTTTATATTCATTGTTCGACATATGTCTTATACGCAGAAAAAGTAAAAATGTTCTTAATCTGAAGGAGGATTTTCATGCATTTCTTTTACAAAGTTTCCAAAGTGTAAAATAAGAGCAGGTTCGTATCCAAACATTTTAAATGGATGCTCTGAAGCAAGTATCACTTCCATTGGGGATTTTGGATACCACTTTTCAGCTTTTTCATCACCTACTATGTTTCTCAAGTACTTATCAAACTCTGGCCACATTTCATCAAGGCCTTCATTATCTAATTCAACACCTGGATATTGAATTCTTACAAAATGTCTAAAACAATCTTTCATTCTACTTTATACGTAGATTAATTAAAAATGTTCTATTGAGCACATGGTCAGATTTGAACTGACGGTTGTACGGTTTTGCAGACCGTTCCTTTGGACCACTCAGGCACATGTGCATTATTAGAGGTGCCGACTGGATTCTAACCAGTGTATCAGAGGTTGCAGCTCTGCGCCTCGACTCTCGGCCACGGCACCTTATTAAAGGGGAAAGTCAATTAAGACCTTCCACCTTTACAGATAATATCAGCTGCACAAGTTGCAGCCCAAGAATTTGGTTTGAACCTAACTCTGTATCCTAACCCCTCAAGGTGTGCTTTAGCAGCAGCGTATACAATGTTAGACCTATTCTTTGGAATACCTGGAGACTTACCCATTCTGATAAGTTCTTGTTGCCAAGAAGTCCAACCAGCAGTTGGGTTAATGTCAATATCAATGTCAACCAATTTTGTTTGGTTAGACTTGTATCCTTTAGCAACAGCTTCCTCTGGAGTCATTCTCTTGTACTTACCTTCAAGTTCTTTTTCAAAGTATTCACCAAGAGCCTCAAGCCTTTCAACTTCGTGCCAAATTCTTTGGAAGATGGCAGAAGTCAAATTCTTCCTGTGAAGCTCCTTATCTTTAGTTTTGTTACCAGTTTTGTTAAACCTAATTTGAGTACCAGAAACAAGTTCTCTATCGAAAATGTAGTGTACACCATCATTTCTGTCGTTGTCGTAAAATGCTACAACATCAGCATACATAATTTTTCTACCATTTCTTCTTACATCAGAATCACATCCAATGTATACTGTTTCTCCTGGGAACTTTTCAATGTGCTCCCTAACGTACTGTCCAAGGTCAGCGATAACTTCACCTCCGAATTTCTTAAATTTTCTTTCTACCATTTTTTCTTCTTTTTTAGTAGGCGTAAAAAAGTTGTCAATTTTTTCAGTCTAATTCATTATTGTTTCTGTTTTTGTGCATAAAAAAAGCCCAAACTACTTGTATAGTTTGAGCTTAAAATTTCTTTTATTATTATAAATCTACATATTCATAACACTCAAACTATCGTTTTTACCAAACGGACATACCGCTCCCTCCAGCATGCAATCACTTGCTTGCGATAAAGTTCTCCAATATGTGTTAATAGTTTTCATCTTTTTATAAATATGTTTTTTTATCCAAGAAGTAAACCCTTCTTTTCTTTTTCTTCTTTTTTATCAATCCAAGTCCATCCGAGGAAGAATTTGGTGCATGTTCTTCGAAACCAATTCGGCTTCTTTACAAAATTGAAGACGATGCTATTCTGCATTCCGTTGCCTCCAGTTATATCATATCCTCCAATATATTTTGGAGTTTGTATACTTGAGATAACATAAGCAGTCTGTGTATCGCCCATCAAAGCTTCAGTTAAGTCAACTTTACCATCAACCTTAGCGCCAGCTTTTTTAAATTCTGGTTTCTTATTGTCTCCAGAATAATCTTCTTCTTCCCATTTTATCTTCATATTCTAAATATAGAAAAACGTAATTAGAAAATCAATTAATATTCTTTTCTTTCTGCAAGACCTTCAGTTATGAGCCACTCATTAATGTTCTCATCCTCAAGGTAAATCTCAGCAATATATCTACCGTACTTACCAGTCGCATCCTTGAATGTCTTGAGAATTACATCTTTTCCAAGAATTTTTTCTCTCAATCTATCTCTGGATATTGCGCCAGCTTCTTTTTGTTCACCTCTTACTTCTGGAGTATTAAGTCCATGAAGTCTAAGGCTAACCCCTTTTCCATCGTAGCCATTCAGTATGACTCCGAATCCAAGGTCAATAATTGCTCGCACAGTATCACCATCATAAACACTTATTATTTTTGCTCTGTATTCGTACATAATGTTTTTTATGTATAAATACAAGCAAATTTTGTGGGCCCAGCAGGACTCGAACCTGCGACCTACGCATTATGAGTGCGGTGCTCTAACCAGCTGAGCTATAGGCCCTTAATTTTGTATTTTTAATACTCTCCAATTACCTTTCACTGTTCTAACATCAAATGTATAAGTGTTGAATATTGGGTCTACAATTGTGTTAACTTTCCATTCTCTTCCATACCAAGCTAAAACATTATATCTTTTTATCCGAATGATAATTTCTTCTTCAATAGTATCTTTCCATTCAGAAAAACTCTCAAACTCTATTGTGTTGAATAATTCATTAATATCACTCTTTAGTGCTTTCCATCTTTTATCAACACGCTCTCTCTTATCTTGCTTTTTGCTCATTGTGCAAATATACAAAATTTTTATTTAGTACGGATGGAGAGAATCGAACTCTCATTACATGTGTATAAGACATGCGTTCTTACCGTTGAACTACATCCGTATATACATATGTCTATTTCGTCTTCCATCTTTACTATTTTATCTTTTGTAGTCCTAACTGGGCTCGAACCAGTGACCTCATGCGTATCAGGCAAGCGCTCTAACCAACTGAGCTATAGGACTATTTTATCTTGTAGGCATGGAGGGATTTGAACCCACGTTTTCAACAACCAACTACAGTTCTCCAACTTATCAGGTTGGGCTGGTACATGCCTATATTTTGTGGACCTGGTGGGGCTCGAACCCACGACTCGCTGATTAAGAGTCAGCTGCTCTGCCTACTGAGCTACAAGTCCAATTTGTGCGCCCAGTAGGATTCGAACCTACGATGGAGTCATAAACTCTCCTGATTAAAAGTCAGGTGCTGTCGGCCAGCTAAGCGAATGAGCGCAAATGAGAATTTCTTCTCTATATTTTGTGCGCCTGGCGGGCCTCGAACCCGCAACCTTCCCGTTAAAAGCGGGAAGCCCGTCCACTTGAGCTTCAAGCGCATATTTGGAATTATTAGTTCCTTATTGTGCGCCCGACAGGGTTCGAACCTGTGACTTATCGGTTAAAAGCCGACTACTCTACCAACTGAGTTACGAGCGCATGATGTTATAATCAAGGCTTGCAACTGCTGATTGAGCAAGCCTCTTAACGTTTCTTATATTTCATCTTTTTATATTTCATTTTCTTTCTTTTTTGAGCTGATGACAGGGGTCGAACCTGCGACATCTTCATTACAAGTGAAGTGCTCTACCAACTGAGCTACATCAGCAATTATTATTTTTATTGAGCACCCTGCGGGGGTCGAACCCGCCATCTCTCGCTTACAAGGCGAGTGCATCTCCTATTCTGCTTAGGGTGCATGCATTTAATTTGAGCCACTAATCGGAATCGAACCGATGACCTCTTCCCTACCAAGGAAGCGCTCTCCCAACTGAGCTATAGCGGCATTTGGAGTTCCAACTGGACTCGAACCAGCGTTAACCATCATTGCCAAGCGTCCTTGGTTAATGAAACTCATTTTGGGTGTACAACGGGAATCGAACCCGCATGTCCCTTTCGGAACTCTTGTTTCACAGACAAGCTCGGCAACACCCCCATCCGACTTGCACACCATGTTAAAAAAGCAGCGTCACCCTTTGCGTAGGGTCATATACCCCTCAAACCTTTAATCCAGGGTGAACTGGAAGGCTCCCACAAAGCACTGCTATTGGGTGAACGATGGGTTTCGAACCCACGACCTCTGGTACCACAAACCAGCGCTCTAACCAACTGAGCTACGTCCACCATATAAAATCACCTATCATCTTTCGCACTAACCAGCAACAGGGTGCGGTGTTTACCTTACAGGATTCGAACCTGTGCGCCTCTCGGCTGCTGCCGAGTGTTCTTGTCCCCCTACAACTAAAGGTGGATAGGTGATTTAATTTCTTTGTCAGGGAAAATCGAAGCGAGTATGATACGTGCTCTACCAACTGAGCTACAGCCTCCATGTAATTAGTTTGGGAGACTGGTGGGACTCGAACCCACGACCACGGCTTTAACAATGCGAAGTAACTCGATTTCTCACCACTGACAAATTTTTCAATATTTCAAATTATACGAAAAGAACGTTATCTTTTCTTGCTCGTCAGATTGGATTCGAACCAATTTCTTCCTATGTCTAATGTTTCAAGACAAGCCGACCTTTCCTGCAGGGAAATAAAGTCTAACTGACAAATGTTGAGGACGCAGTGGGAATCGAACCCACGAACTTCTGGTTAACAGCCAGGTGATGTACCAACCCATCTCTACGTCCATGAATAATATAAGGGGAAAGGTAGCAAGAGATAATTAAACAACTGCAGGATTTGATACCTGCAAGTTTTTCATTAAAATTGAAACGCCAGTCTTCTGGCATAATTGCGAAGTAAC
>Ga0307376_10004468_pt1 | contig 12822 bp, 15 predicted proteins | sample TR2MG_FD_202536 | JGI IMG/M metagenome (GOLD analysis project Ga0307376, IMG submission 202536) | Soil microbial communities from Risofladan, Vaasa, Finland - TR-2 | ecosystem: Environmental > Terrestrial > Soil > Coastal area > Acid sulfate soil | place: Finland: Risofladan, Vaasa | collected... | reverse complement strand
TTGGATTAAAACAAAGTTCTATTGTGTCACATTGTAATTCTTTTGCTTTTGAAATTGCTAATTGAATTATTAACTTTCCATAACCTTTATTTCTATATCCTTCTGTTGTTTTTACTTCTTCAATAGTTGCCAATTTTCTTGATCTCAATTCAGCAACCATTAAAGTTAATGATGATATTAATTTATCGTTATCCCGTATTTCTAAAAAATGTTTCATTGATTTGAGTCCTATACTATTTTATAAATTCAAAAATCCGCAATATCCTTTTCTGTTAATATATCATCAAATTTTATATTTCTAATAGATTTTTGGCCTATTATCTTTTTATATAAAATAGGCGACAGGCCGGTGCCGGGCCGTTTACACGATAGATTTTCACTTGTAAAAACATCACCTTTTTTAATATCGCGGTTCGCTACAATACTTCGTCTGGCCAATTTACGTGTTTCAAATTCAGATTCTGTACATTTTTTTTCATTTGATCCAAACATTTTACGAGCTATTTCAACATTCTTTACGATATTTTTCATATCTTTAATATCAGCAGACAACCAATGATCAGCTGATTTATCCAGTGTCTTATCGACCGTGAAATGCTTTTCAAACACGTTAGCACCCATCATATATGCAAGTGCTGGGGCCAAAGTGCCAATTGTATGATCTGATAAACCCAAAATATTATCCGGAAATCTCATTTTCAGATCGGCAATCATTGCTAAATTTATATCAGTTGACGCTGTGGGATATTTCAAATTACAATGCATTATAACAATTTTATTGGTATATTTATCTATCAAATTTACAGCATCGATGATTTCTGACATATTTGATGCACCTGTTGATAACATAACTATCTTACGTTTTTTAGCAATATGTTCTATCAGAGGGAAATTGGTTATATCACATGATGCAATTTTAAAAATGTTTGAACCAATTTTATCAAGATAATCAACAGCCTCATTATCAAAAGGAGTTGACATAAATTCTATATTATTAAAATCGCAAATTTCTTTCAGTATTTTATGTTCTTTAGCACCGAATCCATCCAACAAAGAATACGAATCATATTGACTACCATCTTTTTTAACCTCTCCAGACCAATTCCAAAATCTAGGAGCATCTTTTGTACAAAGATTTTTAGCCTTATATGACTGAAATTTGATAGCATTGGCGCCTGATTCGGCTGCGCCCTTAATTAATCGCTCTGCTAATTCAAATGAACATAGATGATTAACTCCCGCCTCCGCGATTATAAACGGATTTTTCTTAATAAATTCCCATATTTTCATTTTGTTTTTATTTTTTTCTGCAAATACTCCCGTTGTTTTATTTTTGATGATAAACCATTCTGTTTAAAATATCTATAATACGGCAAGCGTAAATGGTAACCATCATAATTTTTTAAATATCTGTAAATCAAATCATAATCTTCACAGTTTTTATATTGTTCGTCATATAAACCAAGTGCTTCCAAATAGGATTTTCGAAACATTACACCTGCGCCGTGATTCAACATTTTTTCTAATGTATTAATTTTCAATTTTCTGGTTTTGTCCTTTTCAACAACCATATAATCACAATAAACAAATCCTATATCTTCATTCAATGTCAAAATTTCTTGCATTACAAACAAAAGATTTTTATTAATAAAATCATCGCCATCAACTCTAATAATAAATTCGCCTTTAGCTGCTTTAATTCCAATATTTGAAGCGGCCGCGGGACCCAAATTATTATCAATTTTTATAGAACTGATAAATTCAAATTCATCAAACAACTTTATTTCATTCCAGCTATTATCAATTGATCCATCATCCACCACAATAATTTCATATAAATCATCTGGTAATGTTTGATGTAAACAGCTATGGATCGCTCGATTTATATATTTTTCTTCATTATAACAAAGAATTATAACACTAAGTTTCACTTAAATCGGCCTCAAAATGTATTTCATTAACAGTATCAAAACTAGCACCCATATAATACGAAACATCAGCATTGGTTTTCATTAATTCTTTTGAATAAACAGCAATGCCACTTTCTTCGCCCAAATTATTAAATGATCTAACTTCTTTTAATTTATTATTTAACAACACGTTAATTGATTTATCTACTGTCAGGGCGGTATGTCCTGGACAATTCGCCATTATCCTAACAATTATATCATATTCTTTAGGAATTGAATAGTAAACAAATCGGATAATATTTATAAGTTTATCGTCTGGATGACAAGCATTAACGTTCCGCCATATAACGTTGACATTTCTATTTTCACAATATTTTTTGATATAACTTGAATCAGTAACAACATAGATATCATCGACAAGGCAGGAATCAATCATTGGCTGCACCGAATGCCAGAACATTGGTTTTCCATTTATTTCAAAAATATTTTTATTTGGAAATCGTTTGGATCCTTTTTTTGCAGCGACGATGCCGGCAATCATTTTATCAATCCTCTTTTAATCAATATTTCAACATATTCCTGTATTTTATTCATTGAGAATCCTGACTTAATCACCATATCACTTATTGTATTTTTACCGTCTGATAAGAATATTATCCAATTAATAATCTTACTAACATCCGAGTGTCCTGGGACACCGACCTTCCTATACAAATCATATTTCGTCAAAAATGGCTCGCATGCCTGATGTGTTATTAAATACCGTTTTTCAGTTTCATATTTTTTTAATATTTCAAAATAAATATCTGTGGTTTTATCAATTGTTGTTTTTGAATATGCATTATCAGCCCCAGTATGATAATTATCAAAATCTTGCCATCTAGTTCGCATCAATAAACAAGTTGGAATTCTAACATTAGGACTTGAAAACTGTCTTTCATCACTTCCCCATGGTTTAAATTCATGTACATTAACATCAAAATTCGCCTGGATTATATTATCAATTGTATGATTACCAAGATATGTTTTCTTATAATTTAATTTATCACCATGGGCAACACAAGTAACAACCATACAAAATTCAACACTTTCAGGGCTTATGATATTTTGAGATAACAGAGCAATACTACCAATTGTTTCAGGTATGAAAAAAATCCTGTATGTATATTTGTTATTTCGTTTAATTAATTTATTATATAAATTAACAAGTAATTGGACACCTGAAAGACCGTCATGTATCTGTTTTGGGTGACATATATAAGATGTTAATATTATTTCTTTATTTGTTCGGCCTTTAATAAAACATTCGCCAAGAATCATTGCCGAATCAACAAATTCTGTATCTATATCTACCTGATATTGTTCATCTTTTAGTTGTTTAAATTGATCTTCCCTAAGACAAAAACCCCAAGAATCACTATAATATGCTGTTCTATATGGTATATCTACATCAACATATAAATGTTTTAACAACTCTGAATATGATAAAATACCTTTAAATGAATTACTATAATTCACAATTTGTAAAATATTTTTCTTAGCATCTATGATGGTGTTTCCTGACATATCTTTTAAAACCGCTCGATGTATAAGCCATTTTTTCGGAACTTTCCAATCAAAACATTGCAATCCGGACGGAATTGTATAAAGTTTTAATGGTATATATTCTTTTAAAATTTCAAATGTTTTTTCATTTCCTAATAATGAACGATTTTCTTTAATTAGTTTTGATATCATTTCAAATCTTTCTAATGTTTTTTGTATATTAGAATTCAAACCCAAACATTTCAATATCTTTTTTATATACATCATAAACTATTTGTTTTGATTTCTCGTTATATAATTCTTTCCACGGACCGTGTCTACTTCTATTATGTCTTGGAAGTCCTTTAAACGGTATACCATATTTATCTGCGATAAATTTAACATCTTCGGCTAATGTTTCCTGATGACCAATGAAATCAAGTTTATCAAAATTATCACCAATAAAGAATGATAATGGTATTACTTGGGAAAACCGGGGTTTTTTATTATTGCGGTCTTCGTACATAAAATCACAATATTGAGTAAATGTAGGAAAGTCTTTTTTCTTACTATGTTGTTTACTATAACTCCACATTGATACATTTCTCGCCCATGGATTCCTAACAAAAGCAATATTATAATTTTTTGGATATTTTTTCAAAAATAAATCGAGTTTAGCATTATCTCCAGCACTAAACCAAGAACTAAAATAAGACGGCGCGGTCGGATTCCATGGCCTGCCAAATATATTATATAATGTTGTCTGGGCACACTTGACATTATATATTACTGTAATATTATGGGATTCATATGATACTATGGACATTATTAAACTCCTTTAATTCATTATTTTCAATATATAGATCATGGAATACACCTTTTAAACTAGTAGGATTTATTGAAATCACCGATATGTTTTTATATTTATCTATTTTCGGAAACCAAACAGCAAACCATTTCCATATATTAACCAAATTCTTAGTAAAACTGAGTTGATTTTTTAATGTATAACCACAATCAGCACCGACAATATATAATGTTTTAATACCCATATATAAAAGAATCTGGACAGCCGGAAAAACAATAGAATGTCCCAAAACACATAATGTCGAAGGATCATGGCTCCAATGTAATAAATTCGCCTCAAATTTGTTTATACCAAGTTTATCACATTGCTCCGGCGTGCAATTTCCTCTGTTAATATCAGTATGTGACCAACCATTTTCATATGCTGATGCAAATTTTTCTCCTTTATAAGTTTCAAAAAATTTAAGTATCTTAGCCTGATATTCCAAATCTCTATTAAACCAACTACCAAAAAAATAATAATCACAATCATGTGCTATTACAGGATTTAAATATATCATCCTGTTGACAGTTGCTTTTATACAATTATCATATTCTGGTATTGTCGGACGAGAATCAGGCCATCTATTTAATACAGAGGGTGCTGGAATAAGTAACATGCCTGATTTTCCTAAATGTATATTTTCAAATTTTTTCAGTTCACGGACCCAAGGCCGGGCCTGTTTTTTATTATTTGATTTATTATATTTTTGCATTCAATTTGATTCCTCGCTTTTTATCTCTTAATAATTCAATATGACTTTTGCCTTTACATAATTTACCGCCTATATATTTTTCTAAATTAGGAAAATAATTATATAAAAACATTGAAATTTTAGCCAATTCAAAATAAAGTCTGCGCTTTGACCCATTTTCACTTAACATATATTCAAGATTATGTTCGCCAATATTCAAAACAAGTTTTTTTACAGCCTTTTTATATTCTGGTGTATATTTAAAAAATGTGTCTTCTTGAATGTATGTGTCATCAAATAAATACCGTTGATAAAACGTACTTACTGATAAAGGATTCGCATAATTCTGATATATTTGAATGCCTAATTTTTGATATTCAGGTCGCAGCCAATAATTTTCAAAACCATATTCTTTGCTATATTCTTGATATATTGCTGTGCCTGGAAATGGCATTAATGAGCCTGATACCTGATATAAGGTTACAGCATTCCATGTTTTCTTTATAAACTCGATATTTTCTCTAATATGTTTAACGGTTTCCCACGGAAAACCTGTCATCATACAACCATAAACTTGTAAACCAGCATCATAGGCCATCCAAGCAGCGTCTATATTTTGTTGTAAAGTGACACCTTTTCGAACCCTTTTAAGCGTTTCGGGGCTTCCGCTTTCAAAACCAAATGCGACTGAAAAACAGCCTGAATCCACAGCAGCTTTCAGCATCTGATATGTAACTAAATTTGCTCTTGAATTAAATCTCCACTTAATATTCAACGGTTTTACCATTTCACAAAAATCCATAACCCGTTTTTTATTCAATGGAAAACAATCATCAGCAACAGCAAAACTTGTAATGCCATATTTCTCTTTACGAAATTTAATATCATTTATTATATTTTCTAATGGATACATTCGTAAATTTTGTTTAAAAACTTGCCAATCACAAAATGTACATCTAGCAGGACAGCCTCGGCTGGAATACAGACGATGAAAACCTTTAATTAAATTATCTTCCATTATGAATAATTCTTTATCAAAAACATCCAAATCAACCGGTAAAGCTATATTCAAATCCAATGGTTCATGTCTGTTTAAAATTCCTCTGATTTGTGGATTTCTACATACTTCTTGTAATTGCTTTTCACCTTCTCCAACAACAACAATATCAACGCCATTATCAATACATTCCCAAGGACAATCAGTAGGATGTGGTCCACCGGCCATAACAACAAAGCCGGCCTTTTTTAAGGCTTTCACAATATCATAAACAAATAATATACTGAAGGTTAACATATTAATTGCTACAATATCCGCATTATAATCTTTAGCTGCATCAACAAAATCTTGTACAGACAATGGCTTTTTAAATGTATTGATACAGCTCGCTGTCTGCCAGCCTTCTTTTTTTGCAACCGCTGATAACATTCCAAGGGTCATAGGTGTTTCGGAAATCAAAGTCGGTACAACAAATAACATTTTCATTTTTAATCCTTTTTATTTAACCAATAATTGTTAAAGAAAATTCTCCAAATATTAAGTTTCTTTTGGTAATTCATATACCATTCATCTGCAATTTTTTTACTATTTCGGCGCCATGTATTACGGGATCTAGGACCGTTAGAATCAAACTTGGTGGGATGATAACCGCAAAAAGAAAATTGTCCAGAATTAGGTACTCTCCAGCCCGGCGCCGGACCTTTGTTGGAACCAAAATTCCAATCTAAATAATCAATATATAATTTAGGAATATTAAATTTAAATCCCTTAAATTCTATTTCAATAAAATCGGTAAATTTCTTATGAAATGAAAAATGGCCATAGGCATCAATATAATAATCTATCAATTTGCCTGTACCTCTTCTATATAATCTAATATCCCAAACGATTTTTCTATTTACACAAATATCATAAATGTTTTTACCTTTTCTATAATAAAAACCATGTTCATCTAAACGATCTAAAATCAATTCTCTTTTAGGACAATCAAGAATTCCTATATCAATATCTCTTTCCCATGCCATAAAATCATTTTCACGGATAATACCCAATACCGTACCATATTCTAAAAAAAATGGAATATCGAGATTATCTAAAACCTTTTTCACAAGCTGCAAATCAGACAAAGCATTTTTTTCTGTAAATCTTGTTTCTAAACCTATAGCGTCCTTTGACCATTTTGTTTTCCTAATATACATTATTTAATCCTCTGATCTAAATTTAATATAATATCATTTGCATTATCAATTATATATTTTTTAATTTTAGATGTCGATAATCGTTTTGTGTATGGTATGTATCTAATTTCTATTTTTAACGTCTCCAATGCAATATCAAGTTCAGGAAACGGTTTATTTAACCAATCATCACCTAGCACTATAATATCGATATTTTTTAATTGTTTAACATCAAAAAAAGTTTCTTGTTTTATAACTTTATCAACACAACGTAATTCCTTAACAATAGCATAACGATCATTATAATTCATTATAGGTTTTAAGCCTTTATATCTTTCAACCAATTTATCTGTACTAATACCTACTGTCAAATGTCCTAATTTTTTACATTCCAAAAGTATATTTAAATGTCCATAATGGAATAAATCAAACGTTCCTGACGTATAAACTTTAATCATAAAATTGAATTCCTATTCTATAAAATTCTTTATATTTCTCTATTGGAAACCTAATTTCAAGGCCGGCAATTGATTTAGCGGCAGCAATTACATTCAAACCCATAGCTTCTATTGGTATTATTGACTTTTCTGGAAATTTGCAAATTTTACATTTTGGTAAATCACAATTTTTACAGCTGCCGGCTCCATATACGACTGAAAATACGCCTTCCATCATCTTTTTATCCCGAAGTTCTAACAAATATTTATGTAATTTCAATGATGACATTTTACCAAGTTCCTGCCAAGACATTGAATCATTAATATCAAATCGCATAGCAACAAATATTCCATGTTTATAATTTGGTATCAATTCTTTATAATATTCTACTGGACCTACATTTGGAGGACAAGTAGCCTTCGTGCCATATCTTTTACAATATCGGCATAGTTCTCTGATTTTATTAGAAAATTCTAATCCTACTACATTAGGTTGAAATTCACGAACAATCATATCCACCATCCACTGTCAAAATTTGACCATTTATATATTCATTAAAAATTATCTGTAATACAAGACTCGACACTTCATTTACTGTTCCAAATCGTTTTAAAGCTATTCTATTTTCGATGTTTTTAATCATTTCAGGGCTTTTTGCTTTATGCCAATCTGTATTAATAAATCCCGGGGCCACGGCATTTACTGTAATTTTATCAGCAGCAAAATGTTTTACTAAATTCTTAACCATAGCGTTAATTGCAGCCTTTGTAACTGGATAACTTATTGATACTGAATGCGGTATTTCAGCCAAAATCGAACTAATAAAAATTATTCTACCACCAGTATTAATTTTTGTATTCTGAACCAAAAAGAACGGGTCTGTCAAATTAAATTTCACAATTTTATTCCATTCATTTCTTGTTATTTTATCAAATGGAGTTCGGTCTGTTATACCTGCATTTAAAATCAATATATCAACTGGACCAGATGGTTCTTTTTGTATTTTACTTGAAGTGAATTCAACATCATAATTTAATAATATCAAATCATCAACTATTTGTTTTCCAATTCCACGTGTTCCTGCTGTTACAAATGCTTTCATATAATTTCCATAAGGTCGACGATTCTTTTTGCTGATGTACCTTGATAATCACATAATTTTTTAGACCAAAAAATTCTATTTTTCATATTATAATCCGAATCTTTAAATCTATCAAGCGCTGTTATAAACCCTGACCAATTATATATTCTTTGGCCTGCTTTTACCGATGCTTGATGTGAAATATGAGGATTATCCTTTTTCCATTTTTCATTACCTATCAAAATTGTCGGTATTTTTAACGCTATTGCCTCTAAACCAACCGATGAATAATCTGAAATAAATACAGATGATCGTCTAAAGCAGTCATTTAATGATATTTCATTTTTATTAAATACTGGATGGCCTCTATAAATGAATTTTTTAAATCCCATATCAAGACAAATTTTTTTCATCTTTTGTTTATCCCATCCAGAATATGCTTCTTTTTGATGATGTGTTGGTGCATAAACAACAGTACCATCGGGTTCTAAATTATTAAAAAGTTTATCAATTCGTGGATAACCAGCAACAAATGTTGGTTTTTTATATAATGATTTATACCATTGATCCCAATGTTCAGACGGAATAAAAATAAAATCGGTATTTTTATGTATGTACATAACTGTTTTTTTATTACCAAAAAAAGCATTTTGTGGCCAATTAACAAGGCCATGATTAATGAAAATACCTCTACCACCTAAACGCGGATAAATTTCATCTGGTTGAATTGTAAAATCAACATTAATATTGTCTCCTTTTTTAGGATAAAAACAAATACCGCCTCGTTTTTCAACTTCTTCAGCTATATTATAACAATAATTTTTATGAAATTCATATACATAAATTCCAAAAGCTACTTTCAAAATTCCCCCATTTCTTTCCTGATAATTGCAAATTCTTCTTTTAAACAATCAGCACCACGTAAAGCCCTAACCATATCTGGTATAGGTTTCGATAAAATTTTATAACCAAGAGCACCAATTTTCTGGCAAAATGCAACTTCGCCCTGTATGATTCCATCAATTGTATGATTACAACCCATCGAATACGTAAAACACCCAAATGCATTATCCATTTCTTCTAATAATTGTCGTTTACAAAAATGCAAAGCACCACAAGTATGAATTAAATCATCACTTGTAGGCTTTTGTTTTATTGAATTGTTTTTATTACGCCACTGCCGTGCTGGTATATCAACACCAAGCGTTTTTTTTGGCTGTAAAGTTCTAGGATTTTGATGCTTTCCATAATCAAGAAAATTAGGACCAGCCTTATTTAACTCTTTTACAACTAAATCAAACCACGGATCATGATAAAATCTATGATCCGATTCTAGTGTAACATACCAATCACATTTAGTTTCTTTATATCGTGTCCAAACATCATAAAAACCACCCCAATGATAACCAAAATTCGGCCGCTGGAACACTTTACAACAAACCTTTTCTGATAGCCATGTACCATTTATTTCATCAAAATATTTAATATACTTTTCATTGTCAATATTACCATTAATTGATATAATCAAATGTAATTTAAAACCCGGTATTTTTGAAATAACTTGTTCCGAAATATATTTGATCGCCCGTCTTACAGTTATAAAATCTTCTTTATCTCCAGCACTATCACTATCACGGTTAGATGATTCCAAATGAGCAGCAATATGCAATATACAATTTATTTTTGTTTTTGGATCTACAGGAAGCAATGGATCAAAATATCTAAAAAACCATTCCTTTCTATCCATCAATTTCACAATTTTCTGCGCGCGGCGGGACATATCTCGGTTATGTTCAACAGTGTTAATATCAAACTTTTCTAAATCTTTTTTTAAATTATTCTCATTTCTTATTATTTTTGAATATAATTGTAAACGTATTTCATCTATTGGTATACTTTGTTTTTCAAGACCGATAATCTTTTTTATTATATCAATAGTTCCACTTGGCCAATGATCAAGGTCGATAGCAAATAATAATCCAGAATCATAATATTTTTTTAAAACCTGTTTTGATATTTTAGTTTCTGAAATAACTTTATCTGTTGTAATAACATCAAGTATTTTATATATTTTATCTTTTGGTATACCCTTTTTTTCATATTTTGAAATTTTATATAATAATCTTTTGAATTTCTCATTTCCAATTTCATTTACTGGTATAGGAGGTGCAGATGCTGAAGATAAGAATGGTGAACACGGTAATATAGGAGATCCCGGCAGTACATTATAATCCTTTTTTGGTGGCAAAGCTGATGGTATTGGCGATGGCATCGGGGCCGAAATATACGGAGGTGGTAAATTTTTTTTGCTTCCCATAGTATCATTATTTATATAATTTTTATTCACTCCTCTTCGTCTTGGCCTTTTAATAAATGTACCAACTTTTTGCAAAGCATTTTGTCGCGATTCTGAAATATCAGCATTTAGTTTATTTCTTTGTTCTCTATATCGTTTAGATTCCTTTTGTTTTTTCATAACATTCAATCATGCCTTCATATAATATTCTGGCATCTTCTAAAGCGTCATGAGGCTTTATACCATACAATGGTTCTATTTTCATTATTTGAAATAAAGGGTATACAGACCAAGCATTTTTATAAAATGGCCAGCAGGATTCGGATTTATTACCAAAAATCATTTCCATAAAAAACATCTCAAAGTTTGGTGCATCTGAAATAATTGCGCATGATTTTTCTGTACCTAAACACTCCTTAACCTCTTTTCCTATTTCAATAAGTTCTTCCCTAACTTGATATGGCCAAACACCCTCATCCTTAACTTTTTCAAGAGGAATATTATGTACACGATACGCCCGGATCCATTTATCGGGCCACTTATCATATTTCATCAATTTATCCCACTTAATCAAGCGTTGATATTCTAACAATTTAGTTAAATCTTGTGAAGCATATACACAACCTATTTGTATAGGCACAATATTTGTTTGACAGGTTGTATCAATTCCAGTGGTTTCAAAATCTAAAAAACAATACGATCCCACATGTACATCTTTAAATGACATTTTAATTCTCCTTATGCTCTCATTCTTTTTTTTCTCGGTTCCTCTGGAAGTTCTAAACCCTTTTGGATAAAAAACACCCATTCTTTTGGGAAATTGGTATTCCAATAATCATTATGTGCCAAAACAGGATATGAGTTAACCACATCGTCCTGGCCCATGAAATCCATAAAAATTTGACTGTTTTCTATTAATGAATAATGTTTTCTTGGATTTCCCGGCACATCATTCAACGTTAACATAAAACCGCCTGGTTTTACACATTTCCACATTTCATTAAGGCCTTTCAAGTAATCAGGCACCAGGCCAAGTAAATGATGGGAAAACACAACATCGAAACTTTTTGTCCAAATTTCTGGTAAATTACAGGCATCAGCATATACAATAGGACGTTTTTTACTTTCACCATATTTTATATAATCAGAAGCAATTTCACAACCAAGCGCCTTTTCAACAACATAATCTTTTATAAGCCATTCAGGAAATTGAGCATCTTTGGTGCCAACATCTAATACCGACCAGTCACTTGGATTTGCATCGATCAAGTCCATGGCCCAGAACCATAATTCTTTACATCTATCAATAGACTCCCAGTCTCTGACCGGGTCTGATTCTAAAAACTCTTTAATATATACCTTTTCGTAATTAAGGCTTTTTATTTTTTGATTTCCCTTTTCATTACGTTCACATGAATGTAAACCCGGGTCTTCTTTCCATTTTTGCATTTAAACCACTCCTATAACATCTTATATTATTACATCTTTTTTTATCTCAAAATTTTTACCAAGAATATATTCCTTGACATCATTTGGTATATTCTCTAATTCTCTATAAAATTGATCTTTATTAGTTGGAGAAAATTTAACTCCAACACTTCGATCTATTGGTCTTTTTTTATATGATACCCAAGGTGCTTTATTTTTATAGTCAAATATTTCAAATGTCAATGTGCTGTCTTTTATTCTAAAATCCTCCATTCTACACGTTGAGCCTAAATGTCTAACATATCTATATTCTCCTATTTTACCTAAAAAGTATGATCCTAAATTATCAAAACAATATACTTGATCTAAACGTTGTTTATGTGTACCAAATTGATTAGTGAAAAATCCCTCTATTCTATCGGGCTTTGA
>Ga0307376_10004467_pt1 | contig 12822 bp, 14 predicted proteins | sample TR2MG_FD_202536 | JGI IMG/M metagenome (GOLD analysis project Ga0307376, IMG submission 202536) | Soil microbial communities from Risofladan, Vaasa, Finland - TR-2 | ecosystem: Environmental > Terrestrial > Soil > Coastal area > Acid sulfate soil | place: Finland: Risofladan, Vaasa | collected... | reverse complement strand
CCGAATCATACGAGGCACCGACGACAGAAAATCTCCTGAAACGGCTCTCAGATCTTGAAGACAAAGTTCGGCCCGCACAGGATTCAGACCCAGTTGCACATAGGGTGACTGTTAACGCGCCACTTCGAGACTTGGTTCGTCGAATCATGTACCTTGATGCGACTCTTCTGGAGAAAATTGACGCATTTATACAGGGATTCCTCATTTCGCAATCCAACAGCAAGAAGAGTTCCCCCGCCCGCATATCTGAGGCGCGAGCTGCTGAAGATACACAGGACGCCACCGAGCCGGAGAACCTACCTCGCGATGAGAGTGACGGTAATTCGCGCGATGTTGAGGACTCAGATTCCAGCAAATCTCACGATCCGGTTTATGACACACCAATGTCGGTTCGACCCATTCATGGGCATCAGGAAGTAAGCAAGGATGACGGACTCAACCAGCAGCGGAAGGTCAGGGCCACACTGGAGTTTCGGCAAGCGAGCATTTTCGCGTGGGTTGTATCCGAACTCTACGACGAAGGGCGGCCGGTAAGTCGTTTCCGGGTGGGAAAGATGATTTACCTCATTGAACGCAGTGAGCATTTGGGCACATTCCAGGGTTTCATTAAGCAAGCAGCAGGTCCATACGACCCGAGCCTGCGGTACGGCGGACCTGAAAAGATCGCAATACATGACCATCAGTGGCTTCTCGAGACAGATGATTCACACTTTGCTCCTGGTCCCAATATTTTGAACGCCTTGCGATATGCGGAGCGCTATTTCAACATCGATGAAGCGAGAGTTGTTATACAAGATTTTCGTACCTACCGGGATGGGGCTCTCGAGCGATGGACCACGCTTGATATGGCAATTCGCGAGATCCACGACAACGGAGGCGAGATCGGTGAACAAGCCATTCTGGATCATATTCGGGGGATTCCCGAATGGGCACCGAAGCTTGATCGTGATGAGTTTAGTATTTCAAAAATACGAAAAACCCTCATTGGATTGCGCAAGCGGGGTTATATCTCTGAAAATAAATAGCGAGTACCACTTGACATTATAGGCCCAATGGGCCTATAATGCACTCATGAGGTTGAGCAATCAACCAAGGCCGCCCGTACGGGAAGGCCGAAATACCGGAACCTCGAGGTTACCGATGAAAGACTCAATTCAAATCCGCGTTCCTTCAGATGCCGTTTCAGTACTCAAGCTCTTTGCCGGAAAGCGGCAGGAACATTTTGTTGTCCTTACTCTGAACGGAGCGCACTGGACGATCCGCCGTCACGTTGTGACAATCGGACTGGCTAACCGCACCATGGTCCACCCTCGCGAGGTGTTTTGGCCGGCAATACAGGATAACGCTGTCGCGATTATCGTGGCCCACAATCACCCTTCCGGTCAGATTGATCCTAGTAACGAAGATCGGGAGGTCACGCGCAGATTAGTCGCCGCAGGGGAGATCATGGGTATCCCAGTGCTCGATCACGTGATTATCGGCCGGGACCGGTACTACAGCTTTCTGGAGTCGGGGCTTATATAGCCCCGCGCTCCCGCCGGAAGGAGAGTAAGATGAAAAAAGAAGGACTCAATCCTGGTGAGGACTTCCTGATTATGGAAAGGGATGGTGAACGTCTGTTTGTTCACACCGAGCAAATGGAAGAAACCTTCTACCTGGAGAGGGATGGGGAAAAGGAAATCCTCAAGCAACGCAACATTCTCGATGAGTCTAGTCGTCCCGGGGAATACGCTGTATCCTCCGCGGCAGGCGTTATGTTTGTTTCCGAGAATTCAAAACCTACTGCTGACAAATTGCGTGCCTTGATGAAGCAAAAAGGCTTGACAGGTGCAAGAGCCGCAGAGATTGTCGGAGTAAACAGCAGGACGATCAGAAAGTGGACCGGTGGGGAACGGGCCATCCCCGAAGCAGCGTGGAGGCTCCTTCTGCTTTACCGGCAGGTACGCGAAACATAGAACACGGTGGAGCGAACCAGAAGAGCGGAGTCTGACGAACATTCCACCGTGAACCCGCCTCACTTGGCCTTGAGATTGCCGTGCCGAAATAGCTCGCGAGTGAATATCTCGCTTTCACTTTTCGTCGCCACCTGTGCCATCGGAAGCTCATTTCTAAACTCCCAGAAGCGATCCACGTGCTTCCGGAAATGCGAATTGAAGAACTCAAGTCTACTGAGCAGCTCAGGATGATCGTACAACTCCGTCATGTTTGCTGTTCGGTGCCCGGTGAAAGCTCGGAGGACCGAGTCTGTGGCGGAAGATGTGGATTGAAAACCATTTGCCTTGTCAAAGTAGGGTTCAAATCCAGCCTCCGCCAACAAGGCACGCATTCTCGTATTATAACTATGTCGAAGTCCGTGTGGAGTGATATGTGCATATATTGTTGGTTCATCAGAATCTCTACGAAGGTCGCTGCAGACATACTGCAAGGCATGATTGGCGCTTGCGATATCCAAGAATGTATCGCCAGAATGTCCAGGGAAGACGTATGTGCTCGCTCGAGGACCAGGAAGTGAATCCAAGAGTTCCATTGTCCACTTTGGCAACGGTACGGCTCTTACAGATTTTGCTTTTGGAACATCAACATTACCATCGCGATTCACAGTGATTACGACCACCAGTCCGCAAAGATCGTGCTTTATTGCGGGCCATCGCAATGCTCGGAGCTCACTTGTCCTCAGGCCCGAAGAAAAAGCAAGCGCACTGAAAACGCCCAGTACAAAACGACGCTTCCAAACGCTCCTGAATTGCGCCAGGTCTTCCGGAAAGAGAGTACTCGCTTCGGCGTCAGATAACACTTCTCTTACAGTGTGCCTGACCATCGGTGGCTTGATCTCTGACAGTTCGAACTCAATGAGGCGATCTCGTTTCATATCGGCCAATATAATCATCAGCGTGGAATAGATATGCTTTTTCCACTGGGTCGAATAGTCGAGTCTGTAAAGCCAATGTTCGATTGCGGTTGACGTGAGTTCATCAAACCGCAGGTTTCCAAACTGCGGGGTAATATGAATGTCGAGCCGTGATTTGTGCTGGTTCCGATAGTATTCTTGAACTTCATTTCCGCGCCCACGTTCTCGGACAAACCATGGGCAAGAATTTGTGCCAAAATACTGTCCTGCGTAGTCTCCGAATGTGTGAAAGCTGCGCGCGGATACTGAGACACCCGCCTTCCTATCTGCGTATGCCGTTGCCTTTGGGCGAGTTGCGCGTTCATTTCCGACCAAGATACCAGTGGAGTGGTAGACTGTTTCACCACGTAACTTCACATACCAATATCCGGATTGCTTTTTGAGACTCCACGGACCTGACCGACGTGCCATGTATTCTCCAATTCCGGGCATAATTCCGAGCAGATCCTGCCCGACCCATTCAAATGAGAATATTGGCGAAACATCTAAGTATTTGTCAAGTAAGTATAAGGGTCTGCGTCCAGAGCGACTCGAACGCTCGACCTACGGCTTAGAAGGCCGACATATGTTGTTATCCCTAATAGTCTTACATGATCAGTATATGTCAACATTCACTGTGCCGCAAGTATGTTCGTATACTTAATTACTCTCTTGTGATCTGTAGACGACAATTCTATCTGACATTCTATCAGACAGTGGCGAGCAACGGATTGTGTTTCAAAGTTGGTTGAAGGAGGGAGTCGGAAGACCTGCGATTGCCCCACATTGGCGCGTAGATCGATCCGGGGAACCTTGGTGGTCTTCTTATAAGTTCCACGGCCACAAAACGCAGCCACGGCCCACCACGCGCTTCGGCAGGGCTTTTCGATGATGATTACCGACTGTGCAAACCGCATGCACGCTTGAGACCGATGTCAGGGCGTGTGGTGCGACAATCGCGACACCAGGAAGTTCGCAGAGCTATCAAGGTACATTGTTCACTATCGGGGACAAATTGGTGAATAAGGTTGTCGTTTTGGCACCGAAAACACGCCGAATCATGCCGAATTGAGGGTAAATGGCATGAAAATGTGCAGAGGTTGCGCCTTTGACCACCCGCCGGCGACGTGATGGCATCGAGCATCCATCGACCGTCCGTGAGAGTATCCTATTGGATTGCAAGGAAATACGGGCGCCGGGGTAAATGCTCGTGGGAAGCCCGGAAAGCGGGATTGGTATCAAGACACAACAACCAATAACCTTTACGCGCGCGAGAGGACTACCACTGCGTCACACTCCGCTTGAAGATGCGATCGACAAGCATCATCTGACTGTCGGTTCTGTAGTTCCATCCTCGGGTGACGGTGACGTACGATTCGAGCGCGCCCTGGTACTGCCACCGATGGATGAGGCTTTCGACATAGAAGTGACCGTCGATTGATTCAGCGTGTACCTTGTCCCCGATACGCGGATCCTTCGCTGAATCTGCCGGGACCATCATTGCGAGAACGCCCGTAAGGTACTGATCGTTGTGCTGAAACCAGTTCTTCAGCGTCTCAGAGACGTTGGCAATAGTCGGATCGATGTCGTTGTACTTCGGGTCAGTGCTCGTCGCAGCTACAGCCTGAGTCCGCGTGTAGAAGAGCTGAACGATGAGCGGCCGGTAGAGATACTTGCTCAGGTTCACCTGATCAACGGTAGGCTGGCCCATGAGCGCGCGCAAGGGTGACGCATAATCGTATGTTGCACTGATCGGAAGGAACACTGAGAACGCCTGCTGAACATTGCGCCCGAGGTCAAATCGATACAGGTGGTTAAGGTCAATATCCACTGTCGGAAGCAGGTTGAATGCGAAGCCTCCGTTCGGGTTGGCCTGGTCCACTGTTCCATTGAATGGGGTTGATCTGAATACAAGGCATGACTTATCGGTAGGTAGCTTCGTGTTCACTCCGTCAACGCTTACCTGCCGCGGTCCTTCATCGAACCACATTTCGTTCAACGGAGACTCTACAAGCTGCTGAAGTATTTCCCACAAGGATATCGATTGTTCGGTTCCGGTGTAGAACTGCAGGGTCCGGGGAAGATTCGGAGTCTTCTCGCTTTCGAGCCCGGAGGAAAAATCAAGGTAGTGATCAACCCATGTTCGAAAGTTGGTCGCACCGATCTTGGTTACAAGCCCGAACCAGTTCGCTACCGCATTCTTTATCAGATTTGCGTAGCTCACACCATTGCTCAAATCCTTGGAGATGGAGGCGGTGAGCTCGGCGGCGGCCGTACGGAACGCGTCGTCGTTCCCGATGAGAAGCCCGATGTTTATGCCCATCGCTGTTGAGGAAAGGATGCTTCCAAACGACGACACGGTGACACCGACTGCCCGGTTCGGCTTTCCGTCGCGGCTGATATAGCCAGTGAACCCTGATTGCGTGATATAGCCCTGGAACTTGAGCGTGCCGAACTCGTATATCCTGACCACGTCCATCATCGCTATGAAATCGATCGCATTGACCTCGTTGGCGATTTGCGGCCACACCTGGAGAACTGCCGATCCTGCGGGATCATCAAGTGACTTGCCGAACTCGTAGCTCTCAGTGTACGGCGTGAGATCGGTGACATCGCGGATGGATCCTTTCACCCAGTCCCAACGCTCGAGCAGAATCTGTATTACCGGTAAGCGAATCATCGTGCACCTCTCTGGGTCAATGGCTTTGCGAGTAGGTCGCGTTCTGTTTGTGCGCGACCGACTTGATCTCTGCAATGTCCGCAGATATCTGCGCGAGGTAGGTCACCGCGGACCCCGGAAGCTCGGCACCCTTCATCGAGGCCAGTGCTCTCGTGAGCAAATCCGTTGTCTGAATAACATGTTGCCATTGAGGGCTTCCTGTCATAGACAGCGCGGCGATATCAGGGTCCGTTATGTTCAGATCGTTAAACTGCCGCGTGAGTAACTGCACCGCCGACATCTTTTTGTACTGCGCCATCTGGCCGGACGAGGGCAGGCCGCCAAGTCCCAGCGCCTGCTGGTAGTGAAAAGCGTCGGTCAGAGCCTGCGGCGTCTTGTACCCGGCGTTGGCGACCGATTGAGTGGATCCTGCGATTCCTTCATAGGCGACGTACGCCGCGTTTAGGCGAACATTACCGATCACCATGTGTTCAAGGCCAGCTTTTACGGAATTGATTATTCCAAGCGCGGTACTTGAAACACCCTGGAAAATGTCACCCTGCTCCAAGGCAAGAGCCGATCGAGCGGTACCCGACATATCCTTCGACGTGTTGGCAATATCTCCACTCATGCGCAGCTCGTGTGCCATTTTCGAAGTCGGGGCAACGTATGGTGTGGTCATCGATTTTTCAACCGCGATGGCGTCAGCAGGATTCACGCCAAACGCAGCGCCGATCCTGAGTCGAAGGACATCTTCATTCGGACTGGTTTTCTTTATGTACTTGTACTTCATGATGTTCACGGCGGAAGGATTGTTGACCATCCACGCCTGAGCATCCGTCAGACTCATATGCTGGTCTTTCATGAGACTCTGTAAAACCACGATATCAAGCGGATGCTGCAGACTACCACTCGCCTGGCCTGACGCAAACATGCGTTGATTCAATGCAACCGCTCCGATCGGCGTGAGCCCACCGCCTGAAGCGTAGGATGCGAGCGCCCCGGTGTTCGTATCAAACTGCGCGCTTGATGCGTCTGACCGCGACAGTCCTGAAGCGTACAGTGCTTCCTGCATTCGTGCGGACTCCGCGATGTAGGGGTTCATAGAACTTGCGCCGAACGTGCTTTCTCCACGGTTGTAGAAAGCCGAACCCAGCATCGTAGGATCGAGATAGCCCATCGACGCGAGGCCAAACAGCTTACCGAGGGGGCCCGCGTTCAGCCCGTATCTCGCAGCCATTTCGGCGCCGGTATTGACCATTCCGAAGTTGAGCTTGTTCATCACAAAGCCGCTGTCGGACATCGAATTGTACAGCCCATAGAGCATGTTCAGCGGCACTCCGGTCCGACCGAGGCCGATAATCTGGTCGCGAATCTGCATGTACCCTGCGCCCAGGCGCTGCTGCATACCAGTTGCGAAAATCATGTTGATTCGACCCTGCTCCGAACGTGACAGGTCGCTGATTGCCTTGATCGCAGTCGCACCAACAGCAAGCGCAGCACCGATTCCGCCGGCCACCCCAATGGATGCGAGTGAGCCGCCCATCCCGCCGAGCATCGAGCTTCCCGCGCCCCCGATATCACCGCGCGCCAGGCTCAACGCGGTGCTCGCCGATGACTCTGCGAGCCGCGGAGCTATGCCAGATGCGCCCCGACTACGCGCTCGTTCGATCTCCTGGTGGCCGCGGTCGTATGTCGCCAACCCGCTCTCATGCCGCGCCGCGGAGTTCTGAAGGAACTGGCTGACCTCTGCCGGCTGCAGCGAACCCAGCGCCTTCCCGATGTTCGCCGACGAATTGGCGAGCATCTGAGCTTGCTTCGCGGTTTTCTCGAACGCAGCTTTGAGCTTCTCGATCTGTGATACTGCTTCGTCGGCTCCCGTCGCTTGAAGCCTGATGTCCGCATTAACGCTTGGCATTTTGATTCTCCTTGTATCGTTCGCATATCGCGAAGAGCTTCTCGGCGGCCTGCGCGCCGGCGAAGTGCATGCGCTCCGAGGCCGCGCGACCACGCTCCAAGGCTTCGGCGTAGCCGGTTGCCGCAGCCGCTTGCGGGATCGTGTAGCTCATGTCGGCCTCCGAGCACTTTGAGATTTTGGGGCAACAGCCTCTTGTGTGTATTCGCTGAAGGTCACGGTTTCACGATTGAACTTGACCCGAATGTCCCCCGTCCTGCCATCACGGTTTTTTTCAACCAGAAGTGCCGACTGAGATTGCGCATCTTCGCCAAAATGATGGATCAGAATAGCCACATCGGCGTCGCGCTCAATCTGGCCCGATTCCGCGAAATCGGCGAGCGTTGGCCGGCGGCCGTCGGCATCGCGACGAAGCTGAGCAAGGACCACAATAGGGATATCGAGTTCGCGGGCCACGTCCTTGAGCGCCTTCGAACATTCTGCAACATGCTCGCGATATTGCCGAGCGTTTCGCTCTTCAGAAATAAGTTGGAGATAATCCAAAAAAACAATCTGTGCCCCGAATCTGCGAACCATCTCGCGGATGCGGCCGCGTACCCGGGGTAGCGTCGAATTTGAATCGTCTGCTATAAAAAGCTTCTGTTCATAAAGATCCCCCACGGCGTCAGTGAGGTCCTTAAATGCACTCGCAGGGAGCACTCCTGACGCCAATTGCTGCGAGCCTATTTTGGATGTTGATGCGAGTAGCCGAGTCAAAAACTCGTCGGCTGAGGATTCGAGGGATACGATGCCGACACGCACTCCGGCCGCGATGATGTTTTTTGCCACCGTCAGCATCAACGCGCTTTTTCCCTGCGACGGGCGAGCTCCAATGTAGTACAGCCGCTTAGCCTGCAACCCGAGCAGCATGTCATCGAGCGTTGGGAAGCCGGTGGCGAGCCCTGGTAGCTTGCCGTTGGCATGATACCGCCCCTCGATCTGATCAACGATAGCCGGGAGACGTTCGCGAGCCGAAACGATATGGGAGTTCTCCGACCGTCTGGTTATAGCGGTCAGCTCGGCCTCGAGATGGTCGGTGATCGACTGGAGGTCATCTTTTTTCAACCGCTCTTGCAGCTCTCTCCCCAGCCGCGCGAGCCGCGCTCTCTTTGCATGATCGCGTACAGCGGTGGCGTAGAAGGCCGCGTTGGCGGTCGTCGCGATGTCATTCGTGAGGGCCGCCAGCTCACCAGGTGGTACGACGTTTCGATTGCCACATTCGGCTTGTACAGTGACCAGGTTTGCTGGCTGACCCGAATCAAGCACCCGTGTGATAGCCTCGAAAACAGCACGGGTAAATGGATCCAAAAGATCGTCACCCGCGACTGGATGTTCGTGAAAAACGCGATTATCGAGCAGAATTTGCCCCAAGTACATCCGCGATGCTACTTTGTGGTCGATCACGTTTGCGCTCCTTTGACAAATAGCTGCGGGCGGGCCCAGGTCATCTGCTCGACCGGCTGAGCAGTGGCGTCGATCACTTCGCTAAAATGTAGATCGGGACCGAGAAAGGTGGCTGGGAGTTTTTGGAACCGAGTCTCCCTTCCGTCTTGCTTGACCTTTGAGGCATATGCCTTCGCCCCGGCGATCATCTCCTCGGCAAGCGCACCGGCTTTGATTCTCGCCATCCATTGTTTCAACGCCGTGCGCTTGCCCTCGCGTCTCGGGTACGATTGCCAGAACAATTCGAACTCGGAGCTGTACTCAGAAGTCTCTTTGGGATGTTTTTCCCGAACAGGAATATGATTCAAATGATAATTGTTCAATGGATATAGTTCGTCGGCATCTCCTGCACCACCTACCCGCACCTCCTGCACCACCTCTGGTGCATCTCCTGCGGTAGGTACCGTATCTCCTGCGGTAGGTGGTGCATCTCCTGCGGTACCTAAAACACGATACAAGTTTGATTTCGGCTCATTCGAACCCTGTTCCGTTCTCCGTTCGCGGATTATCAGCCCGGCCTCCACCAGTTCCGCGATTCCCTTTTGCACCGTGCGTTCCGAGCAACAGGAATCCACAGAGAGGCGATATACAGAGGGCCAGCATTCGGCAGTTTCGCGGCTCGCGTAGCTTGCGAGCACCGCATAAACTGCTTTTGCAAAAACTGTTAGGGTTGTGTCGCGGACGATTGATGTTGGAATCATCACAAACGGTTCACCCCTTCGTTCGGGCTTCGGCTCATCCATTCCATGCACCACCAAGGAACGAAACGGCCCACTGCTCGATGACAGAAGGGGGGAGTTCGGCGAGAATGCGGCCGGTCACGCTCTCAAGCATTATTCGGAGTTTTTCGACTGTCGGCGCGCCCGGATGCAGCGCTTGGGCCCAGAACGGGACGATGGCTACGCGCCCATCTTCGTCGAGAACAACCAAATCGCGCGCGGGAGCCGCGACCAGCTGGTCAGCGAGCGCCGTCATGCGATTGCCTCATTTCGGTTTGCTCTTTCGTGGTGATCGTTTTCGAAACTTTGGTGATTCGCCAAGCATGAATCGAAACACTCACGGCAACATCGCCGTAGGAGACCGAACGTGCCTGTTCTTCGAGCCACTCGGCAATGCGAAGAACCTCGCCGGACAGTTTGACAGACTTTCTATTTGGTGATATATTATCGCTCATAGGTGTCTACCTTTCGGCGCCAACCGCGCCGACCCAGATGCCAACTGGCCATCATCAGCTCCATTGCCTAACGCCGAGGTTGCCCGCCTCGGCTTTTTTATGCACCAACACCGACTTCGTTCCGGATCGAAGACGCTTCGATAAAATCCGCGAGCTGCCGCTCGGTACACAAAATACGATCGCCGATTCGGCAATGGCTAAGCCGTCCGCTTGAAATGAGTCTGCGGACCGTCATCTCGGCGACGTTCAGCAGTTCGGCTATCTCTTTTACATTCAACATTTTAGACGTTACCATGTGTTTTCTCCTTTTGTTCCCTGATGTGCTACAAACAATTTTAGCAAATCTTTGTTGACATAGAAAGAAACGGCGCGAAGTATTTTTCGTTCGAAATTATGGAGGTTCTGTGATGTGTTGAATGTCACGCAGGCGCAGGCGAACGCATCTGCGAGACAGCCTTACGCAGCGGAGCGCACCTCGCCCCACCATGCGTTCAACGGTTCGTTTTGAGATTCCGAGCAATCGCGCCGCTGCAGGAAACGTGATTAATTCAACATTTCGAGTCGCTTCGCCTTGAGGTGATTTTGTGTTTGCCATGTGCCGCTCCCTCTTTCAAGGTCTCGAGCGAATAGCTCAAGCGGCTGATACGCTTACGGACCAGCCGAAACGGCGCGCGCACGGCGGCAATTGAATGCGCCGATCGCAGGCCTTGAGCTCGGTGCGCGCACCGTGGCTTCCATCCTGGGCAAATGTTTGGGAAGGTTGGTCAATGAGCTGATGCTGAATGTTATTCTACAACAAGCCATCCGCTCCAAGATACGCCAGAGAATGACAGTTGGTCAAATACGATCCTCTTTTTTCTGAATTCTAAATGCACAATCTTTGTTGCCGTTGGGGTAATTGGCCAGCCGCAGCCTACGCCACGGCCGACAACCCGCGGCTACTGGGAGGCAGCCCTCGTTCGGGCCTGCGGACCACGGCGACGATCTTCGGGTGCCTTCGGCTCGTCTTTGACCATCGCGAATCGCTCGATTTCCGCACGCGATAAGTAGTTCGTGCCTCGCACCTTGGCGATCTTGCCCTGATACACCCAGTTGTGAATCTTGTGCGTCTTGACGCCAAGTAGCTCGGCAGCCTGCGCGTATGTGAGAAGAAGCGTTTCTTTTACCATCATTGTCCCCCTGCGATGTAATTCGGCAGCTTTCCGTTGTGTATGAATTTAAAAGTTCATTGTTTCCTTTTACTTTGCTTCGCTTCCTGATTCTGCCCATGCTTTTCGAGCATGCGAAGCACAACCTCCGACGTGATCACCCCACCGTTCGCCACAACTTCATCATGCGGTGCCCACGTGCGTCGCGGTTGTTGTGTTTGATACACGTCAAGCACGAAGTCAGCCGCCTCATCCGAATCGATCTCAAAGGCCGCAACCAGACACCGAACGGCTTTCGATGGATCGCTATGCGCCGGATCTACCAGCGCGATGAGCTGTCGCGCCTTATCGTTCATCGCGCACCATCCTGCTCGCGAAGTTTAATCCAGTCGGTTTCATGTGGACGCAGGCGTGCACCGGGAAACGCTTTTAGAAATGACATAGATCGGTGCGCCATTTTCCGAAACTCGGCCCGAGCCGTCATCGCGTTGATTTCCCGCACGACGTGCTTCCCGTCCGGCTTCACCGTCACGCTGACACACCGGTTCCGCGGATCGCGAAGGATCACGCGTCGGCATTGCTCGCCGCCCTTGTCGTGCCGCACGTCATCGTATGAAAGCACTCGAAACCGATCGGCCGGAAACTGTGAAGGCTCAAGCCACTGGGCAGGCGTGCGCTCTTCGCCGAGTTCCTCGATGCGATACCATTGCAGCGCCGTTACTGAAAGCGGCCCTCCGGGGAATGTTTCGGCGAACTTCTTTTCGTGACGCGGCATCGCCACATATTGCTCCTGCGCTGCGTATTCGCTTATTGTGGTCGACTCCTTTGCGCCGTACTGCGAGATCCAGCCAATTCGAGTCTTATCCCCCATTCGGTAGAGAACGCGCACACAATACTTGTCGGAGGAGAGCTTCGTTACAGAGCCGTGAGCAATCACGTCCCAGCCAGCCGAGAATGGATTGATCTCTGGGAGCTCCGGCTCAGGCGCCTCCGCCTGCTTTGGTGGCTCACTGAACAGCGTCCGCGGCCACACCTGCAGCACGTCCCGATCCTTGACCATACCGGACAATCGCGTTATCTCCTCCTCGCCATTCTCTCGGGTGAGGTACCGCGTAACCTTCTCGACTCGACCATCCGCGGTTCGATAGATCACGGCCTCCGCGTCTCGTGCGACTACCGCGAGCACCGGCGTTCCCCGGACCGCGCGCCACCACTCCACCTCATACACCGTTCCATCCTTAACTATCCGCAACTCGCTCATGTTGTACTCCTCGTTCTTGACTCAAGTGAACTTTCACTCAAGCTTTCTGATCAAACTTCCGATAATACTGAGTATTACCGAGTAACACATACCTGTCAAGAGCAATTGTGTTACCTTGTCAGATTGAATAACACGGAGTAAGATTGGTTATGACAGCACGAAATACGAGGATGCGAACAACAAAGATCGACACGGAGCTCGACAATGCGGTCGTTGAGTATTTGGAGCGAGTGCAGCGGCCGTATCAATATGGCGTGATGCGCGCACTTTATCGCATGCTGAAGGCGGAGGCGCCT
>Ga0307376_10004464_pt1 | contig 12829 bp, 9 predicted proteins | sample TR2MG_FD_202536 | JGI IMG/M metagenome (GOLD analysis project Ga0307376, IMG submission 202536) | Soil microbial communities from Risofladan, Vaasa, Finland - TR-2 | ecosystem: Environmental > Terrestrial > Soil > Coastal area > Acid sulfate soil | place: Finland: Risofladan, Vaasa | collected... | reverse complement strand
CCTCAAGGAGCTGGGCATTCGCGGGCAGTGACGCCTGGTCAGTATGCCGAGCCGAGGGATCATCCAATCCGCCGGAAGCCCCCTCTCCTTGAAAACCCTGCGGTTTTTCGTATATGATGGAAGCCACTACCACGCATACTCCGGAGCGCATCCATGGACCTTCGCAAGACCCGCAACATCGGCATCATGGCCCACATAGACGCCGGCAAGACGACGACGACCGAGCGGATCCTCTACTACTCGGGCAAGACCTACAAGATCGGCGAGGTCGACGACGGCGAGGCCACGATGGACTGGATGGAGCAGGAGCAGGAGCGGGGCATCACCATCACGAGCGCGGCCACCACCACGTTCTGGCGAGAGCACCAGATCAACATCATCGACACGCCCGGGCACGTGGACTTCACGGCCGAGGTCGAGCGCAGTCTGCGGGTGCTCGACGGGGCGGTCGCGGTGTTCTGCGCGGTGGGCGGGGTCGAGCCGCAGTCGGAGACGGTCTGGCACCAGGCGGATCGCTACCATGTGCCGCGCATCGCGTACGTGAACAAGATGGACCGCATGGGCGCGGACTTCGACGCGGTGCTCGAGGAGATGCGCACGAAGCTGGGCGCGAAACCGGTCGCGGTCTCCTTTCCCATCGGCCGCGAGGGCGGCTTCGAGGGCATCGTCGACCTCGTGACGATGCGGGAGCTGCGCTGGAGCGAGGACGGCCACGAGATCGCGGTTACGCCCATCGCTCCGGATCTGGCCTCGGAGGCGAAAGCGCGCCGCGAGGAGCTCATCGACGCCCTGTCGGCCGACTCGGACGAGATGACGGGGCTCTTCCTAGAGGGCGCGCCGGTGCCCGTGGAGCTCGTGCGAGCCGAGCTGCGCCGGGCCTGCATCGGCCAGCGCCTGGTGCCCACGCTCTGCGGGGCGAGCCGGCGCAACATCGGGGTGCAGCCGCTCATCGACGCGGTCGTGGACTACCTGCCCGCGCCCGACGAGGTGCCGCACGCCAAGGCCCACCATATCAAGAAAGACGAGGAGATCGAGGTCCCCTGCGACGCCTCCGGCAATCCCCTGGGGCTCGTGTTCAAGGTCCAGTACGACCGCGAGGCCGGCCCGCTGTGCTACGTACGGATGTACTCGGGCTCGATCAAGAACGCGAGCACGGTGTACAACCAGAACAAGAAAAAGCGCGAGCGCATAACTCGCCTCCTGCGCATGCACGCCAACAAGTCCGAGCCCATGGACGAAGTGCAGGCGGGCGACATAGCGGTGATCGTGGGCATGAAACTGGCGCAGACGGGCGACACGGTGGGCACCGAGGGCTGGCCGGTGCTCCTGGAGAAGATGCACTTCCCCGAGCCGGTCATTTCGGTGGCGATCGAGCCCAAAACCCTCTCGGACCGGGAGAAGCTCAAGGAGACCCTCGAGATTCTCTCGAAGGAGGACCCGACCTTCACCTCGCGCGAGAACGAGGAGACGGGGCAGATCATCATCGCGGGCATGGGCGAGCTGCACATCGACGTGCTCGTGACGCGCATCATCCGCGACTTCAAGATCGCGGCCAAGCAGGGCAATCCCCAAGTGACGTACCGCGAGTCGGTCACGAAGGCCGTGACGCACAGCGAAAAGTTCCACAAAATGGTGGGCGGCAAGGACAACACGGCAGGCATCACGATCAAGGTCGAGCCCGAGCCCCGCGGCACGGGCAACCGCTACGAGAAGAAACTGCGCGCGCCCCAGGTGCCCGAGGAGATCTTCGACGCGATCGAGCGGGGCTTCGAGTCGGCCTTCGGCTCGGGCATCCAGTTCGGCTACCCCGCGGTGGACGTCGGCGTGACGCTCACCGGCATAGACTACGACGAGCTCACGGCCACGCCCTTCGCCTACGAGGCCTGCGCCAACATGGCCTTCGACTCGGCCTGCCGCGCCGCGGGCCCGGTCATGCTCGAGCCTATCATGAAGGTCGACGTGACCTCGCCCAAGGAATTCCTCGGCGAGGTGATGAGCCTCATCTCCCAGCGCGGCGGCCTCATCCACGGCTCCGAATCGCGGCATATGGTGGAGACGATCCACGCCGAGGCCCCGCTGGTGGCCATGTTCGGCATCACCACCGCCCTGCGATCGGTGTCCCAGGGCCGCGCCGCCTTCTCGATGGAGTTCTCGCACTTCGAGCCGAAGCGGCAGTAGGCACGGGCCGCGCTTCCATCCTGCGCCGAAGCCCGCTACAATGGCGGCCGGAGGCGCTCCATGGAGATGCGGCACGACCGACTCGAGACCTCGCATATCATCCTCATTCTCCTCGTCTCCACGGCGAGCTTCTTCGAGGGCTATGACTTCATCATCCTCAATCTCATCCTGCCCCTTCTGCAGAAGGAGTTCGTCCTCAGCATCCGGGAGGCGGGCCTCGCGGCCTCGGCCATAGCCCTGGGCACGATCGCGGCCTTCTTCGTGATCAGGCTCGGCGACCGGTTCGGCCGGCGCTCGCTCCTCATCTGGACGGTCCTGGGCTATACCGCGGCCACGGCCCTGACCGCCTTATCGCGGTCGATCGGCGCCTTCGTCGCCCTGCAATTCGCTGCGCGGGTGTTTCTCGTGGCGGAGTGGGGGGTCTCGACGGTCATCGTGGCCGAGGAGGTGCCTGCGGGCCGGCGGGGCCTGGCCATCTCGATCGTCCAGGCGGCGGCTGGCCTTGGGGGCATCGTGGGCAGCGCGATCTTCCCCATCGTCGAGGCGAGTCCCCTGGGCTGGCGAGCCATGTACCTCGTGGGTTTGGTGCCGCTCATCGTGGTGTTCTTCATCCGTACGGGACTCAAGGAAACCAGACGCTTTCTCCTCGTGCGCGCCGTCTCGTCTCGGGCTCCGGCCTTCGGCGAGATATTGCGGCCGCCTCATCGGCGCAAGGTCGTCCTCGTCGCCCTGCTCTGGTGCTTCATGTACCTGGGCTACACCGCGGTCTACACTTTCTACACGACCTTCGCCATCGATGAGCGAGGTCTCTCCATCAGACAGGTCAGTCTCATAGCCGCGGTCGCCTTCACGCTGGGCCTTGCGGGCTTCGTCAGCGCGGGGCGCCTCATGGACTCCTGGGGCCGACGCCCCACGGCCATCACCTTCTTCACCGCGGGCGGCATCTCCACAGCCCTCGCCTTCCAGGCGCCCAGGGCCCTGCTCGCTCCGGCCCTCGTCGTCCTTATCTTTTTCATGACCGCCTACCTGACCATCTGCGGAACCTACACCGCCGAGCTCTTCCCCACTCGCCTCCGGGCAAGCGCGGCAGCCTGGACCAACAACACCCTCGGCCGGATCGGCATGGTCCTCTCGCCGGCGATCGTGGGCATCCTCGCCGGTCCCTTGGGCGGCGTCGGCCCGGCCGTGAGCCTGATGGGGCTCTTTCCCATCCTCGCGGCGGTGATCGTGCTTTTCTTCCTGCAGGAGACTAAGAATTTGGAGCTGGAGGAGATCAGCGGCTAAGGTTGGGTAGCGGACTAGAAACTCGAGAGCACATACACCCCGAGCAGCGTCTCGAGGGTCATGAGCTCATCGGTGGGGAGGCTCGGGCCTCGGGCCTGGGCCTCGAGCTGGTCGATGTACCAGAAAAAGAGCCCAAACTTGGGGTCGATCCTGAAACAGTAGACGAGGAAATCGGAAGCGCGGCTCTGCTGGCCGAAAAGCAGGTGGGCTATGGCGTGGGCCAGAGCGACAAAACGCTTGAAGGCCGGGGCGATGGCTCCCTCGCGGAAGTCGCGCTCGACGGCGGACAGATCGTCGAGGAGGCGTTCCTTGGGCTTTTCGTCGGTCTTCTCGACCCAGGTCTTGTGGACGAGGAGCTCGACATTCTCATGGAAAACGCGCAAAAGACGGTCGATACGGGCCAAACGATCGGCGGACGAGCCCACTAGGTAGTGCTGGAACTCGCCGGGATCGCCCATCAGGTCGGCGAGCTGGACGGCATAGCGATTCCGCAGTTCGCCGGAGGCCCCGGCTAGAAGCGGCAACACCTCGAAGGCCGCCTTCTCGGCCTCGGTCACGAGGCGGTCGTCGATCGCGGATTCCACAAAGCTCATGGCCTACCATGTCAAGAAAGGCGATTCTTGGTCAATACCCCGGGCCCGGCCGCCAGGGCCGGAGTACATAAGATGTTGTGAGTGGATTGTCTTCGTCCTTAATGATGGGGCCCCCGCCTTCGAAAAAGCGGGGGTCGACGGTCCTTCGTCAAGGCACCTTTGGTGCCTTGACGTGCAGAATTCGCTTCGCGAATTCTGCGTGCGGACGAACCCGCGGCGATAGCCGCGACGTACAATCAACTTCCCTGCTCGCTAGCGAGCGGAGCGAGCGTTGTGTCTCCCCCCGCTTTTTCGGGCGCCCCATCCTTCCGACGAAGCCAATCACTGTCAGAGCACAACATGTACGCCGGCCCTGGCTTTACCACCATGAAGGATAATGCTGGATCGGACCGTTCCGAGAGCCGGCTCGGCATAGTTCTAGATGCCCGCCAGCGCCGGCCGGAAGGTCTTGCGGCCTGGGAAGCAGGGGGGCTATTCTCGTTCACATCATGAACGATATACGAATCCTGTCGGAAGAAGGCTACGGCCTGGGCTTCATACCGCCAGCCTTTCTCGCCCCAGGCGAGAACGAGTACCGCATCCGCGATGTCCAGCTCGTCGAGCAGCTCGGGCGCAATCCCTCTTCCTATCGCCGCTTGAGTCCGCACGAGATCGAGACCCTCGTCAAGAACGGCAACAGCTGCCGGGACTGGGACCTCATGCGCGTCTCGGACCCCTTCACCCCGGAACTCGTCAAGAACTGCGAGTTCGCCGGACTCGTCCGCCTGGGCAAGCTCGAGCGGGTCGTGCTCGAGCACCACGAGACCCAGGTGCCCGCGGGCATCGTCAATTCGCGCATCATCGCCTGCGACATCGGCGACAACTGCTCCATCCAGGATTCGGCCTATCTCGCGCACTACATCATCGGCGACGGCTGCATCATCCTCGCCAACGGCGAAATTCATGTGTCCAACCACGCCAAGTTCGGCAACGGCATCGTCATCGAAGGCGAGGGAGAGGAACTCCGGATCGAGCTCGACCTCATGAACGAGGCGGGCGGGCGCTCGGTCCCGCCCTTCGAGGGCATGATCTGCGCCGACGCCTACCTCTGGGCCCGCAAGCGCGACGACGCAAAGCTCCTGTCGGCCTTCCGCTCCATGACCGAAGCCCTGTTCGACCATCGCCGCGGGCGCTACGGCACGATCGGCCGCCACTCGGTGCTCAAGTCCAACCGCGTGATCAAGGACGTGGCCGTCGGCGAGTGCGCCTACGTGAAGGGCTCCAACAAGCTCAAGAATCTCACGATCCTCTCGAGCGAAGAGGAGCGGAGCCAGATCGGCGAGGGGGTCGAGCTCGTCAACGGCATCGTCGGCTACGGCTGCCACGTGTTCTACGGCTGCAAGGCCGTGCGTTTCGTCATGGGCGCGAACTCCGCCCTCAAGTACGGGGCCAGGCTCATCCACTCCGTGCTCGGCGACAACTCGACCGTATCCTGCTGCGAGATGCTCAACAACCTCATATTTCCCGCCCACGAGCAGCACCACAACACGAGCTTCCTCGTGGCCAGCCTCCTCAAGGGACAGAGCAACCTGGCGGCCGGCGCCACGGTGGGCTCGAACCACAACTCGCGCTCCAACGACGGCGAGATCGAGGCGGGCCGGGGCTTCTGGCCGGGCCTCTGCACCTCGGTCAAGCACTCCTCGCGCTTCGCCTCCTACTGCCTGCTGGCCAAGGGCGACTATCGCTACGAGCTGGACATCCGCCTCCCCTTCTGCCTGGTCGACGACGACCGGCACAACGAGCGGCTCGTCCTTTCGCCCGCCTTCTGGTGGACGCACAACCTCTTCGCCCTCATGCGCAACGAGTCGAAATTCCATTCGCGCGACAAGCGCAGCACGAAGACCCAAGTAATAGAATTTTCCCCCTTCGCCCCCGACACGGCCGAGGAAATCGTCGCGGCCATAGACCTCCTGGAGGAGTGGACCGGCGCCGCCCTGGCGCGCCTCGAGGGCCGCGACCCGAAGAAGGCGGGCGCCGCCGGGCTGCGCGCCGCGGGCGCCGCGATGCTCGGCGGGGAGGAGGACCTGAGCGATCTCGAGGTCCTGGGCGAGGGGGTGGAGCGCTCGCTGCGCCCGGCCGTGGTCCTGAAGCCGCGGCGCGCCCGGACGGCCTACCGCGAGATGCTGCTCTGGTACGGCGCCAGGACGCTCCTCGATTTCCTGGGCGAGCCGGAGGATCCGCTCGCAGCGCTGCGCGGCCTCGAGGGCGCGCGCGAGGCTTCGTGGGAGAACCTCGGCGGCCAGCTCGTGCCCGTTTCGAAGCTCGAAGCCCTGCTCGCGGCCGCCCGCGCGGGGCGGCTGAGCGACTGGGCCGCGATGCACGCCGAGTATGCGCGCCTCGCGGCCGAGTATCCCGAGGACAAGGCTCGCCACGCCCTCGCCTGCCTGAGGCTGCTCTATCCCGGCCTCGCGGCCGAGGAAGCCTTCCGCGCCGCCCTAGCCGACACGGCGCCCCTCTCGCGCCGGGTCGAGGAGGCGGTGCTGGAGGGGCGGCGCAAGGACTACGAAAACTCCTTCCGCAGGGCGACCTTCCGCAGCGAGGCCGAGATGCGCGCCGTAGTCGGCCTGCCCGAGGACAATGCCTTCGTGCGGCGCACGGCCGTGGACATGGAGAAGCTGCGCGGGAGCATCGCGGCCTTCGAGGCCGCTCTGGGCTGAGGCGCAAGTACGGGGGCTGAGGCGCAAGTACGGGGGCTGAGGCGCAAGCGCGAAGGCCGAGGCGCACGCGCGGGGGCCGCGGCTTCCGGGGCGAGGTTCACGTCGCGGGCATGCCGGCGGCGCGGCGCGCGAGGTAGCGGCGGTAGACGAGCCAGGAGGCGGGCACGGTGAGGGTCACCGCGGGGTAGAGTATCTGCGCGTAGTCGGCGGTTACGAAGGACAGGGCGAGGAAGAGCCCCGCGCCCAGGGCCCGCCCGATGTTGAGCGCGATTTCGACGGCGATGTTCCGCCCGGCGATGTCGCCTTCGAGCTTGATGTACCGCGCCAGGATGCCGAAGAAGGCCGCGTTGAAGGGCAGGAACACCAGGGCCTCGGCGAGCTTCCAGACGAAGCCCGAGGCGGCGGCTCCGCCCACGGTCGGCAGGGCGACGAGGATGATCGAGGAGACGACGGCCGCCAGGGAGCCCCAGCCCCAGAAGGCTGAGCTGCGCCTCGTCGTCATCATCCTGCCGCCGAGATAGTTGGCGCCGATGCCGAAGAGGGCGAACAGCACGGAAAGCTCTCCGGCGACGTCCTCGCTTTTCGCCGCCTGCAGGACGAGGATGCTCATGATGGACCAGCTGGCTCCGTCCCGCACGCCGTAAATCAGGTTGGAGAGCATCGCGAAGCGCCAGCCGGGATCCGAGCCGAGCCTGAGATGGGGGAGCACCCGCACCGGCGCGCCCGTCTCGCGGATGCGCAGAGAGACGGCCGCCGCGGCCATGGCCGCCATGAGGGCCGCGATGAGCAGGAAGATGAACTCGTAGCCCGACTCCGGCCGCGGCGCCAGTTCGATGGCCGCCGTGGCGAGCAGGGGCCCTGCGGCGCTGGCCGCCGAGCTCAAGGCCCCGGAGATGCCGAAAAAGCGCCCTCGCTCGCTCTCCTCCACGGCTTCGGCCAGGACGATATTGAAGGGGAACCAGAAAAAGCCGTTGGCGAGCCCGTTGACCGCCCCGATGAGGTACAAAAGCTGGGCGCTCCGCGACCCGAGGACGACGAGAAGGCCGTAGAAGACGACGAAGAGCGCGAGGCCCAGCGCTATGGACAGGCGCTTGCCCGCTCGCCGCGAGAGCTGGGCCGAGGCTACGAAGCCCACAGGGATGAGCGCGAACTGGAAGAGGTTGAAGACCGTGATCGCCGCGAGGCCGTCGAGCCAGCGGTAGAGGTACATGTTGACGAACACGGCCGACACCGCGTTCGAAAAGGCCAGAGCCGTCGAGAGGAAGAGCACGACGCGGGCGTTGCGCGAGAACATGCGGCATCCTACGCCGCCCCGGGACGGAGCGGAAAGCCCCATCGCGCTCCCCGCCGCCCCGGCGCCCCGGCGCACCGCCGCCACGGGGCGCGACGGCCGAAAGCCGGGCCTCAAGCCTCCCGCGGGCAATCGATCAGGAAGGAGCTGCCTCCCTCGCTCACCTGCCTCAGCGCGGCGCCGAGCTTCTCCGCCATGGATAGGACGATGAGAGTGCCGAGTCCCTGGGATGCCGGCGGCCAGGCCATGCCGATGCCGTCGTCGCCCACCCCGAGCAGGATGCGGCCGGCCTCCTCCTTGAGCTCCACATCCAGGCGCCCGGGGCGTCCCTCGGGGAAGGCATGCTTGAGGGCGTTGGTCGCGAGCTCGTTCAGGATGAGGCCCAGGGGCACGGCCATCGAGAACGGCGCCTCTATCGCTTCGAGCTTGAGCTCGATGCGTACCGACGAGCGCCGCGGCAGACCCTCGACGATCGCGGCGAGGTACTCGTCGAGCCTGATCGAGCCCGGGTCGCTCGAGCGCGAGAGCCGATCGTGCGCCCGCTCCACGGCGACCAGCCTGTCGCGAAGCGCGTCGAGCCGGGCTCCCAGTTCCTCGTCCTCCAGCATGCTCCGCTCCAGCCCGATGAGGCTGCTCACGAGGGCGAGATCGTTCTTCGTCCGGTGAGCCATTTCGCGGAAGAGAAGGTCTTTCAGCCTGGAGGCCTCGGCCAGCTGGGCGTTCATGCGCGCGGCGTGGAGGAGGATGAGGTCGAAGCCCGCGGCCAGCGCGATCGCCGCCGCGACGGCCTGGATGACCGGTTCCCAGGTCCCCGACGACACGATATTGGGCGGCAGGCCCAGCCGCAGGCCGAGGACGAGGCGCAGCGCATGAAGGAGGGCCAGGAGCGCGAAAAAGGAGGAGGCGAGCGCGGAGATCGCCCTAAGCTCCGGCCGCGATTTCCTATCGAAGGCCAGAGCCAGGACGAGACTGTAGAAGATGACCGCGAGGCTGTAGACGACGAAGCGAACGACGATCCGGGGATCGATCACCGTGAAATACACGAAGACGAGCATCGTGACCGCCATGAAGGCGACCGGACGGCGGAGATCCGGTTTCCGGCCTTCGAAACTCGCGATGCCGAGATCGAGGACGGGGAAAAAGCCGCAGAGGAAGAAATTGGACAGAAGGAGCACGAAGGGATTCGGCGGATCGCCCCGCAGGAACACGAGGAGGGCCGCGGCGCCGAGGACTCCGTAGGCGAGCGCCCAGAAGGCCAGCTCCGGCCTGCGGGGCCGGGTCGCGAGCCACAGGAAACCCATGGACAGAAGCAGGACGAACAGCAGCGCCGCGTTCGTCACCAAGGTCGTGTTGAAATCGAAGTGCATCGACCTCTCTATTCCGATGAAAGCGAGGTTTGTCCAAGCAAGGCGGATCGCGGAGGCGCGGAAACGAATCCGCGGCTCCGCGACCCGATTTCCGCTTAGCCGTTCTTCTTCTGGAACTCCTGCATGAACGCCGAGGCGTCCTTGATATTCTGCACCGAGCTCGCGTTGTAGGTGGAGAAGCGGATTCCGCCCGTGGAACGGTGGCCCTTGACGCCGATGATGCCGGCGGCCTTGGCCTCCTTCACGAACTTCTCCTCGAGCTCCTCGCTCTTCAGGCGGAAGACGACGTTCATGAGCGAACGCGACTCCTTCTCGACGGGGCAGGCGTAATAGCCGCCCGAGGCGTCGATGGCGCCGTAGAGGATCCGGCCCTTCTCCTGGTTCGTCTTCTCCATGGCGACGAGGCCGCCCTGGTCCTTGATCCAGCCGAGGGTGAGGTCGAGGATGTAGATCGAGAAGCAGGGGGGCGTGTTATAGAGCGAGTTGTTGTCGGCGAAGGTCTTGTACGCGAGCATGGTGGGGAGCTCGGCCTTGGCCTTGGCGAGGAAGTCTTCCTTGATCGCGACGAGGGTGACGCCCGAGGGGCCGAGGTTCTTCTGCGCTCCGGCGTAGATCATGGAGAACTCGCTCGCCGGGAAGGGGCGAGAGAAGATGTCGCTCGACATGTCGCAGACGACGGGAGCCGGGCCGAGCTTGGGCCAGTAGTGCCACTGGGAGCCGAAGATCGTGTTGTTGCTCGTGTAGTGGACGTAGGCCGCCTTGGGATCGAGCTTCAGCTCGGCCTGCTTGGGGATGGAGCGGAAGGCGCCGTCCTGCTCGGTGGTGGTGACATTGATCTGGCCGAAGTGCTTGGCCTCCTTGACGGCCGCCTTGCCCCAGTGCCCGGTGACGATGTAGTCGGCGGTCTTGCCGTCGTAGAGCATGTTCATGGGGAGCTGGAAGAACTGGGTCGAGGCGCCGCCGGTGAGGAAGAGGATCTTCCACTCCGGCCCCATGCCCGCTATCTCGCGGAAGAGGGCCTGGGCGTGGTTGTGCATCTCCTCGTATTCCTTGCTGCGGTGGGACACTTCCATGACGGACATGCCCGTGCCCTTCCAGTCGAGCATCTCGGCCTGGGCCTTCTCGAGCACGGGGAGAGGTATCGCCGCGGGGCCGGCGTTGAAATTGATGACGCGTTTCATGAGCTGACTCCTTCTACTTCTTCGTGTACTTCTTCAGGCGATCCACGATGCTGTCGCCCAGGCGCAGGAGGTTCTCCTCGCTGGAGGCGCCGATGTGGGGGGTCAGGAGGACGTTCGGGGCGGTGAGCAGGGGCGAGCCCTCGGGCGGCTCCTTCTCGTAGACGTCGGTGGCATAGCCGCCGAGCCTGCCCTCCTTGAGCGCGGCCGCCACGTCGTCGGTCTTGACGACCTGGCCGCGGCAGGTGTTGATGACGCGCGCGCCCTTCTTCATCTTGGCGATGGAGGCTGAATTGATCATGCCCCTCGTCTCGTCGGTCAGGGGGACGTGGAGCGAGATGAAGTCCGAGGAGGCGTAGACCTCGTCGAGGCTGCCCATGCGAGCGAGGTCGGAGCTCGGAACGTACTTGTCGTAGGCGACGACGTTCATGCCGAAGGCCTTGGCCCGGATGGCGAGCTCGCGGGCTATGCGGCCCATGCCGACGAGGCCCAGGGTCCTGCCGCCGAGCTCGGTGCGCTCGAGTTCCTTCTTGAGCCACTTGCCTTGCTTCATGGAGACATCGGCTTCGACGATATGGTTAGGCATGGCGAGCATCATGGCGAAGGCGAGCTCCGCCACCGCGAGGCTGGAGGCCTCGGGGGTGTTGTCGACGGCTATGCCCTTCTGCTTGGCGTAGTCGACGTCGATGGTGTCGACACCGACGCCGCCGCGGATTATGTACTTGAGTTTGGGGGCCTTGTCGATCATCGCCTTGTCCACCTTGGTCTTGGACCTGACGATTATGACTTCGGCCTCGCCGACGCGACTGGACTCGGTAGTAAGCTCCCCGAAGGGCGCTAGCCTGCCGGGCAGGTCCGACGCGAAGGCGTCGGCCAGCAAAATGACCATGGAATCCTCCCTTTGCAGTGCGGTGGTCTGTGCGATTACTGCGGCTGCGGTGATTCGAGGCGGCTGTCCGGAAGGCCTTGGCGCTCCGCGGATGCCCCGAATTCCCGGCCATTCTAGCATAGGGAAGGGAATAGTCAAGATTTTGCGCCCGGAGACCGGGCTCGGGTCCGGGGCTAGGCCTTGAACGTGAGGCTTTTCGTCGGACAGGAGGCCACGCAGCCGAGGCATTTCGAGCAGGCGTAGGCGGTCTGGGGACGCTTTTTTCCGGCCTCGTACAAGCTGTATTCGGGATTGAGGGAAGAAATGTAGCAAGCCTTGTCGCACTCGCCGCAATCGACGCAGGATGCCTCGTTCCGCCTGATCTTGAAGAGGCTGATCCGGTTCAAGAAGCCTTCGGTCCAGGCGATGGGGCAGCCGAGCTTGTGGTACTGGTAGAGCTGGGCCTGGCTCGCCTCGGGATCCCCGCCGGTCATCATCTCCATGAGGAATCCCATGGGACAGAGCCAGCGGCAGAAGATCTTGCCGGAGAAGAGCCCCAGCACGAGACCGCCGCCGAGGAGCCACCAGAGGCTGAGCTTGAACATGACGATCGCGACGACGACGGCCACGGAGGACAGGACCTGGATCGTCCGGCGGTTCGCGATGAGAATATCGAGAAACCGCCGGCGAGTCTTGCCGCCTCGGACCGTGGGAAGCTCGCTGGAACTGCTCATTCCGCGAGATTAGCGCAAACGACAGCCGCGGTATGTGCGCGAAGTCACGCTCCCCGCTCGGGCGAGGCTTTCGCGGCGAGCTTCCGCTCTTCCGCCTGGGCGAGGAACTCGGCCAGCGACCGGGCGTAGCCCTCGGGGTCGACCGCGATCGAGCGGGCATGCTTGGCCTCAGGCACGAGCCTGAGCTCGGTCAAGGCCTCCGGCAATTCTCGCCGCCGCCGTTCGGCCATCGTCAGGGACATTTTCCAGGGCACGTAGTCGTCGGCCAGGCCGTGGACGAAGAGCATCGGCACCTCGGTCTCGAGCATGGCGCGGTCGGGGCGGATCTCGTAGAGCGAGAAGCCCTCCTTGGCGCGGCAGAATGCGTCCGCTATGCGCACGATGGCGGGCCTCGCGAAGAAAGGCACCATGGCCCGCTTGAGCCGATGGTCGAGCTCGGCGGCCAGGCTCGAAAAGGGGCAATCGGCGATGACCGCGTCGAGCCGCGGATCGAGGGCAGCGTAGTGGATGACCGAAGCGGCGCCCATGGACACGCCGAGGACCGCGAAAAGGCCGCCGGCCGCCTGGGCCGACGCGCCTGTCTCGGGCTCCGCAGGAGGCGCGCTCGAGCCGCCCGACGCCGTAGCCGAGCCGCCCGACG
>Ga0307376_10004463_pt1 | contig 12829 bp, 13 predicted proteins | sample TR2MG_FD_202536 | JGI IMG/M metagenome (GOLD analysis project Ga0307376, IMG submission 202536) | Soil microbial communities from Risofladan, Vaasa, Finland - TR-2 | ecosystem: Environmental > Terrestrial > Soil > Coastal area > Acid sulfate soil | place: Finland: Risofladan, Vaasa | collected... | reverse complement strand
TTTGTATTGGATATGTACAAAATGGTCTTGCCCTTATTTATGAAGTAGATGAAAATAGGGGGTCAAGGACACAGAGAACGGTTGACCCCGGCGAGCCTTGGACTATTTATCACGCAGACATAAGGAGGGCCAATGCCAATTCCATCTAGGCGCAAAGGCGAAGAGCGCGATGCCTATGTTTCTCGTTGTATTTCTGACTTAACGAAAAAGGGAGAGGGAAAAACTCCAGGGCAACTAGCGGCTATTTGTCATTCAAAAGCAGATAACTCACTCACTGATGAGGAGATGGCCGCCATGGGTTTGTTATTAACGAAAGCCATAGACCTTACTCCCCCATTAAAGAAAAAGAAAAAAGATAAGTATAGAAATACTAAAGAGGATGGTAGTGGAACAGATGATACAATGGCCGCTCAGGTATTGACTACGTCGTTTGTTTATGGCCATTCTCATAGAATTCCACAGGAAGAAATGTCTGGCGATACATCTTACAACAATGGTCATTCTCATAAGTTTAAAATGAACTCGGATGGTAGCTATACAATTGAAGAGACGGGCGGCCATACTCATGAGCTTGATAACCACTCTTCTGGTAGGCTTAAAACTATTTAAAGGATTTACCGTGGACGACAAAGAAAACAATTGGGACGACTGGGATAATAGCCCAATTAGTAATGATGATGAATGCGAACCTAGTGACGATGATGACGATGAAGATGATAGCGAAGAATTCTTTACAAAAGATAGAAAAAAAACTTCATCCAATAAAGGTCATTTTACGGCGTGGGAAGACCAAATAATTAGAGACGAGTGGATGACCAGTACGGATGAAGAAATTGGTGAAAGAATAGGTCGAGCCCCAGAAGCCATAGCTAGAAGACGTAAATCCCTTGGTCTCTCTAAAAAAAATGGCCGCCCGAAGAAGGAAATGCGCAAGCGCTCTATACTCGCTAATCCCACAGAGTATAGTCTCTCTAAACTTTCTAAAGATGACCGAATTGAATTCTATAAGAACAAATTTGACCAGAACCATAGATATGGCTGGCTACTTCAAATTCTCATGGAAGATGAAATTGAATATTATAAAAGAAAGTATATCGAAACACTAGACAGTCTAGACAGCGTAACTCATCAAGAAGAAGACCTTCTGCATAGTATGATTATGAAGGAAATTCAAATCTTAAGACTTCAGAGTCAAATGAAAGAACAGCTTCAAAGATATAATGATGATGATGATGAGGAGCGCCGACCGCCAGCACAATATTTATATCAAGACTTAGACAAGGCCGAGCAACAGTATGTTAAGTATCAAGAGAAGCTCAAGTTAACTCGCGAGCAGAGACTTAAAACTGACAGAGAAGAAAAAATTACAATTGCTGCTATCGTTAGAGAATTTCAGGATGCAGAAAATAAACATAGGGCTGGCGAAATGGCTGGACAACTTTCCTACTATACTAATAAGTGTAAAGAGGATATGCTGAAGATGCAATTCCTAATAGGAGAATAGTAGAAAGAGATATTATGGTATACGCTAGGAAACCCAAGCCAGGACAAGACAAGTTTCTAATAATTAGAGATACTAGAGAACAGGACGGCAAGGGCTGGACGTTTAGGGCATCGGCAAACTGTTTAGGTATTGAGCGCAAGAAACTAGATGTTGGTGACTATACTGTATCTGGACTAGAAGATATATTAATGGTTGAGCGTAAAACCCTTGGTGACCTATGGAATACTCTTGGGCAACACTTAAACTATAAGAGATTTTTAAAAGAGATTGAAAGAGCCAAAAATCATAAAATTAAATATCTAGTCATAGAGGCTACGATTGCAGAAGTTAACGCTGGATATAAGTGGTCAAAAGTAAGCCCCGCTAATATTCATGCAAAATTAATATCATTGCAAGTGAAACACAATGTGCATGTGATTTTTGCTGGCAGAGAAGATATCGCGCGTGCATGGACCCGTACGCTATTCGATAAAGTTTTTAGATATCACCTAGACGGTACTCTTAATGAAAATACATAGACTACCTATTGTTTATGACATCCCAAAAGACTACAACATAATTAATGCATTTCACGAGCGCCATGGCAAGTTTGATAATCCATATCATGAGTTTGTAGATATCTGTCTAAACAACTTATCGTTTGCCGCGCATTATTTATTGAGGTGGCAAGATAAGCCGCTGCGCCTGGCCCCATTCCAAAGTGTTATTTTAGATATGTTATGGCACAAAACGTTTCCCATCCTATTGGCTTCTCGTGGTGCTGGAAAAACATTCATGCTTGGAGTATATGGCGCATTGAGGGCAATGCTTACGCCTGGTAGTAAGGTTGTAATCGTAGCTGCTTCATTCCGCCAGTCTAAATTAGTATTTGAATACATAGAAAGACTATACGACTATAGTCCAATATTTAGAGCATGCTGCCCCAAGGGTATTAAAAAACCATCTGACTCTGTTTATCTAGAAGTGGGCTCATCTATTATTCGTGCGCTCCCGCTTGGTAATGGAGAAAAAATTCGTGGTATTCGTGCCACCCACATCATCACTGATGAGTTTGCGTCTATTAATCCAGAAATCTTTCAGGTTGTTGTTAGAGGTTTTGCGTCGGTAGCCTCCGACCCTATTGCCGCTGCAACAAAAACCCACCTTGAACGTGAAGCTATTAGAGATGGACATATGACGGTTGACCAAATGAGCGCTCCTCAAGGCAACCAGATTGTATATAGTGGTACTGCCAACTATCAATTTAATCATTTCTATAAAGCGTTCTTAACACACAAGGCAATAATTGACAATAAGATTTGTGGTAGCTCAGAAGAAGTAAATGATAAGTTGGGTTTAGAGGAGGATAGTGCCCTATCGGAAGGATATTTGGATTATAAAGACTACGGCATTGTTCGTATTCCATATCAAGGTTTACCAGAGTCATATATGGATGAAAAACAAATTGCACAAGCAAGAGTTACAATGCCTAAATCCCTTTTTCAAATGGAATATGAATGTATATTCCCAACTGACTCAGACGGGTTCTTTAAAAAGTCAACAATAAATGCGACTACCCCAGGACATAAGTCATGTGGCGGTGCGCCATTTCCTATTGAAACAAAGGGTCAGCCTGGATTTGAATATGTTATGGGAATTGACCCAGCTCGCAAGACTGACAATTTCGCCATTAGTATACTTAAGCTCTATCCAGTTAGTCAGACTATTAGAAACGTATTTTGTTATTCCATGAGGGGTAAGAGTTGGCCGAAGGCTGTTAGAAAAATACGCGAGCTAATGGAGTTATTTCCAAACATCGTTCGCATCGCAATGGATGCTGGCGGTGGCGGTAGTGCAGTCGAAGACTTACTTCAGGATAGTAAATTTCTTGAACCTGGGGAACTAGCTATTTGGCGATATGACGAAGAAGACCATAAAAAATTCGCCGGGCTACATATTCTTGATGTTGTTGACTTTTCTCCTAGATGGATTAGAGATGCCAATTATGGTCTAGCAGCAGACATGGAAAATAAGAGACTTTTGTTTCCATATAGAACTATAGACTTTGAGTCACAAGATTTTGATGAAATTGAAACACTTAAAGATGACGTGTGGTACGAGATGGATGAGCAAGTAAAAGAAACGTGTATGATTGTTGTTACACCAACAAAAACTGGCGTACAACATTTTGATATTCCTGAGCTTCCAGCATCTCAACAAGGAACTCTTAAAACGTATCAACGTAAGGATAGATATTCCGCGCTTCTTCTTGCGGCTTATGCGGCAAGAACATATTTCCTAGAAGGCCAGAGAACTGCCATGCCTAATATTGGTGGCTGGGCATAATTAAATCTAGTGTATAATGTCATTGTAGACCCATTGGTAATCTGACTGGAGTACAATAATGTCAAATCTCTCTCATCTACGAAAGTTAACTGAAGAATTAATTACTAAAGATAAGCAGATAAAAGAAAGTGAAGAGCTTTTACGCCTAGCTTTATCTTCCGCAGATGCCGGAGCGTGGACGTGGAATATCGAACTCGATGTAGTTAACGGCACGCCTAAATTTTATGAACTTTTTGGCAATAAAATTTCGACATTTGAAGAGTTTATTAATTGTATACATCCAGACGATGTTAATGACGTGAAGTGCGCGGTGCGGAATTCTATAGAACACGATTCCAGCTATGATATTAATTATAGAATTAGATGTGAAGATAAATGGAAAGATGTCTATGCCTCTGGAAAAACTCTAGGACACACAATGATGACTGGAATCTGTATAGAGAATAAGATATCATGTTCTTCATGTAAAAGAGGCAACCATGCCTGAAGATAATAACAATGGATGGGTGTCGTGGTCAAAACACGTTCTTAAAGAACTGGAAAGACTCAACGAGGGCCAGACTCAAATTAAAAACGATATACAGAGCATCAAAACAAGTCTGACTCGCGTATCAATTGTTGAAGAGCAAATAAAAGAAATTAAGAATTGGAAGAATAGTATTGGCGAAGTTTATTCTCCAACGCAATTGGCCGAACATAAGAAAGAAATAGAACAACTTAAGTCATTTAAAACCAAGGCAGTTACCGTTTTTGCAGTCGTACAATTTCTCGTTACAATAATTTTGACGTACCTTGGAATGGGATAAATAATGGACCTAGGAATAAAAACCAATGGCTTAACGAAAGACCAAGTTACACAGATAGAAAAGTCTGTTGCTGGCGCCATTGAAGTAAATGAGAACAATAGAAAAATAGAGATTGCTCAGGCGTCGAATGAAATTCAACGTAGAGGACAAAACCTACCAGGAGATATTGGTAAAAACTTTGGACTGTTCGGTGGTGGAGACATACATGGACTTGGGCAGTTTGGTAGTGAATTTTCGAACACATATCCTGGGTCATATTCTTTTTCTGGAGCTTTTGGCGGTGGCGGTGGCTTAGATTTCGGCGGCATGGGAGGAAGCCTTCTAGGTCGCGGGATGTATGGTCAGGGAAGCCACACTTCATTTAAAAGAAATACAATGCTTGCTCATCAAAAGATGGGTGTTTGTGTGTCTGCCTATAAAGGTTTTGGACTAGCTAAAAACGTAATTGACCTAATGGCCAACTTTGCAGCCGAAGGGTTAAAGATTAAGCACCCAAATAAAACTGTCGAGCGCTTTTTAAATAGATGGGCATATCATGTCAATCTTAATTGCAGAGTTAAAGATATGCTTAGGTACTACTATAAGTACGGCAATGTCTTTGTATATAGAACCCTAGGTGAAATTGATGAGGGTGCTTATTTAAAAATGAAGCGCTCTAAGACAAGTGCCTCAACTGGGTTCCTTGATTTTGTTATGTCGGGCCAAGACCTAGACCCTGTTGATGACCCACAACAAACAGAACGAATTAATGATGTTCAAAAAGAATTAACTAAGCCAATAGAGAAGAGAAAAATACCCTGGCGCTATACCTTGTTAAATCCATTTCAAATGGAGCTTCGCGGAACAAAGTTCTTTGGAGGCCAGCGATGGGTATTTGTTCTCGACAACAACACAGTTAATGAATTAAGAACTGGTAGAATTAAAAGTTCTTCTGCGTATATTGACTTCCTAGATGAGTCTGATATGAATCTTCCTCAGGAATTCAAAAATCTATCTTCAAAGCTAGATAAGTCTGCGCCAGATAAAGAGCGCAATGACCCTCAAGTTGTTGACCTTGACCAAACTAAACTTTATACGATGCACTATATGAAGGACGACCATGAGGACTGGGCTGACCCATTACTATGGCCAGTTATGTCTGATATTTTCTACAAGAATAAATTGCGCCAAATGGATATTAGCGTATGTAACAGTGTAATTAATGCAGTTACTATTTATAAGCTTGGTAACTTTAAAGAAGGATATATTCCTCCTAAAGAGCATTTTGAAAAATTCTCAGAGTATTTAAGGACTCCCTCGCAGAGTCTCAACATGGTTTGGAACGATGCCATCTCTATTGAAAGTAATTATCCACCAGTAGAACGCATTCTTGGTATTGCAAAATATGAAAGTGTTGATAAGGATATTCTTCGTGGTATTGGTATTCCTGACACTTTAATTGGTGGACAAGTTAAGAGTAGTTTCTCAACAGGATTTCTTGGCGTACGTACGTTATTAGAAAGACTAGAAGAGGGTCGCCAAACCGTTGTTCGTTGGTTAACAAAAGAATTAGAACTATTAGTCGAAACACTTGGTATTCGAAAGATGCCAGTAATCCGTTTCGGAAAGATGAGTCTGCGAGACGAGAAGGCTGAGAAGCAGTTAATCTTACAACTACTAGACCGTAATATAATTTCTATACAGGCTGTTCTTGAAACATTCGGTGAAGACTTTGAAATTGAACTTCAGCGCTTAAAGGAAGAGGATACACTAAGAGAAGAGACTGGACTGTTCCAGAAGCATTCTCCATATACCGACCCAATAAATGACCTTGATATAGAAGCGCAAATGCAAAAAGAAGCTGATTTTAAGATGCAAGAAAATAAAATGATGCATAAACTCAAACAGCAAGAAATAAAATCTAAAGGGCCTGCCCCCACCACAAAAAAGAATACGCGCGGACCCAATGGTCGTCCGTCTGGCACCGATGGAGTCCCACAAGAGAAAAAGAGAGATACTAAGCCCCAAGGCATGGCCTGGTTCTTAGACTATGAAAGTGCAAAGACTCAAGCTATTCAACATATAGACCACGTAGAAACCGTTGTTTCACTTGCACTACTTAAAGCTATTGGTAAGAAAACCAAGAGGTCTTTGACGAAACATGAAGCTGACGGTCTTGAAGCAATAACATTCGCTGTAGCATCTCAAGCGAGTTTTACTGAAAAAGTAAATGATAAGTCTATTACAGATATACTTTCTACTAATCCAGTAATTGATGGTGAGATATACTCGGTATATAGTAGTATGACAACTAAAGACATGTCACTTCAAGATAGAAAAATTGCAATGGCTAGTGCTATTGCGTATTATAGACTACAGGAGAAATAATATGCCAGTTGGTAAAAAAATCTATGATATGATGTCAGAGAAATTTGATGGGAAAAAAAAGCGAGCAAATACAATAGCAAAAAAACTTGGTGCAGTAGAGCCGCCGACGGTTGACCAATTTAAGAAAAACAAAGTTACGCGAGCTGCATCTAAAAATGTTCATACCGTAAATCTAGTAGGGCCAAGACATGTCTCTAAAAATGAAGGCATGCCGGCAGTTAATGGAAAATCTGGTCCAGAGTTAGTAAAAAAAGCAGTTACAAAAATTAGACTTAAAGAGAAGAGATTAGACCCTGCCGCTGGAGCAATCAACCAAACAGGTCGTGCGAGCAAGTGCAGTCTGTGTGGAAAACCTGGGCATACAAAAAGGAGTTGCCCTTCTAAGTGATTTAAGTGGTGTATTAACTGGTGAAACGTGACGAGGAATTTATGACACGAAACAAAATCCAAATTTTGGTACCATGTTCAGTCATGGAACAACCAAAAGATATGTCAAAGGCCATGGCTAGCATTACATTCCCAATGCAAGCTAAGTCCGATTTTGTACCGTCACAACAACCCGACTTATTATTTATGCGCTCCATTTTAGTAAGTACTGGAGAGAATAAAAATGATGACGTTTTTCTTCCCCAAGAAATGTGGTCTGCGCGTTCAACACCCGTTTTAAAGCCCGTAGACTGGGAGCATAATACGGGACGCGAACTCACCAGAGAAGAGCAAATACAAAATCCGGGAAAAGTAGTTGTTGACAATCAAACGATTGGTGTAATGTATAATACGTACACAATTGATGAAGCTGGTGCAACCATTAATGAAGCTGATGCATCTGTTGGCAACTTCCAAATTCCAGACAAGTTTCATATTGTAGATGAAGCTGTTGTTTGGAAAGGACTCTATCCTTCTATTGCAAAACGTATAGAAGATGGTGCCGCCGCTGGAACACTGTTTGTATCTATGGAAGCTTGGTTTACTGATTATAATTATTTAGTTGGTAACAAAGTTGTTGCGAGAAACGAAGAAACCGCATTCTTAGATACATCGCTTAGGTCTAATGGTGGGACAGGAAGTTACGGAAGCAATAGAGTTAGAAGAGTCTTGCGAGGTATTACGTTTGGCGGCAAAGGCATAGTTGCAAGACCAGCCAATGAGCCTTCTGTAATAACTCATGTAAGCCACGAGCCAATAAGTTTAGCCCAGGCTTCTATTAATCATGCTATCGCGAACAATATTATTTGCGATATAAAAGACATCAAGGCTGGTGAGCAGCCAAGGAAGGAAATGGATATGAGTGACAACGCTAGCAATAAAGCAGAACAACAGGTTTCTCTAGAGCTTTATACTCAGGCCAATAGTCAAGTAATTGACCTTAGAGCCGAGGCAAAGAATAGAGATAGCGAATTGGCTACTGCTAACAGTAAGGTTGCCGAACTAGAAGCAACTATTGCAAATGTTACAAGCGCTTTCTCAAAGGGTTCACTAGAACTAGAGTCGCTTCTGCCTGGATTTACTTCTAAGGTAACCTCTGGTAACCCAGAAAACTTCTTTGGCATACTAGCTGAGAGACTAGAACAGGATGGCGAAGTTAAGGCCAAGCTAGAGAAAGAGTTGTCTGACGCATTGGCGAAGATTACTCAAACTGAACTAGATACTCGCACCTTGGCTCGTGAAGCTAAGATTGATTCGCTTCTTGGTATCGCTGCCATGCCACCGTGGCTTATGAAGAAGAAAGACGGCGAGCCTGCTGATGATGAGAAGGCTAAAAAGGCTAAAAATAAAAAAGACAAGATGATGGCCGCAATTGATGGACTTAATGATGAGCAGTTTGACGCTCTTTATGAAGTTTGGGCCGAAGATAAGGCAGAGGCCGAAGAGATGCAGCGCGGCAGTCTTCCAGTCGCGGGCGGCAGTGAAATTGGGCGCGGCGCACAAAAGGGCCACCCACACGGAGCTAGCGGTAGCGAGACTTCAACAGAGCAACTAGTACAAGAAGTTCTAGCTCGCCTAGTTCCCAAGGCGGTTGCTTCAGAAAAAGGACAAGAGTCTGAGGGTAGCCTAGGAAGTCTAGAAAGCTTTAAGGCAGAACTTTCAAAAGGTAATGGTCCAACTAATGTAGTTCAGGACATTGCCAAGGCTCTATCTGGTCATCAAGAACTAACAGACGACGAGAACTTGTCGCTTATTCTTGATAAGTGTGTAACTGCTTCTGAGCAGACACCGTCAGCAGGAGAAGAAGTTTCACAGGGTGTTGATTTAAGACAGTCATTCGCTGGACTAGTAGGTAAAATGCTAGGCCACGATGACGAAGAAAAATAATAAGGTTCAAGGAGGATAAAGATGGCACTTGCACCAAGTAGACAAGACCACCACCAGCTAGTTAGATACGCTCTAAATCAGGTCGCGGAGCGCGGTGTTATTTGCACCATGCTTCCCGGTACTACGGCTGCTGGAGAAGTTACAGTTTCAGTTGCACCAACGGGCGTTGGCCTTAGAGCAGTTGGTATGCTTCTAGATGACGTTGAAGACCTCAACTATGACCGCCATGGCGAGTATCGTCAGCGCAACGTAGTCGATGTTGGTTCGGTTGTCGGCCTATCTAATGAGGGCGACTTTGAGACTGACCAACTAACCGGTCCTACTCCTGTCCAGGGTCAAGCCGCATTCTTAGGTGCGAATGGCTCATTAACAACTGTTCAGGCTAGCGATGGTCTTGGCAATGTTGCACCAGCTTTAGGATATTTCCTAGGTGCTCCAAATGCCAACGGTTTCGCTCCCGTTCATATCGACCTATAAGGATTAAGGAGAAGGTAAAATGAGGAAAAATAGACGCAATCAAATCCGCGTATCTCCGCAACAGCAAGCGATGCTTCGTCTTACGGCAAGCCCGAACAGAGATGTTGCATATGCTGCTCAGAGAGCAATGGCGGCTGCACTAAGTGAGCCACTTCGTCAGGGTATTTTCGATGAGGACAACTTAGGTGCAGTATATCGTAAGGATATGCTTGCTCCTGGTGCTCAAAGCAACTATCCTCTAGACTTTGTTCGTCCGGGAACGGAAGACCTAGACTTTACAGCAATTACGCTACCGAAGCAAGGTCGAGTTCCAGAGCGACACGTCGAAGGCGACGAGTTGTGGGTTCCAACGTTCCAGATTGCCAACAGTATCGACTGGAGTTTGCGCTACGCGCGTGACGCACGTTTTGACGTTGTTGGTCGTGCTCTTCGTGTTTATCAAATGGGCTATACCCGTAAGATTAACGAGGATGGTTGGCACACACTTCTAGCCGCTGCTGATGCACGCGGTTTAGTTGTTAACGATGCCGCAGCACAGGCTGGTCAGCTCACCAAGGAACTAGTTTCCAAGATGCAGACCGCTATGACTCGTAATGCTGGTGGTAACGGACAGGCTGGCAAGCTTACTGACCTTCACATGTCTCTAGAGGCAATGGAAGACATTAGAGCTTACGACCTATCTGAGATTGATGACCTTACTCGTAAGGATATCTTGAACAGTACCCCAGACGGTCTAGCGAGTTTCTATGGAACTACGCTTCACTTTATGACCGAGTTCGGTGTTGGTCAGGAATATCAACTATACCTAGCAACAATTCTAGGGCGTAGCGTTGTGGCGGTTGATGCAACAGACGAAGAGTTTGTCGTTGGTCTTGACCTAAGCACGAACGACTCTTTTGTTCAGCCAGTTCGCCAGGAGTTAATGACTTTTGAGGCTGGCCCAGAGATGCATCGCCAACAGCGCGCTGGCGTCTATGGTTGGATGGAGCACGGATATGCCGTCCTTGACAACCGAAGAGTTATTCTAGGAACATTCTAAAGTTCCTTCCACAAAACGTGGAACAGAGCCGACACCTGGGGACACTCCGAGTGTCGGCTTTTTCCATAGGTGGTCTTGGTGTATATAATTTAACTGGCCCTACCTAATAAAATTGGAGGAATAAAATGGGTGACCTTGCAAAGAAGAACTGGAAAAGACTTATGGGAGTTCGTGGGGAAGACCCACTTAGTCCACTAGAAATTGTTCGTCTAAAAGATATAGTTGCTAGCAGTGGAGTTGGCGGCAGTGGTATTGTTGGTATGGGTGGTGACGTTACTGGAACTAGCTCGTCTAGCGTTGTAGCTGCACTCCAGACCCGTCCCGTCGCCGCAACTGCTCCTGCCTCTGGCGAAGCTCTAGTATGGAATGGCTCGGCGTGGGGTCCTAGTGCCGTTGCTGCCGTAGGTGGCGCAACTGTTGGTGCTGAATTCCGCGTTGATATTCCTGCTGGGGGTAGTCTTGCAGCTAAGATTGCTACCGCCACATTGCCTGCCGGTTGGAGTATTGTTCTTGGTAACGACGGCTCTGTGGATGCAGAAATTACTGCTGCGGCAACAGATATCGCCCTTGTTCACACAGAGAGTGCTTTTGTTGGAGATTTGAGACTACATGAGTTTCAAGCCGGAGGAGGACCAACTGGCGGTTATTATGTAATTAATGACGGCGGCGTTGGTCTACTATCCAAATCCAACACGGCTGGTACACAGTTTACCGTACTAGGATTTACTGGTCTTATTACACTTGGAAGAAGACAAGTTCTTTACGTTAAACTACTTCCAACCCCATAATCTAATTAACGTTAGTATAGCGTTGGGAGAATAAAATATGTTATTACAAGCCGCCTTTCTTTCGAATACATCTGGCGGGACCGGACTTGGTTCGTATCAAGTTGATGTAAATTTTAGTAATACTTCAAAGGCTCAATTTCTTGCGCCTGGAGATAGAATTACTGATAAGGATGGAAATACATATTCAGTAGATAGTCCGTCTGGTTGGGCGGGCTATCCTGCTAACTTTTCCAATAACGGAACGGTTAACGTAATTCCAATTACAATTGATGCGAGTCCGATAAATAGTCTTGCCCTTGGTGATGCGTCAGTGCAAACCCCAGGTCAACTCGATACCGATGCACAAGTACAGACGGCTGGAACAATTTCTTCTAGCGCACTGCTATTGGGTCGTACATATACCTATCAAGTAAGTGCTTCCTGGTCTATCGGTTCTGAGGCGAATAAAGCTTTAGTTGGTGACAACATAATTGATAACAATGGTAAGGTGTTTGAGATTATTGCACTATCCGGTCAACCCGGAGCTTTCTCATCTCCATTCAATGTAGTTGAAGCAGATAAGGTTGGCGTTTCGCCTAACGCTGGCAATTCATTCTTGTATCGTGGCACTCCCAACTTTGAGTTTTATCAGGGAGAATTTTTGTCTCAGCTTGCTGAGGATAATGTACGCAATAGAGATGAATTTATAACCGACATCAATCTTCTTTCCTCTCAAGTAACAACTAGAGGATTTGCCGGCACATCTGGAAATATTACAAATTCAGACAGCGTTATTATTGTTACAAATTCTGGGGCCGTTACACTTGTCCTACAAGGGACTTTTAATAATGGCAAATTGATTTACGTCAAGGATGGTTTTAATGCTGGCATAGACAGAAGTGCAAACCCAATCACGGTTAACGGTGGTGGTACGACAATTGATGGGGTGGCTAGTGTTGACATGGTCAATGCTGGTCAATCGTATACGTTCGCTCATAATTCTGGAGTATGGCATTTGGTATAATGCTAGTTGTGCTAAAGGAACCGATGGGTTATTCTACAATAGATGGTCATAGAATTTATGGAAAATGCTATGCTTATGGTAGTTTTGGTCCATCCAGTATATCAAAAAAAACGTACTTTAAAAATAAAGATATTCTCGAAGAAGTTGAAATCACTGGGAGTTGGCTAAGTAAAAAAACAGGTAAGATTTTTCCGAACGTTTCATTTT
>Ga0307376_10004461_pt1 | contig 12834 bp, 20 predicted proteins | sample TR2MG_FD_202536 | JGI IMG/M metagenome (GOLD analysis project Ga0307376, IMG submission 202536) | Soil microbial communities from Risofladan, Vaasa, Finland - TR-2 | ecosystem: Environmental > Terrestrial > Soil > Coastal area > Acid sulfate soil | place: Finland: Risofladan, Vaasa | collected... | reverse complement strand
TGGAATGCTTTCGGATTGGATAGATTAATTATTTCCAAGAAATTACTTGAATTCTTTATGTATCGTTGTGAAATATATTCTATCAAGAAATTATTCTCAATGTCTCCCGATATTCTTAGGGGTGATGGAAAAGATGTGTCAATTAGAGCATATTATATAATCATAGATAAATTCAATAATTTGAGAGAAAGTGAAGATGGATACTTAGTGTATGGTGAAAGTGGAAGTAAAATAAGATATGGTAAATTTATTAATATGATTAATGAAATGTTTCAGAATGGTGATACAATGTATCATAAATATCGTGTGAAAGAAATTGAACGTTCTGTTGATTTATATAAAGCTCGATTTAATACATCTGATTATAAAATATGTGTTTTGACAGGAGAAGATATTTTATACGGGTATAATAGAGAATATCAAGCATATCGGGGTGATACTATGTTACATCAATCTTGTATGAATGGTAAACAATCCTATCTTAAATTATATACAAAAAACAAGAAAAAAATACATCTACTTGTTATTACTGATAAAGATGATAAAATCATATCACGTAATTTGATATGGAGATTGAAAAAATATAATAATTTTCTATTTGATAGGGTTTATGCTGCTGATAATTTTATTGAAAGATCAATACGTGAACTTGCTGAATCAGAAAATTGGATTATGCGAAATGGTACAGCTTCAATAGATTCAATAAAAAAGATTAATAATGAAGATGGTACAGTAGAATCTCTCCCAGGAAAAACTATAAAAATAAAATTAAATTTTTTTGGATTTATAAGATATCCATATTTGGATACAATGTTGTATCAAAGAATTTGGAGCAGGACATTAACCAATAAACGATATAATAGGTTTATGTGGAGGTATGATTCTACGGGTGGAAATAGAAAACTCCGTTTTTTTAGGTCTTAAATCAACCACCAACAATATTATATATACTAAAAAACAATAATATTGTCATGAATATTTCAAAAGAACAATTCGAAAAAGTATATAATAAATACTCCCCAAATAAGTTTCTTATTTTTATGTTTAAGCATTTCGCTAAAGATGATGAAAAAACATCAGGTGTTAAATTAAAATTAGGTGATAAGCTTGCGTGGTTTGTACTGTTACCACTATTCGTAATTGGTATGTTATTTACTATAATTGGATTACCTAAAGTTTATATAGGTGTAGTTACAATACCCTATATGATACTTTTATCTATAATGGTATTATCAATGTTTGTTGCAGTACAATGGAACAACTTTAGAATTAGAAAAATTGCAAAACAATTAGGTATTAGTGTTGGTGAATATAATAAACTCGTAGATAGTTTATTTGGAAAGGTTTAATTGAGCAAATTGTATTGCATGATTATATTTATTTCTAATATAATCCATCGTGTCATTATAAAATTGTCGATCATTTATTTTATTTATTTTACCAAAAATCGTATTAATCATTTCCCACCTATCAAATTCGTTCATATAATATGATAGTTTATTATTCTTATGGTATATTCTATTAAGAATTAATAAATCTTCATCATATTGAGTGTTAACTACACTTTTAACTTTACCATAGATGATTTCTTTTCTTGTTTCATCTTCCACATTATTTTCCTCCATTATAATTCTTATTCCTTCCATTATTTTTAACATGGATTTATTAAAAACAATCTGAATAATATCCATACTACTTTGTAAATCTAATGTGTTTCTTTGTTCTTTTAATTCTTCTAATTTAAGAACAATATTCTTATTACTTGAATCAAATTTATCAACTATTATATCGGTTTGTGCTTTATTGTGTTTCTTTTGGAGAAAAAATACAAGTACATATGATATTGCAAAAATTGCAAATCCTATTAAGGCATAAATGTTATTGATTCCTGTTAGTACGCTTGGGTCCATTCTTTCTATTTGTTATTTTTAATATATATTGTAATAGCTAAGGTTATTTTTATATATAATATAAAATATTTTCACTTTATAATGAATGGATCAATGTATTATCTATTAGACAAACAGTATGACGAAACATTTACAATCAATTGGATAGGAACTGAACAATTTTTTCCTCATAGTCCTACATTAACTGGTTTAACGTTATTTATGCCTGAATGTGTAAAAGGTATTACAGAAATAACTTCATTTACTCATGAAACTAATGGTGAAACAGATAATGTTTATTTAAGGGTATATTTCCAATATAAAAATGGAGCTAATGCCGTGTGGTCAGAACCTTTACCAATTGAAGAAATAACCACTTTTGAATTTTGTACAACAAAATGTTTACAATTCAAATTATTGTATTATAGAATGGATGATGGTGGCGCTAATTCGGGAGTTACTATAACAGTAACAAATCCTTCTATTGGTGGTAATTTTGAGTTTGGATCAACCGATGACCCATTTGTATTAAACCCGGAAAACCCAATTATGATATTAGATGTACCTGATATTTTTAAAATATTCTCCATAGATGATTATGAAGTTATATCAACAGCTAAGTTTAATAGTGCTTTTACTATTAAATATCGTTATTCACAAGATAATAAATTATCATGGAAAGAATGGGAGCCATTAACAACAGAAAACCTATCAACAGTACAATGGAACAAATTACAGTTTGTTAATATGCAATATATGTTTGAATACACACCGGGATATTTAACACCGGTTAAAGTTTATGATGTTATAATACACGGTGATTTCCAAAATGTATCTGCCAATTCACTTAAATTAAATATGTTTGGGTTAAAACAAAATTGTATAAGTTTATATTATCCGGGTGGAGAAAGTGACGAATCAATGTCAGGTATAAATCCGGATTTAACTACAAGCGGTAAAGATGCAATGAGTTCAACTACACAAAGTCTTGTAACAGAAAATTCTGAATATCAATTAAGAATGAATTGGTTGACACAAGGATTAAGATGTTATTCTAATCCAGATATAGGTGGAATGACACCTATTGATCAAATGGAACAAGAAAATGATCAGAATTCAGGTAATTTTTGGAATCCTTATGATTATGGTAAAATAGTTGATTGGCACGAGTTTCTTGCTGGTACTATAAATGATATGTTAGGATTTAGTATTGATTACCATAGAACAGACCCAGATAAGAATGGTATTGATAGTATTATACATGAATATCAATTACATAATATTGTTGATATGAAAACAATAAAAGTTCTTGTACCAGATAACCAGTTTCCTGATAATCAAGTTATTATAAACCAATTTAATTTGGATTTATTTGATACGTTTAAGATAAATATTCTTAAAACTGAATTTAAGGAAGCATTTGGTGTTCAAACAAGACCCGGGCAGGAAGATATTTTATATTTTTGTCAGATAAATAGGATGTATATTGTTAAACACGCACAAATACATAAGGATATTATGAATTCAGGTATTTACTATAATGTTATATTAGAGAAATATGAAAAACGTGCAAATGTTTTTAACAGGGTTGAAGAATCTAAGAATAAAATTGAAGCTCTTACAAGGAATACTACAATTGATGATTTATTTGGATTTGAGAAAGATCAAGATACTTTACAAATTGCTAATAAAAAACAAATGAAACCAAAAACATTTGATTTTATTAGAAATTCAATTAGTTCGAGAATGATTTATATAAAACAACCGATTTATAATGGTGATATTAAGATAATAGAAGGAATGTATTTCATGGAAAATATTGGTCCTGATGAATATGCAGTAAACTATGTAACACAAGATAATAACTTATTAAAGTCAGATAATAGGTCATTTGTAGTTTGGGTTAATTTCCCTAATTTATATAGTCCAGACAAAGCTATTTCAAAGGATATGATAGAAGGTTATGATATACCTGATGGTGTTATTTATAGTTTTATTGATAATATGGATGCTGATGGTAATGGTTATAGAATGTGGTATCAAAATGATAGTATATGGTTCCAGTTGAACAATGAATTCATTCAAAAGATGCCAATCACATTGATGACTAATATATGGTATGCGGTGGTTATTAATTTAGATCAAAGACAAAGAAAATTCTCTACTAAAGTATTTAGAAGAAATACAAGAGTAGAGGTTATATTGTATAACCCAAAAACATATGAAAGGTTAGAATTAGATTTAGATACGGATGCTGCTGATATTGAATACGAAATGAATGTTAATGGATTTAGAGCAGTAGATAATCAAGAAATTTCTTCACATGAAGTTCAATCCACATTCATAGAAATGGATGATTATGAATCTATTATGCCAGAACCATATGAATTTTCACATGATGAAAAAATTAACATCAAAGGTTCGAGAATGTATATCTCAAATATCAGAGTATTAAACGATTTGATAAAGTCTGGTGATGAACAAATAATGTTAAATGAACTCATTGTTAAGGATGCTCAACATGTTATTGTAGCTGATAATGCCGAGAAACAAATCCAAGCTGAAAATATTTTCAATAAAAATTGGAGATAATTTGTTTTGTAATTAAATTTTTCTTATATTTGTATCAAATAATATTAAACTTATAATTATGTCAAGAGTTAGCATGGATACAAAAGTATATTTCAATGTTAAAGGTTTGGGTTTCCCAACCGGAAAAATCTATAAAATGTATATTTGGATAGAAGGACACATCAACAATGCTGGTAAGTATCTTGATGATAATGCTGATCTTATTAGAGATCAACTTAAAGATGTGTGTCATGTTCACTCAATCGAACACGCATATACCACATATACTAATTCCGCTCACCCTGAAGCAAATTACGGTGAAATAGTTCTTGAAAAAGAAGTTAGTGTAACAATTGCTGGTAAAACTAAAATCAAGAAAAATAAAGTTGTAAAACCTGTAACAGATATTTCGAAAGTCGATCTACCTAATATCGACAAGGATGACTTAACAAAATTGAAACAAAGAATAATTAATGAACTTTTTAAAAGGGAACATGGTCTTTCTGATGATGTTTTCAATTTCTATGTAATCAATAAAGATGAAATATCCGTTGAAGAAGCTAAACAGATTTGTGAAGAACACGGTGGTAGTGTAGATATGTTTCTTTTAAAGAAAAGGAAACTAAGAAAGAAAGTTGAAGAAAAAATTTCAACCACATAAAAACAAAAAAGGACACTCAATCGAATGTCCATTTTTCATTTATATAATATTATTTGTTAATATTGTATTGGTTCTTCTTTAAGTTCTCTTTTAATAGAACCTACTTTAAAATCATTTGATAAATTATTCTTCAATAATCTTAATGCCATAACAGGAGAATATTCTAATTTTTCTAAAGCATCTTTTAACAATCCAATTTTCTTTTCTAATGGTAAATTATGAACTAATTGTTTATATGGTTTTGTAGCTCTATTATTAAATGTAACAGCAAATGCTATTTGTAATAATTTATCAGCAACTTCTTGGTCTATGGGGTTATCTAAAAAATTTTCTATCTTAGATTTAATATTATCAAGAAATTCTTCTTTAACCATTTCACCTTCTTGTGTGTTGTGTTGCTCAAATGTTTTTAAATGATTCATACCTGTTCAATTAAATTTTATTTTATATACTATATATTAAAAAAATAATATAAAAAAAAGGACATTCGATTGAGTGTCCTTTTCTTTTTTAGGTATCTAAAACCTTTTTGATATCTTTCGAAATGAAGTAGGTAAATAGTTTATCTCTATTCTTTATTGTGATTGTTTCTAAATTATCTATTCTACCTTCAATCACTTTTATATAATCCCTCAAATCATTTAAACCTTTCTTATAACTTACATTTGGTTCATAATAATCGGGGAATTTATCATAATAAGATGAAACGAACTTATTTATTGCATATTTACTAATGTATAAGTCGTCTTTGATAATACTACTTTTAATTTGTAGGAAATCAAATATATCATCGTTAAATCTATGAATTAGATTATCAGTTTCAATTATTTTTAATAGTCCGATAACATAGGCATCATTTTCATTTAATGATATTGGTTTGTTTGATTCTACAACGTTTTTGATTTCTTCCTCATTCTTATCGTGTAAACAGAATCTTTTATATTTATCCCATAAACATCTTTGAATAATATCGTTTGGTGTAACGATTATCTGCATAATTATATAACATTATTTTTTTCAAGGCTTTCGTTTATTGTTTCGATCTTCTCACACATTTCTTTGAAGTATATTTCATCGGTTAAATCCAATTCGAACCATTCTCCGTATGACTTTTTATAATCGAAACGATTTTGAAGTGACCTTTCTACTAATTGCCCAAACTTTGATTCATGATAATCCATCAGCTTTATTTCAAATGGACATCCTGTTTGTAACGATTGAATTCTTTTTGATATTGATTTTCGTGTTGATCCGATTTTGTATAATCTCCTGTCGGGAGTATCTATCATCAATAAATAGATTTTACTTTGATACTTTTTCAAAATTTCTTCAATAAATTTTGAATTATATATTTTATTTTATCGGGTCAAATGGGTATTAATCTTCACTAATTTCAATATCTTCGTCAATTTCAATATCATCAATTTCAAGATCAATATCAATATCGGTGTTATCTACATCAGCACCAGCTTTTTGTGCGTCAATTGTTTTAGCGTATTCTTCTTGTTGTTTTAAGAATTCATCCATTAATATTTTCTTTGCGTTTTTTTCAGCTGCTTTCTTTTGATTGTTGTAATTCTGAACTCTTGTCTTATGTCCTTTTCTTACTCTTGACTTTGGCATATTTGTATTGGTTATTTTTTCTATATTTATATCAATAAATAATGATAAAGTTTGTTAATTATTTAATAAATTCATCTAAGATTTTATCTACGTTGGGAATATTGGAGTGAAGTATATAAACTAAATCTTCTAATCCTTCATAATCATATATAGATTCTACTCCTAATTTATTTAACATTTTTTCTTCCGGTACAATTCTCACCTTCCCATCTCGGTTAAACCAGTATGCTATTTCATAAAATTGATCGAATATATTGACACTCAATAGTAGTGCGACTCCATCCTCCATCTTGCCGATGTAGTCTATTATTGAGACACTTAGTACACGTTGTTGATTATTAGATTCATTAGGCATTTTAGTTTAATTGATTTTTATATATAATATATATCTAAAAAGTAATATAGTTTAATATGCCCACTGCAAACATTAAGGATTTTAACATAAGAGGCGTAGAACATCCTAAGTATAATAGTAAAAGAATTTTAGAAGATAGACCAATAGAATTTATCATTCAAAAATTAGAAAATATTCTTTTTACTAATAAAGGTGATGTCCTGGGTGATCCTAATTTTGGTGCAAACCTTGAATATTATTTATGGTCAACTAAAGTGCCATCTTCCAAAATTGAAAAAGAAATAGAAATCCAAATAAATATCTATCTTGAAGAACTGAATAAATATGACTACGAATTTAATGTAGAGTTATATGAAGGTACAGTAAGAGATATATTATTTGTAAATTTTAAAATTAGAGAAGTAGAAGTTGATTTTGTATTATCTTAAAAACGACCAAATTATTAATGAAAGTATCACAAAAAGACATAGATGAAAAATATGTAAATGTATGGACTACCCGTAAAGTTAATGAACTTGTGGAGAAGGATAATAAGGGTATAAAATTACATCTGAATGAAAAGATATGGTTTGATAATAAAGTTGGTGTAAGAAGAGCTGGTATAAAATTTGCTATGACCAAAAAAGAAATAGAAGAATATAGCAAATGTAAATTAGATATTCAATACTTTGCTGAAGAATACTGTCAGATTAAAAGAGAAGATGGTACAGTTGGTCCAATGACATTACGCGATTATCAAAAAGAAATTATTGATTTATTTCAGAACAAACGTTCTATATTAATGGCTTCCCGTCAAACGGGTAAAACTGTATCTGCTGCTATAACAATATTACACTTTGTATTATTTAATAAAGATAAGGGGGCTATGATTGTTGCTAATAAAAGTGCAACCGTTAATGAAATTATCGAAAAGATTAAAGGTATTTATAAATTATTGCCTTTCTTCTTGAAAAGGGGTATTGTTAATTGGAATCAAAGTAGTATTACATTTGATAATGGTTGTAGAATTAAAACTGATAAAAGAACAAAAGAACCAGCTATCGGTTTTACTATTGACCTTTTGTATCTTGATGAATTTGCTCACATTCCAAGTAATTTTATTGAACCGTATTACACTGCTGTAATTCCGATCCTTTCTTCTATTGATGATTCACGATTGATTATAACATCAACACCAAAAGGATTAAACTTATTCCATAAATTATTAACTGAATCAGAATTACCAGAAGATGATCCAAATTGGAATGGTTTTAAATCAATGAGAGTATATTGGTGGCAGATTAAAGGTAGGAGAGATACTAAATTATTCTTAATGGAAAAGAATTTAAGAAAAAACGGTGTTAATAAAAGTGATGTAAATGATTTTTTAATTGGCGAAGGATATGATATTTATGAAAAAAAGGAGGATGGTCAATGGGGTATTTTTATAAAACATAAAAAGAAAGATGAACTTACCCAATATAAATATATTGCTCAATTACGGATTAATGACATACCATTAGGTGAACTTGGTCGATTAACAAATTGGGAGAAACAAGAAACTAAACTCATAGGTGGTGAAGATGGATTTAAACAAGAATATGATTTACATTTCTTAACGGGTAATAAAATGTTATTTGATAGTGTTATTATTGAAGAAATATATGAACAACAATTAAAATTTGAATACTTTGATATACCACATTTTAACAAAAAATTAAATATACCTTATGGTGGATTACAATTTTTAAAGAATAAACCAAGTCTATTTGATTTATCTAAAATAAAGGATTATCATATATTCATGGGTGTCGATTTGAGTGAAGGGTTAGGTGAAGATTATTCTGTTGTTAATATATTTAGAATAGTGCCCAAAACAACCGAAGAAATAGAAAAATATAAAAGTAAATTTGTTGATATTTATGATTATTTTAAAATGGAACAAATTGGTATTTTTAAGACAAACATTTATTCAGTTGAAGAAGTATCAAATGTATTATACATGTTAACTTTTGAATTTTTTAATCCAGATAATGTTAGAATTGCCCTTGAAAGAAATACTTATGGCGATGCTTTATTAGCATATATTCCTAATGTATTCAATCAAGAAAATGAATATTCTAATCACGTATTCTTACGATATAAGAGTCGTCAAGAAGAAAAGAAAACAAGAATGGGTCTAAGGGTTAATAGGAATAAGAAACTTCTTATAAAGGATTATCAAGTTAATACAAGAAAAGGTAATATAATATTACATGATAAATATACTATTCAAGAAGTAACTACATTTACTAAACAAGACACTCCATCTGGAGATATAACATTTAGGTCTGAAAGTGGACATGATGATGCTATTATGAGTTGTATCGTATTATCATCCGCATTTAGTCATATTGCTTATAAAGATATGGTTGATTCGGTGATTGATTTCTTAGGTGGTGAACTAAATGAAATAATAAAAGAAAAGAAAATCCAATTTCAAGAGGATACACCCGATTTAATGAGTTTTGCTAGTGGATATAGTAAGATATACAAAGGTAACAATAACGCTCCTGGATTACCTTATATAAAGCCTGGGGCGGGTAATTTTCCATCTAAGGGTGGTATAAAACCAAAATACCCACCAATTAACAATCCTTTTTCAATAAAACATTAATTAATCTCAAACAAATACCGCTTTTTACGATAAAATAATTAAAATAAAAAGTATAGGTATGGCTAAAACCAAAGAATTAGGATTCAGTATATCAAAAGATAACTTATTAAAACTTATTGATACACTAAAAGACCTGTCCAGATTGGATGATAAAGTATTATTCAAGTTCGATAAAGAAAACACATTAATTTATTCATTAGTAGGTGAAGGAAATTCTGTTAATGCGTTTAAAAGTTTCATTTATAAAACAAGTGAAATTTTTGATATAGAAGAATTCGATGAAACTATTATGTTTATCGGGAAAAGCGCTAAATCAATGGCGAGAAGTTTGTTTATTATGTCAGATTTTGATATAGATACATTCGAAGGAAAAATCTATTATGATGAATTGGGAGAATCTTTCTTTTCAGATAGAATTTATTTTAGGTCTGGTAATAAATTAAGACAATCGTTTTATGGTGATGATCCACGAGCAATGAATACCCAAATATCCGTTGATAAAATTAAACAATTTATTAAATTAGATGATGCTGATTTCAGTTTCGACTTAAACGCAAGTGATTTCGATAAGATTAGAAAATTAGCTACACCTGATGTTGAAATGAATATCTTCTATATGAATACTTTTGAAAAGGATGGAGAATTTTTTGTTTCTATTGGTGAAGGAGCTTGGGAATTAACTGTTGCAGAAACAGAATATAGTACACCAAGAACATTAGCATTCCCTAAGAAATATTTCAAAACAATTGGAATGGTTAATGGTTCAGCTAAAATATATGTATTTGATACTTCACTTATGGTATCAACACCAGAATCAGATTTATTAATTAGTATAGAAATAACAGTATAAAAAATGGATAAATCAAAGATATGAGATTAGTATCATCAGATAAATCACCTACAATCGGTGAAGTAATAAAGAGATATGATAACTATTATGTGTGGGATGGTGATGATTGGGTACGTGTTAAGGACCCACAAAAAGGCCGTGTTAAATCTATGATAAAAGAGTTTGAAAATGATCCTAAATTATTCAACGAAATAATGGTTGAAATGAGAAATAGAAAAATTAATAAAATAAAAAATGGATAAATCAGTAAAATGTGAATGTGGTAATAACCAATTTTGGTATTTTGGTGGATATGCAAGATGTCCAAAATGTCTTAATGAATATAAACAAACCAAAGAAGATAGAAGTTATTCTGATATTGATTTAACCGTTGTAAAAATACAAACAGAACATTGGTTAAGAAGATTTAATAACGAAACACATTCTTATGGTAAAAATTGGGAGAAAGTATAATTATGGAACTTAGACTTAATAGTAATGGTACAACACCCGCACAAGGCGATGAAGCTTATGATACTAATAACGGTAAAGTATTGATGTATGATAAAGGGAATTGGGTGACTATGTATCCTAACACGTTAGAAAAAGAAAGAATATTAGAAGAATTTGAAAACAACCCTGAACTTTATAATGAAGTGATGGTTGAAATGAGAAACCGTAAAATAAATAAATTGATATGAAAAAGAGATGTAGAAATTGTGGAGTTGAATCTAATTGTACTGTGACAGGTGGGTTTTGTAGTCGATCTTGTAAGATGGTACATATTAGAACATACTATCGTGAATTAAGAAGAGCTCAATGGGAAGTATACAGAAAATATAAGATATAAAAAAATTATGAAAAGATATTGGAAAGAAGTATCAAATTCACCGAATGAAAGTGATAGGTATTGGGGTTATATTGCATATCAAGGTGACTTAGGTTTAAGTCATTACCAAGATAATGTTTATTATGATAAAGTAGAAAATCGTTGGTCATCTGATTTAATTAAGAAAGAAGGTGGCACAGTAACACATTGGACAGAATTATTAGAACACCCAAAAAATAAAAATTAGAAATCATGGCAAAAGGTAAAGATGTAAAGAAAAACGAGAAAAAGGTAGCAACTAAAACACCGAAGGAAAAAAGAGCAGAAAAAAGATTAAAGAAACCAAAGTACAATTAAGTTCATTTTTCATTTATAATAGATGTAAATGATATAAAATTAAAACTAGAAATCATGGTAGAAAGAAATAGTGAAAGACAGTATAAAAATAATATAACTGCTGTTAAGTCTAAAATATCAGAAATTGAACGTGCTAATTTAGACTTAGATCATTTGAAAAAAGTTGCTGAACTTAGTTACGAAGATTGGGTTAAGTGGCAGAACAAAGAATTGGAAGTATGATAGATTTTTATGATATAATTAAAACCGATGATATTAAAGAAACATTATCTAAATATATGGGTGATGAATCATTAACATATTTACTATCTAATGATAATATTCATTTAGACCTTACAGATTTTACATTATTATCTGATGAAAATGAAGTACCGTTTATTATGTATATGACAAATAATAGAGTAGTTGATATGGATGTGTCTAATGTAGCAAATAGTAAAGATTATTGTTCTTGGTTTACTAATAATTTCATTTACGATTGTATTTGTAAAGCACAAGAAAACAATTATGAAATTATATTAGGTCATACACATCCAACATTTAAAAATAGGGTATATGGATCAATACCTTCTTGTATACATTATTTTGACGAAGATTATACAATGGAATCAGTTACTAATGATTTTTATGGATTTAATTTTTTTATAAACAATGAACTTTATAGAAAATATGGTGGGGATTATTGTGAACTTATAACATTGCATAAAACATTTAGACAAATATCAAATACAACAGTTATTTATAATCATACCTTAAATAGTTTTGGTTTTATGAAGTTGTATGATGATGGAATAGTGAAATATAGAAAAATAATATTATGATTTGTGCAAAATGTCATTCAGATATTATTAAACATCACCAAGAAAACTATAAAATGACAGGGTGGTTATATAATCATTATGTGTGTATGGATTGTGGAAGTACAAATGATATAATTACAGATAAATTAATAATAAGAAAATTAAAGTTAAAGAAAATATATGATTTGCAATATTTGCGGGAGTAGTAATATAGCTACTACAGCGTTTCTTCGTAATGATGGAGATGAAATAATAGTAGAATACACTTGTCATAATTGTGGGTTT
>Ga0307376_10004459_pt1 | contig 12840 bp, 36 predicted proteins | sample TR2MG_FD_202536 | JGI IMG/M metagenome (GOLD analysis project Ga0307376, IMG submission 202536) | Soil microbial communities from Risofladan, Vaasa, Finland - TR-2 | ecosystem: Environmental > Terrestrial > Soil > Coastal area > Acid sulfate soil | place: Finland: Risofladan, Vaasa | collected... | reverse complement strand
CCCAACTGTAACGAGAGTTATTAAATGGGAAGATGTCGATATCAATACTTTAAGCTACCTAACACGAATAAATAAGTGGATGCCATTTAGGATTAAGAGCCCCCTCGAATGTCTAGCAGAGGCGGCTGAGTGAATTTCCAAGCTGGAGATCGTGTTGAGCTTAAGACTAAAAATTTCAATAATACCTACTGGGGTAACGGGGTTGTTTATTACGGCGGATTTCGAGGGACAATTGTAAGCCCGAGTTCTTACTTTTATATTGCCGTAAGAATGGACAGTAATGGCCAAATATTACAATGGAGTAAATCGGTGCTAGAGCGCGTCTCCCCACTCGTAGAATTGGCCGAAACAGCAGAATGATTGGTTTTAAATATGAAGTAGGACAAGAAGTTACCGTAAGAACTGTAGGACGCGGGAAGATCGCATCACTTGCTGGAACTCACGCCGGTATTCCTTTCTATAAACTAGAGAGGACTGATGGCTCTACTTTTTATTCCTTCGAGCAACAAATGTGGCCCATTCCTCCTCTTGAACTACTCGCCGAGCAGGCCAGTGTATAATCGCGCCTAGGAGAGGGTTTATGCTATCTCGAACACCATTATTGCTCGAAGCTATTAAGGGAGGCATGGATAATCCGGAGCACGAGGTGCACGGTATTATGTCGGTGCGTAGGCCAGTAGATGATGTGGGAGATGATGGTAGTAATTATAAAGAGATACCTCTTACTCATAATGAAGAGGGCCATAAAACAAAGAGTTTAGCCACCTCACTAAGAAAGCACGCTGATACCTTCAATAGTCAGCCGGGTGATAACTTTTTAAGAATTTCTATGGTTCATAAAGGCGAGCCAGGCAAAGAAAAGAGTCGCTTCCACGAAGGAGGACACCCAGCAAGACCCGTCGCCTCCTTAGAGATTGTGCATACCGGCGAGAGGCACCCAGAAAGCGGTCTTCCTATCGTAAAGCCGTTCCTTATTTCTACTCACCAGACAAAGGTAAGAAAAGGCTGGGCGTCGACTCTGTTCGATCATTCAGCTAGATTGCTTAAGAAATATATGGGGCTGCATCTGCAACATGATGTCCCAAGTGGCCAAACCCCATGGGGCAAACGATGGGCAGCTAGGCAGGAAACTGCCCGCGGCCAAGGTTATATCCCTCCCCATCGTGAATATCAGCGCTCTGGTGTTAGAGCCCTGGCTATAGCAGCATCTTTTAATGATAAGTTTCCTCATCTTAGTCCACATCACGAAGTTCTGTCTAATTTAGCTAATAGAACACTGGATCAGGCAGGGGGTTACTACAACAAGCAACACCTCTCTAGCTTCCGCAAAACGGCAGAGCGTCTCATAGGTAAGCCTCTTAGCGTAGATCAAGCGCATCCTGAGAAGAATCCAAAAAGTCTTACCTCTAAGCATGTAAGTATGGATCGTTATAGGCGCGATAAAGATCAAGCAGAGGAAATCTTGAAGATGCACGGAGGTAAACGCGAGGAGACTTACTAAGTCACGGACGTTTATAACTCCTGGGTATGTAATCCTATTGAATCCCTGAAGTATTAGAGAAGATTTCTCCACTTCAACTTCTAGCAGAACAGGCCGAGTGATTCATCTTCCTGTAGGTACGCAGATCCACTTATTAAGTGGGTCACAACGGGTCATGCGCGCTACTATACTAAGGTTAGACTCTACAATGCTTAGCTCCCAAAATAGATACTGGATTGAGATCACAGAGTCATATCAGCTTGGGCAAGAACACAAGCGGCTACAAATGACCTGCCAGAGTTTTGTCGACTCGGCTCAAAATTACACTGTTATTGACAGCGACTTTGAGGTTGTAGATGCCCTCACACTACTTGGTGAGGCGGCAGAATGATAATGATCAAGGCAGTCACGATAGAGCAAGAAGGGATCGAAATTGAATACCGCGTAGGTGAAACATATCGTTCAAGTTATGGAAATGTCTTGGCAACTATTGTCAGCCTTGAATCGCGAGTCTCTGATTACGGGTGTCCTTGCGGCGTAGATGCGCATTACGATGAGATGATTCACGGCAAAATAAACAGAACGACAGTTCCAGTCACATGGCTTACGCCACTCTCGCCGCTCGAACAATTAGCAAAGATTGAGTTATGACTGATCATCTATGTGAGGGGGATAGAGTTGTTAAGACGGTTTTTTCTTATAAAGATGTAATATCTATTGGAATTAGAGGAACTGTTGTTAAGCCGCCTCTAGACAGAGCAGGCTTCTATGTTGAGTGGGATGACTTTGGAGTGCTTGCTACATATTACAAAGCAGTGAAGAAAATTCATCCGCTTGCTTTATTGGCCGAGACAGCAGAGTGAGTTGTTGGATCAAACTTCAAGTAAGGGTTGTTCTAGCTGATGAGCCCTATATCTACTCTATTGGAGATAAGGTTAATGCGCACATTTTCACAGTAGGCCAGACACGATACGCCCGTTTCGGGAATTCTTTTCTTCCAGAATTTCGGTCCCGTTTTGTAATAGCAGGCGACACCTCCTATTGGAGAGAGATGACGGCTTTAGAACTTCTAGCGGAGCAAGCGTATTAACTTAATTGATTGCGGCTTCCTTCGGGTAAAAAGCAGTATGAGTAGACTACACATCATTGCTAACAAAGTGCTACAAGCGATATGTCGTATATTTAAGTCTTCGCCAAAGAGTGGCGACAAAGGAGTCTCGTTTAGAACTCTTAATCGTTGTAGAGTTCCTAGCGCTCCATTTAAAGCTGGAGATTTACTAATTAGACTTGATAAACCGGCAGATGAAATCTTTGTAGTTACTAAGGATCAATACAAGATATGCCTTGAGTATCCTATCAATACTGTTAGTAATCAAGGTCTGCCCATTTACGGAGTTGGTCTACAGCCTATCAATAGTGGAGTTACTTTTTACGATTACGCAGGTGTATATAAAAAAGTATCACCACTTGAACTTCTAGCAATGGAGGCGAAATGAATCAAGCTAAATCAGTAGTTAAGGTTCTTGAATGAAGGTTCATTTAATTCTAGAAATTGGCAACTCAGATCAGCCCGTTAAAAGTGTTCATCTGTCGATGACAAATGCTATGCATCGATTAGATCAGATTGAGTCAAATCTTAAAGAGACCATCAGTAAGATCAGAACGGCACCTCCTAAATTAATTAGGACGAGCGAGACGTCCTTAATCATATTCGACGAGATCGGCAGGAAGACTCGTACTTACCTAATTGATACTCGCGAAGCACAGGGTCATCCTCTTGAGATGCTAGCTGACGAGGCTTAGTGGCGACTTATCCAGAGGTCTACGTATTACTCTCCGAGACAAGTATGGAATCTCCGCGCGTTCGTGGTGTTTTTGCGACTTGGTCTGAGGCCGACCGAAGAATGCGTTACCTTCTTCACAGTTTCATGGATCTCAAGAAACAAACGCAGTATTCTTGGGAGATGCATACTATTTATGATCGTCTAGATAATGATGGTCGACCGTGCCGTGGTTATATTATAGATACTGGTGAGAGGATTCACGCCAGCATGACGTGTCGTATTCAAAAATGGGAAGTCGAGCCGGGGCAGGCACTTGAGATGTTGGCGGAACAATCAAAATGAGCGAGTCTCACAGAGATCTCTATCCAGGCGCTATTTGTCGTCTTACTACAGGTTATGGTCCTATTATCACTTGTCGAAAGACTGGTGAGCGTGTAAGTGCTAAAGATTTAGGGGCTCTTGTTAGGATAACTAAGGTGCTTCTGCCGACACGTTACCCATCGGCGATGACAATTGTAAGGTTTGAAACCTTAGACAGGCTCTATGAGGGAGTGACACATGCTAAATGGGGATATCATTTGGAGCAGATATCACCTCTTGAGCAATTAGCAGGGGTCGTGGAATGATAGAGACTTATCCTAACTGTCGACAAGGAGACATTTGTCGTCCTATCTATGGCCCACCTGCTATAAATACTAAAACAGGTGTCAAGGCGGCATTGTATTCCCCTCATTTGATTAAGATTACGCGTGTTATCTATTACGGCAGCACTACTGGAACCATTACAAAAGTAGCGCACTTCGAGACGCTTGATGGGAGATTTGTTGGACAGACTCAACCCGAGTGGGGTGTTTACCTAGAAAAGGTCTCTCCTCTTGAACAGTTAGCGAGATGCGGTTGATGCCCGTGTTAACCAAGTTTCAGGTTGGCGATCTTGTTGAATTTCTTGGACTAGCTGACACCCATGTTCAACTTTTCCCAGAGATTAATAAGGTCAGAATTGGAGAAAGGGGACGAGTTGTTTGTACAACGGGTATGAGCGAAGTAACGTGGGAAGAGTCTAAGTCAAGGCACTTTCATTTCGATCACGAGTTGAAGAAGATCAGTGTGCTTGAGTTGCTAGCTGAGCAGGCAGAATGATATATCAAATAGGCGACCGCGTACGACTAGTAGAAATTTTGCCTGGAGCGGAACATATCCCTATAGGCGTGGTTGGCACAATGCTTGAAGTTCATACCTCTACTGGTCTATATGGCGTAATATTTGATAACGGCTACAATGGCCCCTATTTGCTGCTAGATACAGAGTTCAGGCTTCTTTCTCCACTAGAGATGCTAGCAGAGGCTCTCTAAATGGAGGACCAGTCGATAAGTCAATTAGATAGACAGGGGAGCGTAAATCCGAATGCTCGATTATGCCCGCGGTGTTTAGGAGTAGGGCTTCTTCCAAAGAGTAGAATTGCCGCCATGTGCGAAGGCGTGACTTACTTTTTTATATGCTTAATGTCGATCATAGGAATAATTGTTACTTACAATGTTTTCACCTGGATTCTATACAGCAGAGGTGACTAAATGAGTGACTGGAAAGAAGCTTTTGATTACTGGCTAGCTGCTAAGTCCATTAAGAGTCACCAGCCTGGTGAGATACCAGCTTTTAACGCTGGTTGGGTCGCTAGAGCCTTAGAGGATGTTGAGGCAATTAAGGCTCTGGAAATGCAGATTACGGAAGCTAGCCTCAAAATTAAAAAACTACAGTTAGAGGTAGAGCAGTCTGCAGATTTAATTTCGGCTATGAATGAGGCCGCTCTAGAAACGGAAAGACGTGTCCGGCGGGTAAGAGGCTTATTAAGGCACCTTTATGAATGATTTCGTTAAGCTGCAAATGCTTGCAGAAGAGCACGAACTTGTAGGGTGTAAGATTATTTTAACAACAGGGTATAAGTTCTATGATCTCTCAGTCCCCAAAGGCACTCAACTCTGTATTCAAGCAGTTCTACCTTGGCCGTCGAACGGTGTCAGAACTTTCCAGTGTAGTAGCTCTAATTGTTCTTACGACGGCCGACGGTTCTTAGAGAAGAAAACTAATGAAGTGGGTATCTACCAGAAGGTATTTCGGTTTTTAACTCCCTTAGAGGAGCTAGCCTACGCCGCAGATTAGCTGCTAATTTAATTTGATATGTAAACTACGCTATTATGAAGCCGGTCGATTGACTATGCCCTCAAATAAGAATAATGATTTAGTAAGTCTCTCAGATGCCGACTTAAAGACTATATTGGCGGCGGCCCGTAAGGCTACCCCTGGGCCATGGAACGCTACGCTTATTACCGGCTCTGCGAATAACTTATTCATCGATGATGATGAACCTTATGAAACAGGCGAGGTTCGTCAACACATCGAAGACTGTCCTCGCCACGATTGTCAACCGCTTATAGCCGAAACTAGCGTGCCCGACTCTACTTTTATCGCCCTTTGCTCTCCTGATCGAATCACTCTACTTGTTAGGGAATTACAAGCGGAGCGCTTAAAGTCATTAGAGGCTTTGACTAAGAGACCTTCTGACTTCTTGGCGCTCTGGTCCTTAGCTAAATCTAGACTAGATGCAGGGGAGACCCGTGAGGCGGTTTTAGCCTCGATGGGAATTATGAGAACAGCATTACCGAACATCGAGGACACTGTCCTAGACGTAATGGATTGTTTAACTGATTGGGCGATGGGTGATTGGGAGTTATGACCAACGAAGAGTGGAAGGACAGTCTGAGTCACATTGAGCGCAGGCATCTTGAGAAAGCCGAGTCTATTTCGACGGATCAGACTACACCTGGCTGGGGTTGGGCTAAATCGTGCGTAGTGCTCTATAGACTTCTAGGCGCAGCAAGAAACGATGCTATGTTTAATGGAGCCTGGAGGCAGGCCGCCGAGGAGGAAAGGGACATTGCCTTACGTAGACTGGAAAATATTAAGCTGATGGCTAGTAATTGGCAGAAGGAGGCTGATTACATGAGCAATTACGCAGAAGGGGCGGATACTAGGAACCCTTCCGCCATGCGTCGAATCGCCATGAGGCTGGCGCGGTGCGCCCGTGAGGTGTTCGACACCCTGGACGATTACCGAGTGACGGGCGAGGTGCGCGGGTCACGGTCCATGGACGCGCTCAGGGAGAAGCACGAATGAGCTGCGCGGGACACTGCCAGTCATGCAGCGGTAATCTCGGGTTTTGCACAGACCATGCGACCGGAGGGTATCAGTGTAGGTGTCCCCCGGTCGGGTGGAAATGTCCTGTCTGTGGTGCCGGTGTCGCGCCGACAGTGGCGCTCTGCCCTTGTAAGCAGGAGCAGTATCACTATTCTGGGACGGGCAGATGGCGAATCATATGACTGACTACCGAATACAGGTTAAGTAGGTAATAGATGGGCGATGAAGAAACCTGGTGGCTACCGATGCTTACTAAAGAGGAGCGTATTGTTGTGGCCAAATTGCGACAGTCTATTGTTGATGATCCCAGTGAAGCTAATGGTTTGTCCGGCGCCATGGTTGAACTATATGAGGATATTGCAGGTCTTCGCGACACGGTTAACGATCTTGAGAAGTGGAAGCATGATGCGATTTGGTGCTCAAAGGTTAATGCAGAGCGTATGGATACACTAAGGAATGATCTTTCAGAGTCCAGAAATATTCTTTTATCTATTACAGACGGAAAGGCCGAGGCCCCGCGAGGGGACCCTGGGACGCAGCCGGGACCCGAGGAGTGTATGAGCAGCACCGACGAGACCCCCGACCGCTCCTGGCTAGGGGGGCTCACCGAGGGGGAGCGAGGGGACTGTGAGGCTTGGTATCAAGGGCGGGGTGGACTGGCAGAATCTCAGATCGCGGGGCTCCTGGCCCTCTACCGCTCTCTCGGAGAGGCCAGGAACGAGCTAGCAGCACACCGGGCCGCCTTCTCCAACAAGGTCGCTGATGCACTCGTGGCTGACTGCGTGGCCAAGGACATTCCTGCCGCCATCAAGAGTCTACAGGCAGAGCGGGACGCTGCCCTCGCTGAGGTGGCGGCGCTAGCGGAGCAAGCTGATTGATGAGTTTAGATTACTATAAAGAGTTCCGTGGTTTTCTGCAGCACTTCTGTCTTCGACCAAATATGTATTTAGAAAACGGGGAATTCGACGAGGCTCTTCATTTTCTTTACGGCTACGGAGTCGGGCGCGCTCAATGTGATGGCTCAAGCTATAAGTTATTTGATGCATTTCAGTATTATTTATCTCCTAACCCAGAATCATTGCCTTGGGGGACATGGATTAAAGAGGAGGCAATAGCTACCGGCAGTGATCCATTTAAGATTCTCTTAAGAGAATATAATGGGTTCATCTCATCCATGCTCTCTCCTCTTGAGCAATTAGCAGAAGTCTCGATCTCTAATGAAAGGTAAAGAGCTACAGCTAGCGGAAGATCTGACTGTGGCTGATCCGCTTGTAGGTAGGTTAGTTAAGATAAGAAAGAGGAAGAGTATTAGATACGGAGGATTAGCGGAAGTTGAATTAGTGATAAGGTCGCCCGAATCTGAAGCCAAGCTGCTCGTTCTTTTAGTTAAGTATGTAAATACGGGTCGACGGCGATGGCTCTTCGATAAGGAACTCATCGGACTTAGGATTTTAACTACATTGGAGTCAATAGCAGAGTGTGCGTGATTAACGAGGAAGATCTCAGTATTGGGGATATCGTAATCCTCACTGGAACTGGCGCACGCTGTTACATCAATCATTGTTTTGAGATCATCGGGTTTGATGGTTGGGATCATCATAAAGACGTTATTCTTCTCTATCCTCTAGGATTTGAAGTTAAACCTGGGCCAAACTCTCCTTATAACTGGAACGGGCTCTCTCCGTTATCGGTTTCTATAGTTGATGTTCGCAAGCTGTCGCCATTAGAACAGTTAGGGATTCAATCGAGATGAATGTTTACGTTGTCAGCGTCTTCGCTGGACGAGAAAATGAAGTAATTCGAGTCTACCTTGATAAGAAGGGTGCGATTGCTTACGCACACAGTTATGCCCAGGATCATTTCGATGAAATCTTGCCTAGCGAACCTACCTATAAGAATTTCAATCCTGTGAATTACGATCTAGACGAGGTTTACTGGAAGGCTGGGTTCACTAAAAAGCACGCAGGTCCGATTATTTGTATTAAGGCGTTCATCCTTAGTGGCTCTCCCCTCGCGGCGCTAGCGGAGCAGTCAAATGAGTGATATTAAAATCGGTCAGATGGTTACTGTAGTCGGATCTCCAGTTAACGGTCTGCGCGGCATCGTATTCAAAATACATAAGTCCCATGGTAAGAGTTTTGTGCTCTGGACTCAGAGTAATAGTAAAAAAGGGAACATCTTAGCAGGACAGGGACAGTGGGAATTTACGGGCGATTTACGCACTATCTCTCCATTACAGATTTTAGCAGAGCAAGCTGAGTGAAGCGTGTCGCCTAGTGATTATTGACGTTTATGTTGTAAGTGTTCTACGAATAGGTCCGACCAAAGAGCCTGAGGTTTCGGTACAAGGAGTTTATCCGACGCTTGGAGGGGCGCTTGAGGAGGCGCGTGAACACGCGAGATGGGAGTCGGCCAGATCTCAACCAGTGGACGAAATAGAGATTCACGAGTTCCCTCAGCCTAAAGGTATAGGAGTGGGTATTGAGATGGGCATCGCAGTATGGAGGAAGGAAAAGAAGAGTCGCAAAATTGTAGCAGAAGTATACGTATCACTACGGGAGCTTAACTATCCGCCGCTTATAGCTTTAGCGAACCAATCAGAGTGACAACTTTAGGCGAATTCAAGGTAGGTGGTGTCTACAAAGTAGTTGGAGAAGTGGGCGTAAGGCTTCCTTCTGGGAGATATCTCACTCTTAATGACGGTGTTGTAATACGTATTGTTCACCTTATCCCTAACGAGAAATACTATGCAAAAATTGAGCTTCTTAAGAAACCAGGCGAACATTTAACTGCTACTCTAACTCCGAGGATGTCTGGATGGTTTATAGAAGTATCTCCTCTTGAGGCGTTAGCTTGGCAGGCTGATTAGAAGGTAAGGTTGGTAGTTATTATGACAAACAGATTAGACAACCCTTACGGCATCGCTAAGGGAGACCTCTTTAGGATACAACCAACGAAACATGGGATATGGGCTTACAAGTCTATCGATGGGAATAGGTATATTCTCGATAGGTCTACTATTCTCTCTGCACGGCGCGTTAATAAGCTAGGTGTAATCGGCCAAGTCTATGGTGGTGGACCTATTTTCCTTTTCATAAGTCCCGACGTGGTCTTACCACTGTCCCCACTAGAAGGACTTGCCTATGCCTCGCTTGATGGTAAGGATCAAGAAACAGAGGAACTACGTAACTCTACTCTGGTTAGAGTGCTCCCTTTACCGGCGGCACTGTCATAACCATCGCTTCAATGCGTAACGATGATGTAGTATCTATTTTAAAGTTGGGGTTAATACTATGAATAAGATTTGTCTTAGGATTGAGCAATCTCCTGATGGTAGATACTTTCTTGGTAAGTTTAGGACGAAGCGTCCGATTACTCCACGCGAGGCGCATCGGTTAGCTAGAGTGATAGACGCTGCGGCAGAGGCGGCGACTAGTAAGGAGTCCGACCATCTCTCCGGATTGATTAACAACGCTGACCCTGTAAATACGAGTCTTATCGACGAAGACGTATACGAGTTTGATGACGTGGACTCTTACGATCCTATTCCCATGGCTGATCTCCTAGATGATGTACGCGCAGTTGCTTTATCAAGATGTTGTTCGCCTACAGATCCCTCTATGCGCTCTAAGAATAAGATAATTGATGTAAGGCACGATTATGACTCTGTGACGACAGTTAGTACTTGCGATCTCAGTGCGTGGTCTAAGGATTCGTCGCATAAACCTGATATGGTTGTTGTCTGGTCTAGTTGTGAACTAGAGAGCCGAGAGGCTGAGAGACATAGGCGCGGGCTTACAGAAGATGAACATTTGCCTCCTCAGGCGTATGTAAAATTACAAGAGTTTTCTCGCGACGACGCCGAGATGCTTCTTAGGGGCATGAAAGCCGCATGGCCAGACTTGAATTACTGAACCCTGGCCAGTTTGAAGAGTTCCAGGAAGACATCTTAATACTCGGTAAAGGGTTTACCGGCTTCCTACAAAGAAAGTCCCTCCCTTTAGGGAGGGGGAGTCTTCACAAGCGCTCCACTATATTGGTTCCACAAGGTATCACCTCTTGAGGTACTGGCGGCACAGGCATAATGAGTCAAATCGGCGATTTTGTAATTATTCGGCGAGATCGCCGGCACCCTCACTCTCCTAAGGGTATTGGTCGTGTCGTTGATCTACTTCCAGGTATGATCGACTTGATCAAGTTCTCCTCTGTGGAAGAGGAGGTGCTCATTTCGTCGCGAGACCTCAGGTCGGTCACTACCCTAGAATTATTGGCAGCACAGGTAGATGCCCCTTAGAGTCTTCGAGAATCATCTTCTTAGGGTATATAGATGTATGCAAGAGACGCCATTTGAGATTGATGACTTGGTCACTCGTAGAGAGTCGCCTACCTTTGTAGGTCGCATTAGTAGGTGTAAGTGGGAATCAAGGAAGTGGAGGTGGATAATTCGTGTCAAGCCTATCCACAACTCAGAGAGAAGGAATCACAAGAAGGCGCGCTGGTGTAGTGCGCGCAGTTGGAGGCGCGCGTCTCCGCTTGAGTTGCTCTCGATACAAGCAGGCAAAGATTAATGTCGGATACCAGCGGATCTTACGTTATTGCTAAAGTCGACATTGATACTTACTGGGGCGTGATCCAAAAAGGATCGGTCGGACTTATTGTTCATAACTTTTATCCAAATAAAGGATTTATCGACTTCGGAAAGCCCTATCCCATAGCAGCTTTCGACCAAGAGGTGCGCCACATTGGGCCTCTAGAGTTACTAGCAATACAGGCTACGTAGGATATGCTCTATGAATGGAAATACGGCAGAGTAATCTATACTCACTAACAATGTGTTATTTATTGCCGTTTAGTGCCGATAGCGCTCCGGTTGGATCTGTTGTTACAATTTTGACGATCTTAGACCCATGGGCCAGTAACGTATGGGTTACTGTGAGGCTCTACAATACTAATTCAGAGTTCCACGTTAGAAGGGAGCATTTGCGTCAGCTTACTCCTTTGGAGTTGATAGCGCTCCAGGCCGACTAAAAATCTTATAAAGAGACTAGGTAAGCGCAATCTAATAATAGTTTATCGCAGTTTTACTTCTTTTGAGTGTCTTTCATAGGATGAGGATCACGGCTACCTTTCAGGTAACCTATAGAAGAGTGCCCGAACGCGAGGACATAGATGCATAAGGCAATTAGAGTATCTGTCGATAAGCCAACTGATCCTTCAGAAGTAGAAATGTGTACGTTGCTAATCAAGAAACTTGATAAGTTACTTGTAGATAACGAGATAAGTCCTGTGACATGGACGGCGGATCACGTAGACGACAAAGTTGTTTTTACTGCTTATATTCCAGCCGATTGTTTACCAGAGTTAGACCAGGCTGCGGACGTGATTGCTAGTTACTACGATAAGTTTGAACAGAATCATAAGGACTCATAGACGGTGTATATTTTCCTACAAGTGGAGGGTATCTACATGGAGCAACAACTTGGAGGACTGCGTGGATAAGAGGCAGATGGCGGATAGAATTGCTACCCTTGCATGGGAAGTTCAGCCAGACTTTAAGCATAGATTCTCGACAGTTGGAGAATTGGCCGCTCGTATTTTAGCTGGCTATAATCATGGGAACAGTTCCAGTATCTTCTTACCCGTGAGTATTCTTGAGACGCTCTGTATGGTTGATGCAGTACAGAACACAGTTGCCCACGCTGAACTAGACGAAGTTCTAGGGGAGCAAACTATTGACCCTGAGACGCTTGCGCAGGCTCAAGCATTTTTAGCCGAGGTGTCCCCAGCGATGCCGGCATTTAAGAAGACCTGTGGAGATTGGATCTACGGAGACGATAATTCAGCAAGTCTATAATGAAGAAAGTCGGAGACAAGCTGATACTCAAAATACCAATCTTCTTAGATGGCGACGTCCTTGCGTTTACTGATATTTGGGCGCTTCCAGGAGAAGAGGGTCTAGTCACAGACGTAATAATCTTCGATGATTACGTTATCTACAAAGTTAAGATTCACAACAAGGTAATCGACCTTCGTAATAACCTTAGCCCGCTCGAACGACTCGCCCTCCAAGCGTCCTCGTCTGAGGACGAGCCTAGTTTAGGACATTGATTCGCTTACAAGCATTTCAAGTGGTGTTCTGAACCCTTTACTCTCCCACAACGTTAGTGTCGGTAGAGGAACGCGCAGGGCACTATAAAGCTTGTGACGGAAATATTGAATGTCAGTAAATTGGCTAAAGTCTGGCCCCTGTAATGCGACAATTCTAGTCAATTAACCACTCCTCTGGAACAGAGTTCGGCACAGTGTCTTTGCGTGGGAGGAACCTAAGCGTTACCTCGTAATTAGCAACTTCTGCCATTTTAATGAGATCTGAAAGGGTAAACC
>Ga0307376_10004457_pt1 | contig 12841 bp, 18 predicted proteins | sample TR2MG_FD_202536 | JGI IMG/M metagenome (GOLD analysis project Ga0307376, IMG submission 202536) | Soil microbial communities from Risofladan, Vaasa, Finland - TR-2 | ecosystem: Environmental > Terrestrial > Soil > Coastal area > Acid sulfate soil | place: Finland: Risofladan, Vaasa | collected... | reverse complement strand
TTTGGAGCCAATTCGGAAACCAAGTCGAAGACCAAATCCGAGTTCAAATTGCGGGTCAAGTACATAACCAAGTTGAGAGCGAAGTCAGGAGAAAAACTCCATGACACCTAAAATAGACCAAGTCCGAGACCAAGTCTAGAGCCAAGTCTGGGATCAAGTCCGGGGATCAAGTCGGGGAGCACTTTGCAACTTATTTGATTATCAACTTAAATAATGTTGACATTTAGCTCATTTTTGGCAGGATAGGAGAAAAGAGGGGAAAAGAGGGATTATGTCCGAAATCTGGATTATTGGCGATATGCACCTGGGGCACCGCAACATCATATTGCACGCCATGAGGCGTGCATGGATGTCTACAAACCTGGCGTTCGATCTCAGCAAGCCAATCCATTTTAAGTTCAACTTTCCGTGGAAAGTAACCGATGAGGACTTGGAAAGACACGACACGGAGATGATTGATCGGATCAATTCCATGGTGTCCAAACATGATATCCTCATAATACTTGGCGACTTCGCCTTCAGCAACCATGAGAAATACCTCATGCGCATAAAAGGGAAGAAAACACTCGTGGAGTCTATGTCCAGCGATGGCGTCTATCCTGTGGACGTCAAGCAAGAGGACGGCGTTTATAGCGTGTTCGTCGAGGGGAATCACGACGACATGAACTCCAATGCCAAGCGTCACTTTAAGGAGATATGCCAGATATCGAGGAAAATGCTGCCTTTGGAGCAAAAGTACATAGACGAGTTTGTTGAGCAACATGAGAAATGGAAGACCATGTTGTCGAAGGGTGTATTGCCGGCCGATCGCTCCCGGATTGAGGGGATGTCCAGGCACTATGGGCAGTACAAGCACCCCCAACACAACAGGCAGGATGTATCTTTCTCCCATTACGCCATGGGGACGTGGGCGTCCTCGCCACACGGGAGTTGGAATATCTTCGCTCATAGTCATGGTAGGTATCCTGAATGGAGTGGGAAACTCCAATTCGACGGTGGAGTTGACGTATGGGATTATGGTCCGCTTAACTGGACTTGGGGTCAAGAGAGGATGATGAGGAAACTTCGGGAACTCTGGGCTTCCAATGAATGTTTTGTGGACGGTGAGACCATAGCTGACGATTTCAAGAGAATGACTCTGCGAGAAAGAGTGTTTCTGGCTAGACAAAGAAACATGGCAGTGTTGCAGGATGCTGGCGTCGCGATTAAGCACTCCAATATGCTTGAGATCGACCAGATACCCGGGTCTGATTAGCGTTCTACTGTATAATACCTACAGGCATGAACAGCGACTCCATAAGTAGATATCTCAAGGATATGGGTAACATCTCTCTCCTTTCGGCAAAGGACGAGTGTTTACTTTCCGACATTAAAAACAACCCTAAGTTGTCGGAGGACGAGCGAAACGATGCTATCAAGACACTCGTCAAACATAACCTCAGGTTCGTAATCACGGTGGCTAAGCAGTTTGGCACGGATTTCGACTTCGACGACATCGTGTTTGATGGGAACCAAGGGTTGGTGATCGCCGCTCAAAAGTTTAATGCAAAGAAGGGGCGGGGAGGGAAAGGCAGGTTTACCACGTACGCCATGTACTGGATACTGAAGTACATTAAGGAGGGTTTCAGGAAGAGGAACTTCATGCTTGTGTCAATACCTAAGAAAGTCATGATAGCTGTCAGGAAAATAGCTGAGGATGGTACTTTGCCGAAAAACTCGGACATCAACACTATCGCTGAGACACTTGGACTGTCCAAGTATATGGCAGAAGGTGTAAAGACAGCTAGCGAAATAGTCATAGTGTCGACAGATCATCTTACCGTAGATGGGGACAAGATAATCGAGATACCAGACACAAATACGTTGTCACCTTACGCCGCAATGGAGAGGGTGGACAAGATGAATATTGTTAAGCGTGCCTTCGATGCACTCGGCCTGTGCGAGGATGACCGCAATCTGATCCTTCATGCCGCTACTGACAGGACCGGGAGCGAGTATGTGATCTGGCTTGCCAAGAAGAGGGGTGTTACAACCAGTAGGATCAGAATGCTCAAGAAGGAGTTGCTCTGGAGGCTCAGAAGGAAGATCATAGTCATGATCGGCAAAGTTGAATTCGCTAGTATGTCCAATAAGATAGTCCCCAACGACTGGAGAAAGCTAACGCTGGATCGGATTGTCACCCCTCGGCAAGCGAAGAGAGGAAAGAAAGGTTCTGCAACCCTGTGTAGAGACCAGCAATCTCGCCGTTGTTGAGTAGAAGCAGTGTTGGCAACGTCCTCACGCCAAATTTCTGGACTGCCTCCGCATTGGTGTCCACATTCGCTTTAACTATCTTCAATCCCAACCTCTGGCTGGCAAGAATGTCCAATATCTCGCTCTGTTTCTTGCATGGGGAACACCACGATCCCCAAAAGTCCACTAGTACTTTGCCGGCGGACGTCTCAGCGTTGAAGTTGTCATCTGTCACGATCGTGATTGCATCACTCATGGTGGTGTTTTCTCCGTTTTAGGCGCATGATGACTTGCCACAGACTAGACAGGTGGGGCATCCATTTTTGTAGATCATTTGATTGTGGCATTGGTCACATTCCATACCTGTTGACTCGCCGTCTGCGATATACCTCTTCAGCACCCTTGCCATAGCCTTGTTGTAGCTGAAGAAATCGTCCTCGGGATCCTTGGTTATCTGCTCGCATATGAATCTTATAGGGACTCCATGCCTGAGCAATAGACTTATGGATCGAGAGAATGGGGCGTGCTGGTAGTTGCTGAAGACTTTAGCAACGTTACGAACGATAAGCTTCTCGTCCTCATTGTTCAGGTCGCCAACGACTAGGTCGTACAGCGATCTGTTCGCCAGCTTGCCATCCTTGATGACCCATCCGGTCTTGTACTTCTTAGGAAGGGTCAAGTCTTTGCTCTCGCCACCGAAGACCTCGTATGGGCGTCCATAGTGTGTGCTGACAATGAACACCCACTCATCTTTGCCGACCTTGGCCCTTATTATGTCACATTCTAGTTTCTCTGGGCGTTTGGGAGCTGAAGACACCATGATTTTCGACGGGCGACTCCCCTTATCTAAGAGTTTCCTGAATTGGTCGTTCACCTCGTCGCATTCCTCGCATGATCTAGTAGATGTCGTGGTCTTGTCTTCGCCCTTCTTCTGCAGCACACCCTCACGGCTGCTTTGGCGATAGACTGTTAATCCTTTACATTCACGTTCCCACGCTGTCATGTAAATGTCGGACACTGTTTCTCTGGTTATGTCTGCAGGCAAGTTCACCGTGCTTGAGATCGAGTGATCGACGTATTTGGTGGCGATAGCCTGCATTTCGATTCTTTGCAGAAAGTTTATATCTTCTGACTGGGATCCAGCGTACGGACTGTCCTTAAACTCCTTGCCAGTGATGTCAATGAAGTTCTGAAGACCAGGGTGATTTATCTCGTACGACTTCCACTTATCTCCCATCTCATCTATAAAGTCGGGCTCGGAGAGGTCGGAACTAGCCATTTTTCGGCGCCTCATGTACTGAATCAGGAAGACAGGCTCGAATCCAGATGTCGTTCCGAACTTGTTCATGGAAGCGATCAAGTTGCTAGTCGTGCCGACTGGAGCAGTGGTCATGCAAGCTATGTTCCTGCGCCCGTGCTTCGCCATTTCCTCCTGGATGTCTTTTGGTAGTCTCGACAGGAATTTGTGATCCTTCTCCTTCTTGTGGTCGAAAATGGGGAACTTGCCCCGCTCTTTTGCCATCTCGATGGATGAACGATAAGATTCGTTCCGGAGTATGGAGTAGACTTTTCTGACGATATCTAGCGACTCGTCACTTCCGTATTTGACGTTGAGCATGGCGATACAGTCACCAAGAGCCGTTATGCCAAGTCCCGTTCTTCTTCCCTTCTCGCACCTATCCTGGACCATTTTCCAAAGGGCGATCTCGTTTGCCTTGATTTCGTCGGCCTCAGGGTCATTCTCGATTTTCTTGATTATTTTCTCGACGCACTCTATCTCCAGTTCTACTAGGTCGTCGCAGAGTTTTTGCCCAATCCTTACGTGCTGGGCGAACAACTCCTCGTCAAACTGTGCTGTTGGCGTGAATGGGTCCTTGACATAGCTCGACAAGTTGAGACAGGTCAGGATGCAACTTCCACCGACACCAAGGGGAAGCTCGCCGCACGGATTGGTGCATACGGTGGTGAACGAATCGCTTGCATAGCAGTCAGCGGGACTGTTTTCTGTTATCGTGTCCCAGAACAAGAGACCAGGTTCGGCATGTTCATGGGCGTGGGTTATCAGTTCGTCCCATACGTCCCGAGCTTTGACTCTTCTGGAGATTGCTGGCTTATCGGAATCAACCGGCCATCTTAATTCATACTCCCGGTCGGCTTTCACAGCTTTCATGAACTCATCACTGATTCTCACGGATATGTTGGCACCCGTAACAGCTTTCAGGTCAGCCTTCGATTTTATGAAGTTCATCACTTCGGGGTGATGCACTGATATGGTGAGCATCAAGGCTCCTCTCCGACCAGATTGTGCTACTTCCCGGCATGTCCGGCTGAACCTCTCCATGAACACGATCACACCGTCGGTTGTGAGTGCTGCGTTCTTCGTTGATAAGCCCTTGGGTCTGATCGGTGATATGTCTAAACCCACGCCGCCGCGTCTCTTGGCGATCTGGGCTATTCTCTCGTCTGCTCTACAGATGCCTCCGTAGCTGTCAACGGTGTCTATCACGAAGCAGTTGGCGAGGCTTGTGAGTTGGGAGTGGTTGCCTATGCCGAACATAGGACTCCCTGCTGGTACGATATACTTGAAGCCTGCGATCAAATCGTATATTTGCTGTTCAGACAGAGCATTGGGATACTTCCTCTCTATCCTGGCGTATTCCTTAGAGAGTCTGTGAAACATGTCGTCTGGTGTGAGTTCGATAAACTCTTGTTTGTCGTTCTTCAACGCATATTTGTCCATCCATATTCCCGCTGGGAATTCGTCTCCCTTAAAGTAGGCTGTTGTTTCCTTGAGAACTTCTTCTTTTGTAAAGATTCTGTGAGGTGGCATCAATATTCTCCTTTTTTTGATATGCAAACGAGATTATTATATTGAATTGGCTATCTTGATGCGTGTTTGCGGACTTTCTTTTCTATGAGCGACCCCCCCTCATCCCCCTTAATATTGTGACCTAGTAATCATTCTTGAAGTGGTGGCTTTTCCCTGCATTTTTTCCAAAAGAAAAAGTCATATCATCCCTTAGTAAAGTCAAGGAATGGAGTATGTTGCGTAGCAGTCTGTTCTGAATCATGAAACCTCTTGACATCTTCAGATTATTGTGCGATATTAGCGCAAACAGAGGGGAACAATGATAAATAGAATATGTGACATCTGTAGAGAAAAGGACGCCGTCTTACATCTCGCTATGGAGGGGAAAACGCTAGAGGTTCATGCATGTCAAGACTGCGTCAATTACTCGTCGGTTTTCAGAACGATAATCATGGAGTCAAATGCTCGTGCGATAGTGTTGGGTCTTCTTTCGAGCGAGGAGAGCACTACGGTTTCAAACTCGAAGCTCAGACAATTGCTCAGCACAGCGATGCATTCCAAGCAAACGAAACACATTCTGACAAGACGTGATTTTCTTGATCCCGACAATCAAGCCCCCACTACGGCTACTCTTCCTGCGGATCACGACCATGATCCAAAAATCGAAACACTGAAGCAACTGCAGTTGAAGATGGCAGAAATGATCAAGAGTGAAAATTACGAGGAGTGTACCTCCTTAAAGAATCAGATCAAACAGCTTGAGGAAGAGATGGAAAAACAGAAAAAGAAAAACAAAAAAACAAAAAAGGGAGATAGGAAATGAGTCTGGTTCCAATGGTAGTAGAGCAGTCCAGTAGGGGTGAGCGGGCGTTCGACATATATTCAAGGCTTCTGAGGGACAGGATCATCTTCATAAGCGACGCCATAGACTCTGAATCTGGCAACCTCGTCGTAGCTCAGCTGCTGTTCTTGCAGTCTGAGGATGCTAACAAGGAAATCAACATCTATATCAATTCACCCGGCGGGAGTGTCACTGCCATGTTCGCTATCTACGACACCATGAAATTCATCAAGTCCCCGGTCTGCACATACTGTATTGGTCAGGCTTGCAGTGCCGCTGCCTTTCTGTTGTCTGCTGGAACGAAGGGGAAGAGGTCTGCCCTGCCCAACGCCAGGATAATGATTCACCAACCCCTGGGAGGTGCTCAGGGGTCGGCGTCAGACTTGAAAATCCAGGTTGACGAGGTGATGAGGCTGAAGAAGAGTTTGAACGAGATGCTGGCCTTGTCAACAGGCAAGAGCATTGAGGACATCGAGAGGGATACCGACCGCGACAGATTCATGAGTGCCCAGGAAGCTAAGGACTATGGTCTGGTAGACAGGGTTATCGGCTCGATCCAGAAATGAAGACCATCAACGACCGGAAACCGAACTACAGGAACCAGGATGGCAAACTGTATCTAGTTAGGTGCTTCGCTTGCGGAGGTGATGATGGCACCGAGAACTATGTTGCTGCGATTGCCGCCAGTGTTTGCAGTTTTTGCGGATGGAAAGACCCAGCCTTGTTTGTTGATGATTTAAAATCAGTTCTTGGGCTTGGGCACTGACAAGTCGGTCGCCTGGTTGTAGATTGTAGCAGGTGGTTCCATAAAAAGGTTGTTGATGTTGGTTTTAGCTCCAGGGGGCACGAATACAAGTGGTTTAGATTGTGGTTCTTTGTTGTTGTTTGGCTTGGTCATGATGTATAATGATTCTTGATTGAGGGGGCTAATACCTTCCGGTGACTAACAGGACTAATGATCATGATGGCACTGAGAAGAACGCAATGATTTAGGAATCTAGCCTAACCCCTCAAACCAAGTAAGAAAGGGAAGAACGATGCTTAGTATTCATCGGTTGAAGCTCAATGAGTTTGAGATCATAGATAGAAAAATGGTGGGTGGTTGTGATTTGGATAATTCAGGGAGTCAACAGACTCAACGTACCGATGAGGACTACGACATTGAAGTCAGAGTCAGGAGAACCCCGTCGGGATGGCTTTATGAATACTACGACATGACCGACGATTGCATGGACGCTGTTGTATTTGTGCCCTACAGTGAGATGGACGATGTTCCAGCTAGTCCCGAGAAGAGGAAGTCGTTCATGTATAGAATCGAGATGAACAAAACGACGGTAATCAATCTGGTCATGGCAGGATTTCCAATGAATGTCAAGGAAGACGCTCCTCCAGTGCCAGAGTCCAACATGCAAATCGAGATCAGGAGAGTACCTGGTGGTTGGATATACGAGTACTACCACCTCAAAGACAAGAAGCTATATGGTGCTGCGTTCTCGCCACAGAATACCCCTAACTCCGGGAGTATCCCAACAACACGAAACACATCTGGAGTGAATGATATTGCCGAGGACGACATTGGGAACCGTATTCCTGCTATGGTGGCCGGCAGACGCCGTATGTCCCTCAATAGGTTTCCAAGACGCAACTAGGGACGATAAGGATGTTATGTATTTGACACAGGAGACAGATATCACATTTGGTTAGCTTAAATAAAAGAGGAGAAAAATGAAAGCTTCAACAGAGTTTGAAAAGGGACAGATAGTTAAACATTCCAAACATTATTTTTATACACTAAAACAAACTGGGTGTACTGAAAAATCTTTGGAGCATGAAAGAAATTAAAGTTGTTGAAATTCCCGCTAGACATGGAAGTTCTAGTAGTATTGGAATTAGCCCTATAGACGATGATAACACCATAATTGCATGTACAAAAAAGGATATTGTAGTGTGGAAGGTCTGATCAGTGCATGGCACGCTGCCGGTATAAAGATGACACAGGAGTCTGTACGGGCGGCAAAGCTTGCAAACCCATGAGGCGTAATTATGATCGAGATAGGTAAATTGGTGATCAACAACGTCGAGGAGAAACGAAGAACTAGACTGACGATGTTGTCTGAGTTGGTGGCGACAATGAAGGAGTCAATCGGGGAGGGTAAGGAGTTCGATTTGGACAGTAAGATAGCTTTAGCTAAGTTAGTCAACGACGTAGGGACAATCGAACTTCTTCAGGATACATCATTGTCTATCCAGCAGAAGTTGGTTAGCCTCATTCAGCAGATGGACATATGTAAGCAGGGCATAGTCTTGGGAGAGGGTGTGCTTAAGGAAGTATGGTGGGAAACAGTAGTCATAGCAGATGGGATGGTGTTGTACACCAGAGACCCCGACATAAGGAAGTATCTCGTTGGGTTTGTGGAACAGAACGACCTGGCGTTGACCAACGAAGCAGTGCTCACGTACAACGTCTTAGCGGGCGTTAAGGCTGATCCTCCGGTAATAATGATACCAACCCAGTTCGACGACCCGATGTCGTGGAGATCTCCAATAGTCAACCTTGGGATCAAGGTGGACACGGAAGGGGTGGCATTGGAGATGAAGCGTGTCTCCCGATACTCTGAGAAGCTCGAGAGGTTCGCCGAGTGCTGCAAGTTGCCAGCTCGATCAACCTACGACAATTCTAGGTTGCAAAAGCAACGGCTGAAGACCCAGATTGATGCGTTACGGACGGACATCGGCAAACACAAGTATATCATGGATAAGAGTGTCAATCTCATAATTGCTGAGGAAGGCTTGCTCAAGCAGGTGGTGTGGATCGTGTCTGACGCACATGGGGTGCCGATGGTTAAGAGCGAGTTCTGCCAGAAACTTGTAAGGCTGCAAGCCCTGTTCGAAAACGTGAGTGACGATGGGGATATGCCTGTCTTACATTTGGGGGACGATGTAGTTCTTTCTGTGTTCATACCAGGTCTAGAGGTGGAGAGTAAGCCCATGTTCGTTATGAGATTCCCTCCTGAATGGACTCGATCCAGCGCCACTAAATGGCTTGACATCAGAGGGGTTTTGTGGGAAGATGAGGATAAGCATCAGCAAAAGAAACGATAAATCAGAGATAGTAGTAACATAGTAGTAACGAGGAGTAAAACGATGAGGGATCAAAAGCTAACGGTACGGGGTGTTGAATATCGGCAGGACGACGAAACGTTCATAACAATCCATTTGCCACACAATATAGTCAAGAATCTGGCCTATTCCCGACCCATGACGAGTGATGACCCCAATGGTGATCAGAGATTGATAGACGAACGACACGTTCTGCAGTTTACAAAGGCAATGCAAGAGCAGGGAGCTAAGCGCATACAATCGTGCTTGGGCACCCTTGTGAATGGAGCTAAGGTGATCAGAGGACGCCCCTCGAAGAGGTTGGGTTTCAGTCACGATCTACTCAGGGATGTCCAGGTCCAGTTTCCTGCTGGTGCTGGGAAGTTCATGAGGTTGCAAGATGGGCAACACGGCATTACCGCCCTGTGTAAAACTAATGACCTCAAAAAACAAGCGAGGTGGGTGTGGAATATCAGCCTTTCGGAAGATGCCTCTCTTAATGGTATGAGGCGTCGCCACTCCGATCTCAACATGCATCACAAGACATCATCCAAGTCTCTCATGGTCTACTCTGACTTCATGAGCAACAGGTTGTCGCCGTTCCAGGACAAAATGGGTAGGGTATTCAGTACCTTGAGACATGACGACAAATCATTCCTGTACGAAAGAGTGATTATGTTTGCTGATGATGTCGTGAAAAAGAAATCCAAAAAAGTCGGGAAGAGCATAGGGTTCGACCATTTTGTCCGTCTCAGCGAGACAGTCTGTCTTGTCCCCACAGTCATGGCAATGTCGCATGATGTTCTGTATACTCTCGTGCGTGCTTACTATGACGCATGGGCTACCACCAAGAGGATGGGCACGACTGAATGGATCAACAGGGATGCATACTTGCTAGGGGACGTCATGGGCATCAAGAGTATTACCCGTGCCATGGCTCTTGTTTTCCAAAAGGTTTTGGAGAAAAATGGTAGCATAACCGAGAAGTCCTTGGTTGCAACAACAAGGTGGTTGGCTCACAAACTCCCCGAAAAAATGTGGTTGAGGAAAAATGGTTTGGATCATGGTTACAAAACTGAACATAGACTGTATCATCTTATCAAAGGTGCTCTTCGTCTCCAGGATACGACAATGATCCCGGCGATCTACAAGGGTAACCTTGAAGTAAAGGCCAGGAAAGAAACCAAAGCGAAAATTGTGTTAGTCAACACACCCAGCAACAAGGTAACGAACTGAAGGTCGGATCGCAAGGTATGGAAGGTGATCGGTTAATGAGAGTTAGGATATCGAAGGGTGCTATAAGTAGAAATGTAAGGCTGGTTGAGCTGTGCTTTACGGAAAACCCACATCTTCAGTCGCGGGAAAGCTACGAGAGGTTGAGGTTGTGGTACATATCGTCGGGCTTGAGTGCCGGGTATACAGGCAGTTCCGAGAAAAGCCTTGATAGCAGGAAGAGTTGGATAAAGTTCAGGAAGCAGCATCTTGGGTTGCTGAAAAAAGAGAGGGGTTTCCTAAGATGTGAGTATTGTGGCAAGGGACCGTTGAGGATCAATGGTGGGAAGAACGTTGCAACCGCTGCAACCTTAGATCATGCGACTCCCTTGTCAGGAGGGGGAAGCAGATACGACGAGAGCAACCTGAAAGTAGCTTGCTTGAAGTGCAACCAGGATAAGTCAAATATGTCGCTCTGGAAATGGAATGTGGCGAGATTTCAGGTGAAGTTTGTTGTTTTGATGAGTCAAATGGTAAGAGTGTTTAACCAGAGAATGTCCAGCCAGATGGCGTACAGGGCTGTTAAGTCACTCTCCCAAAGAAAGAGAGCAAGACGATGAGAGAAGAACTCGATAAGAAACTCTGCGAAAAGTACCCCGACATATTCCGGGATCGGAACGCCCCAATGACTAGGACAGCCATGTGTTGGGGGTTTTCCCATAACGACGGATGGTTCACAATCCTGGATGAGACGTGTGCAAAATTGATGATGATCAAGAAGTTAACGGGAGTTGGTGTGGTCGCCACGCAGGTGAAGGAAAAATTTGGAACCGCAAGATTCTACATCATGGGCGACGAACAATCGCAATCTACTTTCTCTGAGGATGATGCTAAGATTATAGGGGGGATTATAAGGGACATCATCGACTATTTTGAGTCCCGTAGTGCTGGAACATGTGAAGATTGTGGGCAGTGGGGTAGCCTCAGGATATGGGGTAATTGGTACTACACCAGATGTTATCAATGCTGGCGGAAGATTATGAAGGATCAGTATCGTCTCGACATTCCTGAGAAAGAGTCGGATTACGAGGATTGGGAGAACAAGAGACTTAATGAGCTGACAGCCAACAACGACAAGCCGGCTGGGGTCACCGTGCCAGAGGAAGCAAGTGAGGTGTGAGAATATAGACACGGACGGGCTTTTGGATATCTGTAGTGAGTGTAAAGCCAGAGGTAAATTTATCTACGATGATGCCCTAGAGAAATCTTGGAAAATTCAGTGCAGCGAGTGTGCTAACAGTACGGAATGCTACGCTACTTTTGTCTCAGCAATGGTTGAATGGAATGTGCAACAACGAAAGGAACAACGTCATGAAAATAACTAAAGTCAAAAAGAAGACGAAGAAGATGGAGAGAAGATACAGGATTGTGGTGATCAGAACCGTAGCCCAGGAGGGTCGCGAGCGGGTAGAGAGCGAGATGGACATCAGGGCTATTTCTATTGACCATGCCCTGGGAATAGTCGGCCGGCAGATGCGTCCGATGGGCAAGTTCCATGTGTCCCAAGTATGGATGTGGATGTCGCATTCGAAGTACTGGAAGCTCGTGCCGTGGCGAGTGTGGAAGTCTCGACAGTGCAGGAAATACGCCAACTACAAGATATGCAGACACTACTCCGACGAGTTAGAGGAGGAAGTCATGCTCGCCCTCAAGCCTATAGCGGAGAAGTACCGTAAGCTCATGAAGAAGGGGCAGCGTAGGGTGGGATATCATTGCACCAGAGCTATGACCAGGATGTTCCCTTGGGGAGGTAGAAACGCATGAGTGACAGTAAGAATGAAGACAATAAGATTCAAGGTGAAGAGGCACCAACCAAGAATTGCCCTTCCGCTGGGAATGAGAAATCCTCGGAGATCGATCAAAAAGGGGTTGCCAACTTAGCCGATTTAATAGGTAGGCTGTCTCGAGAGATACAGGAACATCATACGAAGTTCGTCTGGATGGACGACGTCAAGTTCCCCATAGAGATCAACGGCATCAACATGAAACAGGCGACGATGTCAAGGGGTAAACTTAGTCCCGGGAGGCTCGTGGCGGTTCGTCCATGTAGTAAGAATCCCGACAACAAGACTTTTCTTGGTCTTTACCTTGGCGAGTTGATGGTGGATTTCATGTGGGAGTACGAGAAGGATACGAAGGTCGTGCATCTCCTGCCACATTACAACCCTGCGATCCTCATCCCGGAACAGAACAGGGTGGTCTGGGGCATGGATAGTTGGTGGTCAGAGATCGAATCGGCTGACAAGCTCAGGCAGATCACGAACAAGGTCATACAGGATACGTGGTATGTGAAGCTATTACAAGAACAATTGGAGATCAAGAAAAATGAATTACAGGGTGAAACACCTAGCCAGCAAGAGTAAGCTAGCAGCGTTGGTTGAGCAACATTGCCCGGTGACTATATTCCGTAACACGGTTCCGTTCGAAGATCAGATATCAGGCTATCTACTGGACTTCAGCAACAACCTGCTTCTGATCCATGCGACCGGCGACTTCCGATTCGAGGGCTACAAGATTCTACGCATGCAGGATGTCACCAACTACCAGCACAGTGAACTGGATAAGTTTGCTGACTTTGTAATGGATCA
>Ga0307376_10004456_pt1 | contig 12842 bp, 12 predicted proteins | sample TR2MG_FD_202536 | JGI IMG/M metagenome (GOLD analysis project Ga0307376, IMG submission 202536) | Soil microbial communities from Risofladan, Vaasa, Finland - TR-2 | ecosystem: Environmental > Terrestrial > Soil > Coastal area > Acid sulfate soil | place: Finland: Risofladan, Vaasa | collected... | reverse complement strand
TTGGTATATATTGTTGCAGAGACATTTTCACTTCTTTTTGCCAGTAATAAAAGCACACTTTCGTCAATATAATTATCTATGAGGATGATGTTCCTTTTTGCTGACTTAATGATGCCGGACACAAATGTCCAGGCATCAAAGATCTTTCCATCAAAAAAAATTCCTTTCTCCGGAGGAAGCGCCTGTTGAATGAGAGGTTATAGTGCTTCGTTCTTCTTTTTACCTCCCTTTTGTTTTCAATTTGAACTTGTAAGAAATCCTTACAGGTTGAAATCATCTCCAATTCCTCTTCCTTATAAATATTTCACCTGTTTCCATGTTAGAGATTTGTTCAGGGTTTATTTCGAGGCACAGTCGGACTTGAGAAGAATGATGCTGATTGCAAGATTGTGTTCAGCGTTTTGATCAAGACAAAAGACAAAAGGAAAAAGACTTTTCAAGGAGAAAGGTAAAAGGCGAAAGGCGAAAGTAAGGGGCGGCTGCGCCGCGTTTAGCGTTTCAGAGTTTAGCGTGAATCATTTCAGGGCATCAACTATTTCTTCCGGTCCGAAAACGAAGAGACCGGATGGAGACCGGATCGGCTTATTCTTAAGAAACAGAGCCGGTATGATCGTGCGACCACCATCAAACGGAAGATTAGCAGCCTTTTTTGCCAGTTCATCCGATACCTTATTAATATCTGCTTTCTCAGTCCATTTACATTCTCCGGCAAGAAGAACCTTACCATCAACCGATCCGGCCAGTACATCTATCTCCATGGGGGTGCCGTCGATGCCCCTGCCCCACCAGCGGGAAGCGGGATTAAACTCCATATCCAGATCCAGGAACGGAACAGACTTCCGGCATAACTCTTCCCATACTGAAGCAACATATGACGGCAGCCTGCTCTTAATACGCTTCATTGCCTGAGAAGTAAGCCCGAGATCTATCCTGCTCTTCTCTGCCACAATAAAGGTGAACCAGAAATTCAGAAAAGGGTCATCTATTTTATACAGTGTTTTTTTTGTTGACCTGAGAGACTCGCCATAAGGTATCTCGCGTCTTATATACCGCAGTTCCGTCAGAAAAGCCAGGACCCCGGAGAGGTTCGTAGCAGGTTTCCCTATACGTGCTGCCATTTCGGAAAGCCTGTGGCACCCTGAGCCAATGAGGCTTAGCAGTGTATAAGCCTGCACGGAGGTCCGGGCTTCGTCTGAAAAAAGCCTCTCAGGCTCATCAGCCAGAAGACCGTACTGGTTGACAACATGATGACTAAGGGCCGCATCAAGAGTATCTGATGCTTTGCGGATCTCCCAATAGCGGGGCACACCTCCCCAGATGCTGTATTCAGTGACCGCTTCTGTTGCACCGATGCCAAGATATCTCTTCAGATACGCTACCGGCATAGGGTGTACCTTCATTATCTCTCCGGCCCGCCCGTAGAGAGGCGCTTTGCTGTTAAGCACCAGCCCCTGCATCATCATCTGCGAAGATCCGCAAAGAATAAGATTGTAATTACTGTGTGCAGCATCGTCATGAATATTCTGCAAGACTGAAGGAAGCTCAGGGGAGTTCTTCACCAGATACGGAAACTCGTCAATACAAAGGGTAATACGTTTTTTTAATGCAACATTTATGCTCCTGAAAAGGGAATCCCACCCCGGGTAAATGGGAGCTGCAAAGCCGGGAATTATCTTTTCTATTCTCTCTGAAAGGGCCTTTATCTGGAGCGGAGCCTCCCGCATGTCAGCCGAGAAATAGACAGAATCGTCATCCATTATCCGCCTGAGCAGGGTGGATTTGCCGCAGCGGCGCCTTCCGTAGATTACCACAAGCTGAGCAGTGTCGCTGTTCAACACATGCCTGAGTCTGGCTATTTCTGTTTCTCTGTTTACAAACATAATTGCTTATTATGTTTTACAAAGATAATGTTTATTAAACATAATTAAAAAATATTTTATGTTCAGGTTTTTACTCAAGACAAAAGACAAAAGGAAAAAGACTTTTCAAGGAGAAAGGTAAAAGGCAAAAGGCGAAAGTTAAAAACAAGACAAAAGTAAAAAGACAAAAGTGTAAGTGCGGATGCGCCGCGTTTCTCGTTTATCGTTTTTCGTTCATGGTTTATCGTCAGTCAATGCCTGCATTAAAGCATTGAGCTGTAGCTGATGCTTAACCGGGTTGTTGCTTCTTAATGTTAGAATGTTTTGCAGTTTCCATCTTACCGAGGGGTAATCAACAAATTCATGAAACGAGCCAATGATCCAATCAGGGTTCCCTTCTTTAAAACTAATCAAGAAACGTTTGTCGTCTTCATCTAACAAACTTTGTACTCTTTTTATCAGATCCAGACGTGTCTTTTCGTAATCCACATAGGTAAAAGGCAACTACCGGAATAATCTTAATTAAAAGCTCTGCCTGTCTCGTATAAGAGTCGTTCATAAAGCAGCCAGCTCAGCGGGTATTGTTATTTGAAATTCAGAAATATAAATGCCGTCCCTTACTATGCTTCTTTTGCCACTACCTAAATCAATTCTGCTTAAATCAAGTCGTTTTGCCCAGGCATGTCTGGCTTTTTTAGCCATATAAAGAAATAACCTCCCTGCTTTCACGGAATTACAATTCTCAAGAACACTTTGAACTTCTTTCGGATGTAAGGCAGTCATCCCCTCCATTATCTGATAGGCCTCCGTAAGGCTGAACAGACGTGGTGCAAGAAAAAGACACTCAATGAGGGCCCTTGCAGCACCGGAGATCCTTAATGAAAAAGAATCCACATTATAGTCTGTCAGACCTATTTCAAAGGGTACGAGATTCGTTTTGTGCAAGATAAAATTCATCCCCCATTCATATCGGGTGAACCAGAATGGCAACTGCAAACCACGCTGACCAAATAATTCTATCACCTTTGGGCTGATCTCAAGATATTGTGACATTCCCAGGAGACCAAGTGCCGAGCGCCCTCCAATATGTATTTTTTTTTGTGCCTGTTTCTGCAAAGAGTAAAGTGCTCCTGTCCAGTTTACTTTCTGTCCGGTCCTGACCAAAGCGCCCCGGCCGATTGATTTAAACCAGCCTGAGGAGATATACCTGCGCTGCAACTCTCTTGAATATCCATTAGCCTCTAGCCATGATGCGAGAAATACGACGCCGTAAGGTTGTGATTGCAGCAATAAGTTTATTTTTGTTTGTTTATTAGTACTCATGGTGCAAATATATGCACATTTTTAAACAAGTCACTCTTTTACTCCGAGCTTACCAAGTGATTGAGATGAATGATGCGGGAGGCAAGGGCATTTTCAGGGTTTCGCTTAAGACAAAAGACAAAAGGCGCAAGATAAAAGGAGAAAGTGTAAAGGCGAAAGGAGAAAGGAGAAAACAAGACAAAGGGAAAAAGACTTTTCAAGGAGAAAGGTAAAAGGCGAAAGGTAAAAGGCGAAAGGAGAAAGGAGAAAGGCAAAAGGATAGGGGGAATTGGACGGTTTCTTGTTTCAGTTTCAGGTTTCGGACAGCAGGTTGAAGAGGTCAATGTTAATGTAAATAATCTCCTTACCAACTTTTTTTGCAGTCATGATCCCAATTCCTTCAAGCTGTGAAAGGTATTTCTCCGTGGTTGCCTTTGCTTCCCTAAGCGTAATGTGGACATCATAATTTGACAGCAAAAACTCCAATTGTCAAAATATTTGTTTTTTTGACAGAGAATAAGCGTTTTCCGTTTATTGTTGGTCAGCGTAAATCAGGCTGAACTAAGATTTCGTATACTTAATATATCTTTTAAGGAGCTTATTCACAGCTTCTTTGTCAAAATGCTCAGGGTTAAATTTGCCTCCCAGCCATTCTATATATCCTTCATATTCTTCGTCATCAGGGTGTTTTAATATCTCCAGCAGGTTGGCATAACCCCAGATGCCGCCGCAGTCCTCGGGAGGACAAGCCATGGCGCCGCCGGTACAGACGGGCGATTTCATTGTCTCATCAGCGGGTATGATCTTTTCAAGTGTTACATCGTGTATCCAGCCATCGCCGAAGTCGTACTCGTATTCAATCTTCTCCTTCTCTTTTTCAAGAAGGTCAGATATAATCATCCCTTCATAATCGACATTCTTTACATCTCCCCAATCGAGACCGTCATCTATGTAATCAGTGTAAAAAACACCGTCTTTCATAAACTGATGCAAGTGAGAGTTTTGCCAGCCCATGGCAATCTGGATGGCCCTGTGAAAGTCGGACAGCAACAGGTCCGACCGGATCAGAAGTCTCCTCCAGATCTTTGGCTTGTATCGTGCAAGGGCGATTTGGATTTGAAATATTTTCATAAACTCTGTCGTTTAGCGTTTAGCATTTTGCTCAAGACAAAAGACCAAACAAGGAGAAAGGTGAAAGGAGAAAGGCGAAAGGGGGCCAAGCGTTAGAAATTTGCCCGGTGGGCAAATTTAGCGAAGGAGCCAGTCTGCAGGGAGGGCAAGATAAAAGACAAAAGTCACAAGATAAAAGGAGAAAGGAAAAAGGAGAAAGTTAAAAACAAGATAAAAGTGAAAAGATAAAAGTGAAACCCAAAATCCAAAATGTTAAACAATATCAATTATTTCCCAAAAGCCGGATTTATCACTGCCAATCCTTCTGATTTTCTCACTTCGTTTTAGCTTTTCCAGGTCCCTGAGAATGGTTCTTCTTACCACTTTTAATCCTTTTGCCAGCTCATCTGTTTTAATATCAGGCGCTTGTCTTATCATTTGTAATATTGCCTCAGCCCTGTCTTCTGTGACATTTTCTGTGACATTTTCTGTGACATTTTCTGTGACATCCTTTGGGACATAAGCCTTTTCTTTATACAGAGTGACTTTAAATCCATTAAATATTTCTTCAAAAACAGGTGGAACAATTCCATAGTTTTTACAGATGTTCAGAATTCGCTGAATGCCTGATCCGTATCGTTCTATTAAGCCAGTCTCCTTAAACGCCATTGCTAAAAGCTTATTCCTGCATTGGGATGTATAGTTGCCAGATAATAAATCTTTTACAGTTATTCCTCCATACAACCTCCCGGGATTATAAAATTCAATCCGATCATCGAAAATTTTAATAATACTGCCCGAGCTGTCACGGTAATCCCTGTGAACTACCATGTTTATAACAATCTCCCGTATGGCATCAACCGGGTAATCAAAACGCTCTGTTCGTTGTGGCTCGCCGGTAATGATATATTCAACCATCAGGTGTTTCCTGATAAAAGTGATTATTTCATCTATTTCGGTAAAGAGATCTGTATTCAATGAGAGACTGTCAATGATGGTTGTTTCTCCTTTAAACCGGCCTGCCTGCAGATCGCTTATCAAGCAATATTCCTTTACGAAAAGCAGGAATCCTCCAAAAGTCAGCTGACCGCGGCGAATGATTTCTAACTTATTGAGAAATTCGAGTGGTTCAATAATAATATCATTCCCTGTCTGCTGTTCAATCCGGTGTATAAAACTCCGGACCTTTTCCAGTGAAACAGTGTCAAGGCTATGACCGGGATCAATATAGTAATCCCAACTACTGTTAATTGTTCTCAGATGCTCATTGGCAATCTCATCGGGGCTCATTAAATGGTTCGAATTGGCGATTCGCTTAAAATATTTACCTCGCATTGAAACCGGTTTTATGGGATATTCATGAATGGTAAAAATCACTATTACTTTCCCCATGTAATCAGCACTCTCTGCTACAGGAATTAAGGCAGGTGAGGTTTTATTTTTAATTTCATTCAGCCAGTTCTGAATTGACTCAGGATTCAGTGAGACACCCAATAACTTTAAATCATCCGAAAACCCTATTAAAACCGAACCTCCGCCGATGTTGGCGAATGCCACAAGTGTCTCAATGACTTCGTTATTGAAAGAGCTCTTAAACTCTACAGTCAGATCTTCTCCTTTCTTTAATAATATGTCTATGTCTTTTTCGGTCATCTGATTATATGATGAGAATTTCTGCCAGTAAGTGGACGTTCAGGATTCAGGTTAGATCAAGATAAAAAAAAGTGAAAAAATTGACTCGTGTTTCTAAAGGCTGTAACTTTATGGGTGTGAAAGTTGAACTCTAAAAAGTATTATCATGAAATCAAAGTTCTTAAACCTGGACCTCAGGGATTTTCTCCGGGGGCTGCTGATTGCTTTTTTAACTGCCGTGATTAGCGGCGTTATCGAGATGCTGGACACTGGGGCCATATTTACCTGGCTGACCATGAAACCTGTGCTTATTGCCGGGGTGAGCGGAGCGCTGGCGTATCTGCTCAAGTGTCTTCTTACAAACTCGCAAGACCAAATGTTCAAGAGAGAACCTTCATTCTCATAGCACAAATTAGCTTTAAACATTTGGAAGGAGAAAGGAGAAAGGAGAAAGGAGAAAGGCGAAAGGAGAAAGGAGAAAGGAGAAAGTTTCTTCGTCAGGTTCTGGGGGATACTTTATAACTAATTGATCCTAATATGTTTTTTAATTCAAAACTCTCCTTGACGAGTCGTTCAATTTCTGAATTTTGGGGGCAAAGTTCTTTTAAGATCCTGAGCCAATAGTTCGCTTCGCGCATCTCTTTCAATGAGATTCCAACTTTATTTCCAAAGTCAGCTCTTGATACTGCACCCTGAGCTTCCTCGTAGTTGGCTCCTGAGGACGTGGCTGCCTTTCCCAGTTGATTACTTATTATTTTAAGATCATTGCCACCTTTAAGCGAGCGAAGCAGTTTTATTACATCAACGGCAAATTTGAATAATCTCTTCTGTAATTCATTTTCGTCCATTTGTCAGCAATTTTTCACTTTCGCCTTTCGCCTTTAACCTTTCGCCTTATTTTTCAGTTCAGCGTTTGCTTCGAGCATTGAGCCTTCGGCTGTTTCAGGGAGCAGTGCTCCGTTTCAGGGTTTGGCTTCGCCGAGCTCGTTCCGCTGATGCGGTCCTCGGTTCAGAGTTCCAGAGTTTCAGGTTCCTTGTTTTAAAACAGGTCAGTGGCTTTATCGATAAGAAACTCTTTTATTTCATCATCAGATACAGTGGGTACGATAAATTCGACGGGCTCAGAATAATCTATGTCTTTATGGAATGCCAGCTGCTGTCTGAATAATTTTTCAGAGAATTGCTGATTGAAAATCATCTCCGCCTCTCTGCAAATTTCCTTTATTGTATAATAATCGCGTATAATAAAATACAAATCGACATAATCTTTCCATTTTGCCCTTCGTCCCAAAGCAAAAGCCTTCATTGCAGCCAATGACAATAACGAAGGCATCGAGATAATTGAACCAACATCTACCGGGTGGAGGACAGTATAGGGATAACTGAAAAATGTGAGTTTTACATTGTTGATTAACACATGAAGTTGATCGAAATCTTCAAAAATTGGTGCCTGACTAAAAGGGATATTTATTAATTTTCCTTTAATCCTGGCCTTATTAAGCCGTGAAAAAGTAAACAGGTCGAAGTCAATGGAACGCCTGTGCCCTATATGCAGGGCAACAGCTGTACCTCCGACCATGTAAAACGATCGTTTAAACCCTTTAATATAAGGTAACAAATCAACCTGCCCGCCAGTAAAGATTTCAGTGTGCATATTTTCTGAAAACAAGGGTAAAATAGTTAATTGTAAGTTCGTGGTAGTTCCCTTTTCGCCGACTGCTGAGGGTTATTGAATCGAAGAATATTTTTGATACTTTTTTGATGCCCAGTAAATTGAATAATTGGATAACTGAACGAATATCCCCATAATTTAAAATGGTTTCCACAAGAAGCTCTTTACTTATGTTCTCTTTTTTGTCTTCGGGAATGTACCAGAAGAGGTTGCTGTGTTCGTGGATAAATGCCTTTAAATCACGACTATACATTATCGGTCTTTATACTCAAAAATAGTTAAAATTACCCGGATTTGCAACTGATAACGGCAATTATATTGTTCAGCGTTGGGCCTGCGGCAAGTTCAGAGTTTCAGAGTTTCAGAGTTTGCCTTCGGCGAGCTCGGCTTTGCCTCGGTTCGCGTTTTTTGTTTTTCAGAAAAGATCTGAAGGATTTATACGAATGAATTCGTGCCAGGGAAGGGTCCTGTCATCAATACAGATGGTCTTAACCGGATTGTATTTTTTCTGAAAAGCTTCAAGACCCCTTTTGGTCCTTGAAAAAGTACTTTTTACCTCTATCCCGATGAGTTTTTCGTTTTTTTCAATCACAAAATCTACTTCATCATTCCTGTCGCGCCAATAATATAGTGAAAAGGTACCTTTCATTGATTCATTTGCAAGATAAGCTCCAACGACAGATTCAATCACTCTTCCCCAATCAGCAGAATTATTTCTTACAGTAGAGAAATTCATTGGATTTTGCGAACTGAGAAGAGCATTGTTGTAAACCTGAAATTTAGGACTTCCTGACCTGACCTTTACCGGAGATGCCGAATATTTATCTATTCCGGTTATTAATCCTGCAGCTCCCAGAAGCTTAAGATAATGCGAAAGGGTTGTTGTATTTCCTGCATCCTGAAGCTGCCCAAGCATCTTTGTATAAGAAAGGACCTGTCCGGAAAACAAGCACCCAAGCTCAAAAAGATTTTTAAGTAATGCGGGCTTATCAATGCGTGACAACATAAGTATATCTTTTGATATGCTTGTCTCAATGATCGAATCCCGAATGTATTTCTTCCATCTGCTCTCGTCATCTGTAAGTTCAGCAGAGCCCGGATAACCGCCAAACCATGCAAAAGTATCTGCATCCCACCCGAAAGCCTGATGCATTTCTTCAAACGACCAGTGTGCAAGAATTATGTTTTCAAATCTACCGGCAAGCGATTCGGTCAGTCCCTTCTGCAGCTGAAGCCGTGAAGAGCCAAGCAGGACAACCTTCAGATTTGTTCTTTCGACCGAGTCATGATCCCAGTTTTTCTTAATAGATTCACTCCAGTTGGGAATTTTCTGTATTTCGTCAATGATCAGCAGAAACTGTTCTGCCTTCTCTGATTTCATTCTCAATCGTGCACTATCCCATACCTGGTCTATCCATAAACTGTTTCCCGCAGGTACTGCATCTGCCGATTCATATAAGGCAGGAAAGGACAACTGATCATAAAGCTGTGTAATTAAAGTCGTTTTTCCGACCTGACGCGGACCTGAAATTACCTGGATGAATCTCCGGGGTTCGTTTATCCGCTTTTTAACTAGCTGAAATTCTGACCGTTCAAACATGATTTACAATTTACTCAATATGGTGAGTAAATTTACTCAATAAAATGACTTAAACCAAAGAATCCGTAGGCAAGACTCAGGGCGCAGGGCGCAGGGCAGAGGATATCAGAGTTTCAGGGTTTGGCTTCGCCGAGCTCGTTCCGCTGATGCGGTCCTTGGTTCAGAGTTTCAAAGTTTCAGATTTCATTCTAAAATCAATGTTCCCGGGTGATGACCCAATGACCTGATTTTCTGCCTCCAACTCTCCTCAAGAGCCTGGTGGTTTTAAAATATTCAATGTCCCTTTTAATAGTCTTCATACTTACTTTGCATAACTCCGCCAGTTCCGTCATAGTAACTCTATTATTATCACCAAGCAGAGTTAAAATATATTCTCTTCTTTCTTTTAGGACATCTTTTGGGACATCTGTGACACGAGCCTTTTCTTTATGCAGAGTGACTTTAAATCCATTAAATATTTCTTCAAAAACAGGTGGGACAATGCCATGGTTTTTACAGATATTCAGAATTCGCTGAATGCCCGATCCGTATCGTTCAATTAATCCTGCTTCCTTAAAAGCCTTTGCAATAAGCTTATTCCTGCATTGAAAGGTCGGTATTCAATGAGAGACTGTCAATGATTGTCGTCTCTCCCTTAAAGCGTCCAACCTGAACATCGCGGATAAGACAGGTGAGGTTTTGCTCTTAAACTCTACAGTCAGATCTTCTCCTTTCTTTAATAATATGTCTATCTCCTTTTCGGTCATTGAGGAAAATCTACTTTACTTACCAGGGGCGTTGCCCCTAACCCCAGTTACTTTTTTGTCTTGATACAAAAAAGTAACCAAAAAAATCAAGGCTTCAGATAATTTTGGGGCTCCCGTTTTTCAGCTTGCCCACGCAATACAACTCCCCCGACACGGAATATAATTACTAAACTAATCCTATTTATTTGCCGTGTCGGGACTTAACGCTCGGCCCTCCCAAAATTCCTTGAGGCCATTCTTATGTTCATGTTGTAAGGGAAATCTCTTCCAACGGATACCAGGTGGCTTTTGCAACTATTTTCGGTATTTGATCACGGTCAAATCCAAGATTCATAAAATCAAAAATCTTATCATCCTTCGAAAATAAACTGTGACAATAAGAGGGGTACACATTCTCGGGTACTATACCTATAAAATCACGGCCGGTAATCATTCGGACTATTTCTTCTGCATCTCTCAGTTCAACCGGGATCTTATTATCAAAAAGCGCAACAGCCATCCTGACTGTCTCTGCCACCCTTACAATACTTGAACCTTCCAGACACAGAAACCATTTGTCGTCTTTTTCAGATATATAAAGTGATATGTGTGTTGAATTTCCTCCCCTGCAGATCTCCCACGGATGGGCGCCCAATATTTCACCGCTGTGATACCATTTATAAAATGCTTCCGTGGAATCCCCGTCAATATTTGTAAGCCCTGCATCACGTCCGTCAGCCATGTCCTGATATTTTTCTATGGGTGTAATAGCTTTCCCCCGGTTTTTGAAATAGTCGTTGGCATCATAACATATCTCACATATTCTGAAAAAAGTATTAGCAGTCATCTCCTGCAAAAGAGGGATCCTTCCATTTTTGTTTGTCTCAACAAACTGCTTCAACTTCGAAATGATTTCTCTGCCAAGATTTTTTTCGGGTCTGAAGGCATCTTCGCCCAGCAAATCCCAATATTCTTTTCTATTAATTTTCCCATACCGCTTTGCCCATGGAAGATTTTCCCGGATATAATTATTGTAGGCAACGGGGTCCTTCCTGAGTTTATCCATATCGTCATTAATTCTTTCCTGGAACAAGTCGATAAACCGTTTAAATGAATCTGCTATAAACGATTCATAATCAGAAGGTTTGTATTCTTCCTTTATTCTGCCGAACAGTTTGCCATCCAGGTAGAAAAATTTTTCATCCAGATATTTTGCAATTTGAAATTTGTACCATTTTGTTTCTTCAGGATAATAATCTTTCCAGAGCTGTTCAAACTCCTCAGGTGATCGGACCTCTCCGCTCTCCAAAAACTCGTCATAATCACCAAAGTCTTCCACGGATCCGCGTTCCACCTCAATCCAGGTATGACGGATCTCGTCTTCAGATCCGGCTTTTACATTGCTGAAAACATCATATATATCAACCAATTTCAGGTATGTATCATATGACATCGGATTGTTCTTAGGATCGAAACCTTCGATAATACTGTCAATATGTGGAGCAAAGAGAATTGCTTTGTTCATTTTTAAATGGAAAGAACGTGAAGAGTTTTCGTTCAGCGTTAACTTCGAGCACTTAGCCTTCGGCTGTTTCTCGTTTATTGTTTATCGTTAATTGTGTCTGGCTTTTAATCAAGACAAAAGACAAAAATTGGAAGGTGAAAGGGCGGCTGCGCCGGGTTTATCGTTTATCGTTTTTTGTTACTGGTGACTGGTTTTTGTGACCGAATACCGATTACTGAATACTGAATACCTGTTTAAGGTTCAGGGCTTAAGGTCTGAAAGTCTGAGGGCTGAGGGTCTTTATTGCTCAGGGCCCAAAGCTCAAGGCTATTTGTTATTATTGAAAGAGGTTGATGTATTTTTCGAATATATACTCCCGGCTCCGTTGTCCCCCGGTTATCTCTTTGATAATACCCAATCTTTCAAGGGTTCCTATTAGTTTATAGGCTGACGGATATGAAATGCCAGCTACCTCACTTACCTTCTCAGCATTTATTAAAGGTTTGTGATAGAGATATTCCATAATCTTTTGTGCATTTGCTGCACGACTTCCGAGTGTCTGTAATTCCTGGTCTACTTGTTTCTGTAATTGAAGTATGCTGTCAAATGTTTTAATTCCTTTATCTGCAGTTTCAATCACTCCAACGAGAAAGAATTTAAACCATTGACTGATATCATTATTTGCTCTTACCATCATTAAATTTTCGTAATAATGACGTCGATGGGTTTCCAGAAAGTCTGAAAGATAGAGAATCGGTTTCCTTAAAATTCCCTTGCTGACTAAATACAGAGTTATCATCAATCTTCCTACTCTGCCATTACCATCAAGAAAGGGATGAATTGTTTCAAACTGATAATGGATTAAAGCAATCTTTAGCAGCTCGGGGAAGAATTTTTCCCTGTTGTGAACAAAACTCTCCAAATCACTCATTAACTCAGAGATGGATGTGTGCGCCGGTGGAATAAACACTGCATCGTTTAATGTCGCGCCACCAATCCAGTTCTGACTTCGTCTGAATTCACCAGGTAATCTCTTTTCTCCTCTTACTCCCTGAAGAAGTCTTTTGTGTGTTTGCCTGATCAGTCTTGAAGAGAACGGAAGCTTTTCAAGGTCTTTTATCGCTGCTTCCATAGCATGAGAGTAATTTTGAACCTCTTCCCAGTCATCCCTTTTATCCAAAGGAATATCCTCTCTCTCCCGTAAAGCTTCTTCAATATTTGTTTGAGTCCCTTCTATCTTGCTGCTTTGTGTTGCCTCTTTCAGGACATGCATGCTGATAAACAGATCAATATTTGGGATGTAATTAGAATACATGTCTAATCTTCCAAGTTCCCGGTCGGCTTTACTTAACAACTGGATTACCTCCATGTTCTCCAGGTACCATTGCCTGTTTATCAGCGTTGGCTGAAAACTTTTGTAGTAACCCTGGCTTATATA
>Ga0307376_10004453_pt1 | contig 12844 bp, 7 predicted proteins | sample TR2MG_FD_202536 | JGI IMG/M metagenome (GOLD analysis project Ga0307376, IMG submission 202536) | Soil microbial communities from Risofladan, Vaasa, Finland - TR-2 | ecosystem: Environmental > Terrestrial > Soil > Coastal area > Acid sulfate soil | place: Finland: Risofladan, Vaasa | collected... | reverse complement strand
CTGAAGCAGTTGGCGGTCCCGACAGTACGGGTGCGCCGAGATGGCGAAGTGAAGGAGATTTCAGCCCGAGGTCTTGTTCCCGGGGATATTGTTTTGTTAGAGACGGGAAATATGGTTTCGGCGGACGGAAGGGTACTGGAGAGTGTGAATCTTCAGGTCGACGAGGCGTCGCTGACAGGTGAGTCTGAACCGGTCGAAAAATCAACGTTAGCGGTGAACATGAGTGATCTACCTGTTGGGGATCGATTCAACATGGTTCACATGGGTACCGTCGTAACCTATGGTCGAGGCATGGCCGTGGTCACCGAAACTGGGATGAAAACGCAGTTAGGCAACATTGCTGAGATGCTGCAAAGTGTTGAACGGGAGCCGACTCCTTTACAACGGAGACTCGACCATCTGGGCAAGATATTAGCCTGGTTGATTTTAGTCATCATAGCGCTAGTGTTTGGATTAGGTCTCATCAGGGGTGAAGATATCCGCCTGTTATTGCTTACAGCCATAAGTATGGCTGTCGCCGCGATCCCTGAGGGGTTACCGGCGGTCGTGACTATCACTCTCGCTCTCGGATCACGACGCATGCTCGGTCGGGCGGCCCTCATCCGCAAATTACCGGCAGTTGAGACCCTCGGTTCAGTTACGGTAATATGTTCAGATAAGACAGGAACGCTAACTGAGAATCGGATGAAAGTTACCGTTCTTGATGTTGCCGGAGAAGCGCAAGATTTCAATGCGCTTGTTGGCGAGCGTTCTGCAGTACTTTCTGTTGAGGAATTTGAAAATAAAGCCGATCGCCCGGAGCGAAGCTTGGGATTGTTGCTGAAAGCGGCAACATTATGCAATGACGCTATCCTTCAAAAGGCCAAGGATGGCAGTGAATTAAGGGCTATTGGAGATCCGACTGAAGCTGCGCTGGTTGTCGCTGCCGCTGAGCTAGGATTTATCAAGACAGAATTAGAAGATCGCTGGCCTCGGATTGCCGAAGCCCCGTTTTCCTCGGAAAGAAAACGAATGACGACCGTCCATGAGACCTGGCGACCGCACGTGAATCCTGATAACCCCTGGAATAGCGCGCCCTATGTCGCCTTTACGAAAGGCGCCGTTGATGGTTTGCTAGAGATTTGCGAGCACGTGTTGATTGGGAATCAGTCCGTGAGGTTAGCGGGAGAAATGTATGATCGGATATTGACCTCGAATGCCAGATTGGCTGAAACTGGTCAGCGGATCCTAGGTGTTGCGTTCCGTCCAGTTGAGCACGTACCGGAAGCGATGCATGAATACGAGATCGAAAGATCACTGACTTTTATTGGTCTCATCGGCATGTCAGACCCACCTCGGCCTGAAGTAAAACAGGCTGTGGCAACGAGCCGCTCTGCCGGTGTTAGACCGATAATGATCACAGGTGACCATCCCTTGACCGCGCAGCATATTGCCAGGGAATTGGATATTGCGCACAATGGTTTTCATCTGACCGGTATCGATTTAGATAATATGCTTGAGGGTGAGCTCCGTGATCGCGTCAAGGATGTTGCAGTTTTCGCCCGGGTATCGCCCGAGCATAAAATGAGTATTGTTCAAGCTCTACAAGATAACGGTGAGGTTGTCGCCATGACCGGTGATGGGGTCAATGATGCCCCAGCGCTTAAGAAGGCAGATATTGGAGTGGCGATGGGCATAACCGGGACAGACGTCTCCAAAGAGGCGGCCGACATGGTATTGCTAGACGACAATTTTGCCACGATAGTTGCTGCAATCGAAGAGGGACGGGTAATCTATGACAATATCCGAAAATTTATAAAGTATATCCTCTCAAGTAATACGGGTGAGATCCTGGTAATGCTCGTTGCCCCGTTTTTGGGTATGCCGTTACCTCTACTACCTTTACAAATCTTATGGATTAACCTGGTCACAGATGGTTTGCCGGGGTTGGCATTGGCCGTTGAACCGGCCGAGCGTGATACGATGAAACGAACGCCCTATCACCCGAATGAGAGCGTTTTTAGTCGCGGCATCGGCTGGCAAATCATTTGGATTGGTGTATTAATGGGACTGGTTTCTCTTGGAGTTGGCTATCGTCCTTGGTTGCAGGATGAAGCAGGCGCATGGCGGACGATGGTATTTACTACTTTAACATTGGCTCAAATGGGCAATGCGCTGGCGTTGCGATCCAGCAGAGATTCTCTTTTTACAATAGGTTTGTACTCGAATCGTTCAATGCTCGGTGCTGTTTCGTTGACTTTTCTTTTGCAGCTTGCCGTAATATACGTGCCCTTCCTTCAGGAAATCTTCGACACTCGGGCTTTGTCTCCAGCGGAATTGGCTGTGTGCCTATTAGCGAGTACAGTTGTATTTTGGTCGGCTGAATTAGAAAAGTTGATCATTCGTCGGCGAACAAAGAAACGACCTTAGCTTTTTGGAAATCTTTGAAAAGGATTTAGGTAGCCGGGTCAGTGAACCTACTAATTGACACACACTGCCATTTAGACTTTGGTCAGTTTGATGAAGACCTAACGACTGTGATCGAACGAGCGCGAGATCATGGGATTAGTAGAATCATCGTTCCGGCTGTTGACCTGCCAGGTTGTGACCGAGTCATCCATCTCGCAGAAAGTTTCGAGGAAGTATTTGCAGCCGTAGGTGTACATCCAAATTCCTCAGAAAATTGGCAGGATGCTTGGCTTGACCAGATCCGGAGCATGGCTGGCCATCCGAAGGTGGTAGCAATCGGTGAAATTGGTCTGGATTATTACCGGGACCATTCGCCGCCTGACATACAACAGAAGGCATTTTCTGCTCAATTAAAACTCGCTGCTGAGGTCAGGTTGCCAGTTATTATACATAACCGGGAAGCAAGTGATGACGTCTTAACTTTTCTCAAAGAATCAGCTTCGAACAATAATCAAATCAAAGGCGTGTTGCATTCCTTCTCCGGAGATTGGCAGACAGCTCAAACTGCTTTGGAGATAGGTTTCTACTTGGGGTTTACCGGTCCCATTACTTTTAAGAGTGCCGATACTTTGCGATCAGTAGCAAAACGCGTGCCCCTGAATCGCCTCCTCGTGGAGACTGATGCGCCATTCTTGGCGCCGCAGAAATACCGCGGCCGGCGAAATGAACCCGCATATGTTTCGCTAGTTGTCGAGAAACTGGCCGAGTTACACGATGTCACCGTAGCCGAGATGGCTCGAATAACTCAATATAATGCCATAAGTTTGTTTGGCGAGAAGCTTGGAGTTTTAAATGGTCAACCTCGCTGAGCAATTGTCACCCGATCCCGACTTCCCAGACGGAGGGGTTGTCCCAGACCTGTCAATTGTCATAGTCAGTTGGAATGTGTGCGAGTATCTTAGATCGTGCCTTTCCTCTATTGTATATAACCAGGGGGATTTAGAGGTCGAAGTCATCGTGGTAGATAATGGATCGGTGGATGGTAGCACCCAGATGATCCGTGATGATTATCCTTGGGTAAAACTGTTAGAATGTGATGAAAATATTGGTTTTCCAAAGGGAAATAACATTGGATTAAGGGCGGCGATCGGCCGGTATCTGCTGCTCCTCAATCCGGATACCAAGATAATTAGTGATGCACTGCCCCAGATGGTCGCTTACCTGAAAAAAAACGAGGAGGTTGGCGTCGTTGGTGGCCAGCTCTTGAATAGTGATGGTACGATTCAGTCATCCAGAAGGCGTTTTCCTTCCGTTGCCACGGCCATATTCGAGAGCACATGGTTGCAGCCTTATGCACCTCGCGGGATGATTCGACGATATTATGCGGAAGATTTGCCATTGGATAGTCCGGTCGAGGTGGACTGGCTGGTGGGCGCCTGTTTGATGACTCGACAAGAGGTGATCGCCCAGATTGGTTATATGGATGAAGCATTTTTTATGTATTCGGAGGAATTGGATTGGTGCCGGCGCATAAAAGAAGCGGGATGGCGGATCATTTACCTTCCCGAGGCACAGATAATTCATCATGTTGGGAAGAGTAGCGAACAGGCTGAAACCGAGCGACACGTAAACTTTCAAAGGGCTAAATTGAGATATTTCCGCAAATATCATGGTCGCTTGCCAACCGATCTAATCCGAATTACCTTACTACTAAATTATGTTTGGCAGTTATTATTGGAAGTGGCCAAAGCTCTTATGGGGAATCGACGTCCATTGCGATGGCAGCGAGTACGAGCTTACTGGCTTGTCTTGCGCTCCGGCTTAAAGCCGGCCGGATATTAGGCCTGCTCGAGTCAAAATTATGCCGTTGAAGATCGGACTTGTCACCGGTGAATACCCACCCATGGAGGGCGGAGTCGGTGCCTACACACAACAATTAGCGCGGGCTTTGTCGCAACTGGGACACCAGATCCATATCATAACCAGCCACGATGCACGGATCGAACCACAGAAACGCAGGTTCTGGGATCCACAGGAACCAGTTGATCTGGGGTATGCTTTCCTCCACCCACTGGTAAATCGATGGTGGTGGTCGTCCACTAGCAAGGTTGCGAGGATTGCTGTTGATAACGAATTAAGTGTCGTAAACCTACAATATCAAGCTGCAGCTTATAGTATGCGGGTGCCGGCCATCAATTTCCTGCCCTGGCGTCTGCGTGAAGTAACAAAGACAGTCGTAACCTTTCACGACCTCCGCCATCCATATTTGTTTCCTAAAGCGGGCCGGTTTCGGCCTGGAGTGGTTAGAATTCTTGCCCGGTCGGCCGAAGGCGTAATTGTTACCAATGAAGAAGATTATCTCGAATTAGTGGAGCATGGCCTGGAAAAAAATAAAATCACCCAGATACCGATAGGTAGCAACATCAGGGCCACTATCCCGTCAAGAAATTCAGTGATTAAACTCCGTAAGCAACTGGCTCTGAAACAATCAGATCACTTGTTGGGCTATTTTGGCTTTGTAAATGCAAGTAAAGGCGCTGACATTCTTATCCAGGCACTAACTAAATTGCCCGAACATGTCCATTTGTTGTTCTTAGGAGCTCAGACTGGAAGCAGCGATCCTAAAAATAATGAGACTTTTCGTTCCCAATTGATAGAGGCCATCGAGGAAAGCGGTTTATCTGGGCGAGTCCATTGGAGTGGTTTTTTGTCTGATGAGGAAGTTTCAATAGCAATGTATGCAGTTGACCTCATGGTTTTGCCTTATCGTGACGGCGTTTCGCTGAGAAGGGGTACGCTGATGGCCACCCTGGCGCATGGCCGACCGCTCTTGACAACATTTCCAACATCATCGCTTTCGGAGCTGATTCATGGGGAAAACGTCTGGCTAGTGCCGGTTGACGACCCCGATGCTTTAAAGGAAGCTTTAGAGATGTTATTGGGAGACCGAGATCGACGGCTGCGGCTAGGACAAGGAGCCTTGGCGGTAGCTAACTGCTTCACCTGGGATAAGATAGCCCAGAATACAGTCGCCTTCTACGACCAGATTGTTTCCTAAGTTTTTTTCCAATGCCTAAATTGACTGAGAAACGAATTCTCCCGCTTATCCTCATCTTGTTTTTTATCCTAGGCGCTTGTTACACATTTATGACACCAGTCTTTGAAGCCTCGGACGAACTTTGGCATTATCCGATGGTTCGCCATTTGGCCGATGGCAATGCCCTGCCGGTACAGCCCTTTGATCCCGAACAAGCCGGACCGTGGAAGCAAGAGGCGAGCCAACCGCCGCTTTATTATTATCTGGGTGCTCTGCTCACTTTCTGGATTGATACCTCAGATATGGAAGAGATTCGGTGGCTAAACCCACACGTGGATAACGGCATTATCACAGAGGATGGGAATATCAATCTGGTCGTACATGATCCAGAGGCAAACCCCTGGGAAGGTACGCTGTTGGCGGTTAGATTGGTTCGGCTATTTTCATTGGTACTAGGAACACTAACCGTTTTTCTCACATATTATATCGCTAAGCAGGTCGCCCCAGGCAGACCGGAGATCGCTCTTGGCGCGGCCGCGGTTAATACGTTTACGCCGATGTTCCTGTTCATAAGTGGGGCGGTGAACAATGACAATCTGGTAATTCCGTTAGCCTCGCTTTCGCTGTTGCTGATGACATTCATTGTCAGCGCCAATCAGAAGGATTCCGCCCGTGGGTACGTTTATTTAATCCTACTTGGGATTGTAATAGGTCTGGGTACCCTAACAAAGATAACAGCCATCGGGTTGTTGCTGCTAGCCGCATTTGCCGTCTTTATTGAACGGTGGCGCACGTTGGGGCGGCAGGCAAATCTAAAAGGCTTAATGGCCGTGTTTGCCCAGATGATCTTACATTATCTACTGATATTGGGACCTACAGCCTTGATAGCCGGTTGGTGGTATTACCGCAATATTACCCTTTACGGGGATTGGAGAGGTTGGAATGCCTTTATTGCGGTTCTCGGGGAGCGGGCTACCCCGGCCGGGCTAGCCCAACTATGGGATGAGCGTTGGGGTTTCATGATTTCCTATTGGGGGCTTTTTGGTGGTCTGAATGTACCTATGCCGACTTGGATTTATCGTGTGCTTAATGGGACGATCCTGATCGCATGTATTGGTTTCCTCTATTATCTGGTGGCGACGGTCAAACGGTGGTTCGGAAAAAGTGGACAGCGGATAAAAACCATCGGCCGGTTAATCTGGAACCTGCTTAAGTTTTCGGAAGATCACATCGCCTTGATTCTCTGCTTGCTTTGGAGTAGCGCCGTCATAGTTGGTTTGATTCGCTGGGCACAAGTTACCTGGTCTTCTCAAGGCAGGTTGGTTTTTTCTTCAATTTCTGCGCTGTCGGTGCTGTTTGTCGTTGGTTTGGTGGGGTGGATGCCGCGTCGACTCGCTCGGAGTTTCGTTTTAATCTTGGCAATTTTCTTATTCCTGATCTCGGCCCTGGCGCCGTTTCTTTGGATCCAGCCGGCGTATAAACCGCCGGACTACAGACCAGCCGCAGAAATTCGCATAGTCAATAAAGAATTTGGAGACCTGCTCCTTCTGAATGGTTATTCTCTAGACAAAACGTCAGTCAGTCCAGGACAAACGGTGGAGGTTCAACTTAATTGGGAGACCATATCTGCAACGCCGGATGACTGGAGCGTCTTTGTACACCTCACCGATCCTATCTTGGAAACTCCTATCGCCCAGCGCGACATGTATCCAGGGCAAGGTTTGTTAGCAACAAGCTTACTCCAACCTGGTGATCGTTTTGTGGATTCTTACCTAATAAATATCCCAGATGCAACCCCTGCGCCGGCCGAATTAACTTTGTCTGTGGGTCTGTATGATTTTTTTACTGGTGAGCGCCTGTTACTGCCCGGTGGTTCAGATGTCCTGGTATTGACAGAGGTATATTTGGAGCCTGTTCCCGGCGAATTGCCCAATCCAGTCAGCGTAAACTTCGAAAACGTATTAACCCTCAGCGGCTTCGCCCTGGATTCCCAGCAAATCGAGTCAGGGGGCACAATTATGGTGACCCTTTACTGGCTGCCGGAAAAGTCAATGGCGGAGGATTACACCTTTTTCGCTCAATTGGTCGACCAAGATACGGCCCGCTGGGCAAGCCGGGATATACAGCTTAAGACCTCTGACTGGCAGAAAGGCGAGCTACAGAAAGTAGAGTTAATATTGCCTGTAGCGGCAGAGACGCCTGCTGCAGTATATCCACTAATTATTGGCATTTACTCCAGGGCATCGGATGGTGACTTTGACAGGCTACAGGTTGTGACTGATCAGGGACGTTTGACTGATGATTTTCTGTCTATCGCCAAAGTGAGAATCTCATCTGGGTCTGACAATTAGTTTCTGGGTAATTGGTAAGGTACAAGGTTCAGTCCAACATTTATTTAAATGTTCGTGATAATATTCCATGCATATGTCGCCAAGGAATAAAAGTTCGATAGCGTGCTCAATTCGGTCCAACCGTGCCGTCATCTTGCTAGGCCTGGCCGTGGGACTCATAGCTATAAGCAGCGGCGTTGTTTTAGGCTTCGGCGGGCCGTTGGCGGGCGCTGGATTGATCCTGGCTATTGTTGCAAGCTTTGTTGTGATGAGAGACATTGAATTCGGCTTCTGGGGCATAATCGGTATTGTTTGTCTGTTGCCTTTCGCCACAATACCCATAGACATTGGTCTAACGCCGACGCTTTTGGACCTGGCCCTAGCTGCAACGGTTGGCGTCTGGATGCTAAAATTTGTGACCGGAAACCGTAAGACTTTCATCACTTCACCAATAACTCTACCCCTGGTAATTTTTATAGTGGTGACGGTTTTCGCTTTTATATTTGGATTGGGAAACGGCCCATTGACCGCAAATTTACTGCGCCATTTTGCGGAACTTCTCCTAAGTATAGGTTTTGTGATAGTCATCATTGACTATTTTTCACAGTGGGATCGTATAGAGCGGGGGGTACGAGTAATTCTGATCGCCGGTGGAGGTGCTGCTGTTATCAGCATCTTCTTGTGGTTATTGCCCGACCTTACAGCGAATGATCTGTTGAATACAATGCAAAGAATTGGTTATCCTGGGGGCTTTGTCATTCGATATATCGAGGAAAATCCTGAGTTAGCTGAACGCGCCATCGGCACTTCGGTGGATCCCAATGCGCTTGGGGGGCTATTACTCCTGGTAGGCGCCTTAGGAGCTCCCCAGATAATAGCCCGCAAGCCGGTATTGCCGCGATGGACTATCTTAGTAGTTACCGCACTGATATTCTCAGCTTTGTTTCTTACCTCCTCGAGGGGGGCTATGTTGGGCTTGTTTGCTGGTCTCGGATTCGTGACTGTTGCCCGTTATCGCCGCATGCTACCTTTTCTGTTGCTTTTCACAGCCATCCTGTTGTTTTTACCGGTCACCCAGGAATACATGGCAAGGTTCGTGGAGGGTTTCCAGGGCCAAGACCTCGCAACGCAGATGCGTTTTGGCGAATATCGTGATGCCTTAACGCTCATCGCCCGTTATCCTCTATTCGGCGTTGGTTTTTCGGGATCTCCAGACATTGACCTTTATCTCGGCGTGGCCAGTGTTTACTTTACTATTGGGCAGCAAATGGGCTTTCTTGGACTGATTGCCTTTATGGCCGTCATTGGCACCGTATTTGGATATGCATATGCCAATAGGCGTTATTTTCACGATAACGAGGAACTCGATCCCATATGGCTTGGATTGTATGCTTCCTTGATAGGCGGCCTTGTAGTGGGCATATTTGACCATTACCTATTCAATATAGATTTTCATCATGCCGTGACCATTTTTTGGTTCTTTTTAGGTCTTGCAGTAGCTGCGACGCGAGTAGGCAGTGAGTTGATGGTTCGAGCGGAGCAAGAGCCTTGTGGACATGAGGGGGGTCTGCAAAATGGTTGATAACAAACCAACATGGGCATTCAAGGTGATATTCCTTGTGCTGTTAGCAACCAGCATCCTGACCGCCTGTAATATCGGGGACTTATCATTGCCGTCCACACTGCCACATCCGAAGACCGCGCTGAATAAAGAGCATGACCCGGCGTCGCCATCGATTACGATACCCGATGAATCACCGCGGCAAGGACCTGAAATTGATCTACCGCCCACCTGGACCCCCGTCTCGGCTGATAGAGTGGAAACGCCTGTCGCGGCGCCAGAACGATCAACCGGTACTAGTTCAAGTTCGCAGAGCTATATCGTGCAGGAGGGTGATACACTGGCTGAGATAGCTATTCAGTTTGGGGTGACATTGGATGCGCTTACCCAGATTAACAATATTTCAGATCAAGACCATATTGAAGTTGGTCAAGAACTTGTGATTCCAGCCAGGTAATAAAAGAGCCCGCAGCTATCTGCGAGCTCTCAATGGCATCTAGAAACTTTCGAATCTCTGGCCAGTATCAGGTTGCCGGTAGGATTTCCTCAGGAACTTCCTCAGAATCCTCGCCGTTAGAGGAAGGTCTGGTTTCAAATTCACTCAAAACTACTTCGTCATCAATTATGTCGATCAAAACGACATCTCCCGGCCCAAAGCGGCTGGCCAGTACGGCGTCTGAGAGTTTGTCCTCAATTGCAGATTGTACGAGCCGGCGTAATGGCCGGGCTCCAAATTCGCGGTCATATCCATTTTCTACCATCCACTCTTTCGCTACATCAGTTGCCTGGAGCGTGAGTTCATGTTCGATCAGCCGCTCATTTACTTCCTCGAGTATCAAGTCGACAATTTGACGTATATCTGTTTGGGTTAGCTGGCGGAAAACGATGATACTGTCTACCCGGTTAATGAATTCCGGGCGGAACGTCCGTTTTAACTGCTCCATCAATGTCTTGCGCATTTCGCCGTAGGCTTCTGCTTCTTCTGTGGCGTCATCGCGTTGGAAGGCGAATCCCAGATTCGGACCTTGCTTAATTGTGTCAGCACCAACATTCGAGGTCATGATAATGATCGCATTACGAAAGTCCACCTTATGACCTTTGGCGTCTGATAGCTTACCTTCCTCCATGATCTGCAAGAGGATATTGAAAGCTTCAGGGTGGGCCTTCTCTATCTCGTCAAATACAACGATGGAGTAGGGACGACGGCGGACTGCTTCAGTCAATTGGCCTGCGTCATCGTATCCGACATAACCCGGTGGCGAGCCTATCAGGCGGGCCACGTTGTGTCGCTCCATGAATTCTGACATGTCAAGATGCACTAAAGCATCCTCGCTACCGAAAAGGAAATTGGCCAAGGCTTTGGTGAGCTCAGTCTTTCCAACGCCAGTTGGTCCCAAAAAGATGAATGAGCCAATTGGCCTGCGTGGATTCTTCAGGCCGGCACGTGCTCGGCGCACAGCCTTAGAAATTGCCTCAATTGCCTCGTCCTGGCCCACTATGTGCTCATGCAGTTCTCGCTCCATATCCAGGAGGCGGGCAGATTCCTCCTTCGTGAGCTGAGAAACAGGAATACCTGTCCACATGGATAAGACTTCCGCTATATCATCGGCCGTCACTCGGAGACCATCGTTGATTTCTGTATCACCCGCGCGCAATTGATTTAATTGGCGCTGAATCTCTTCTTCTTCCTCGCGAATTCGGCTGGCGTCTTCAAGATCGCCAGCTGCTACAGCTGTATTACGTTCAATCCGCAACTCCCGAAGCGAATTATAGGCCTCGCGTACATCAGCAGGTTGCGTGGCCCGATACATACGAACTCTTGATGCCCCTTCATCGATGAGATCGATGGCCTTATCTGGCAAGAAACGATCGGTCACGTAGCGAGTGGACAAAGTCACTGCTGCGTTGATGGCTTCTTCGGAGATGGTCAGATTATGATGTTTCTCATATGCTTTCTTGATTCCATTTAAAATCTGAATAGATTCTTCAGGTGTTGGTTCTTCAACCCGTACGGGTTGAAAACGACGTTCCAAGGCCGCATCACTTTCGATGTGCTTCCGATATTCATCCAGCGTCGTGGCGCCAATTGTCTGTAATTCACCGCGGGATAAGGCCGGTTTCAGGATATTAGCCGCATCGACGGCGCTTCCGGCTGAACCCGCGCCAACAAGCATATGCACCTCGTCAATGAAGAGTATGGCACCGCTTGACTTTAATTCATCAATAACCCGTTTGAGTCGTTCTTCGAACTGCCCTCGATACATGGTACCTGCAACCAGACTGCCCACGTCGAGTTGAAGCACACGCTTATTGTAAAGGATTTCAGGGACCTCTCCATCGACAATTCTCTGAGCCAAACCTTCAACTATCGCAGTTTTACCGACGCCCGGCTCACCTATTAGAGCCGGATTATTCTTGGTGCGACGGGCCAATATCTGAATAACCCTTTCTATCTCGTTCTGCCGACCGATGACGGGATCTAGCTTGTTTTCATCAGCCAATCCAGTGAGGTCAGTTGCCAACTGATCAACGAGTGGCGTCTTGCTTTTTTCGGCCTTGCTACTCGTGCGAGGTCGTTCACCGGCGGATACGGGACTTTCTTTGAGCATTCGCCTGGTTTGCCTGCGGATTTGTTCGGCGCTGATGCCAAACTTCCGAAGAACATCCATAGCGACACCTTCATTTTGCCGAACAAGAGCGAGTAGCAAGTGTTCTGTGCTAATGTAATGCTGGCCCATCCTCCGGGCTTCGTCAACTGCAAGTTCCAGAATTCGTTTGGTGCTGGGTGAAAGTTCTATTTTTGTAAAAGGAGTTCGCGTTCCGACGCCGGACAGGCGTTCGACCATAGCCTGAACCCGCTGTTCCTCCAATCCGAGTTCGCGTAATACGCGACCCGCGACGCCACCTTCTTCCCGGATCAAGCCAATCAGTACGTGCTCACTTCCGATATAGCTATGATTCAAACGTTCGGCTTCTTCTTGGGCCAGGCTTAATACCCGGCGAGCTCGCTGCGTAAATCGTTCCCAGTTTTTGGAATTCACGATGTGTACCTCGGTTTAATGGGGGAAAAGAGCAACCCCTGACATCCCAAAATCAGCAGCAAGTTCAGCAATCTACTCTGTTTCAGCATTATCGGTATTATCGTCAATGCTGGCCGCGGCTAGGTCAGCCTCCACGTACTCAGCGGAGGCCACTTGCTTAATGCTAAGGCCGAGCTGACGTTGTTGAGAATCAATGCGGATAATTCTGGCTGCCACAATCTGGCCTTTCTCTACCACGTCCTGAGGATGTTCGATATGTTCATTGGCCATTTCAGAGACGTGGATCAATCCTTCCAATGCATAGTCGTCATCTAATCGAGCGAAAGCACCGTAATTGGTTATCTTGGTGATTTCTACTTCTACCAGTGCCCCGACCTCATAGGTTTCGTTGACAATTGACCAGGGATCCGGCTCCATTCTCTTAAGGCTCAAGGCAACTCGACCTCGTTCCTGATCGACACTAATTACCACGACATCAATGGTATCC
>Ga0307376_10004450_pt1 | contig 12847 bp, 13 predicted proteins | sample TR2MG_FD_202536 | JGI IMG/M metagenome (GOLD analysis project Ga0307376, IMG submission 202536) | Soil microbial communities from Risofladan, Vaasa, Finland - TR-2 | ecosystem: Environmental > Terrestrial > Soil > Coastal area > Acid sulfate soil | place: Finland: Risofladan, Vaasa | collected... | reverse complement strand
AACATTCACACAGGGAAAAGCCGCGGCTTTTCCTGAGTGAACAATCATACATTTAATGGAAAAATGGATAGGAAATGAAAAAGAAAGTGTGCATCGCTATTTGCTAAAACCTGTGCACTCTTAATTGCGAAAATGTGTGCATTGTTATTTACCGTTTACAGTCGTCAGATAAATCTGGACTAAAATGAAGTTTATGTAATTATTTATGTATTGTTAAAGTAATTTGAACTTAAGTTCAGATCGCTTAACTTTACTAAAAATACCCAGGGCTATGATAGTAATCTGTGTTTACGTACATGTTAAATCCGATGCAGTTAATAGTTTTATTAATGCAACAGTTACGAATCACCTGGAATCGGTCAAAGAACCAGGGAATCTTCGTTTTGACTTTATTCAGCAATCTGATGATCCCTGTCGTTTTATGATTTATGAAGCTTATGAATCTGAAGAGGCGGCAGCATCTCATAAAAACACGGATCATTACCTGAAATGGCGCGATACTGTGAAGGACTTTATGGTCGAACCAAGACAGGGTATAAAATACAATATCCTCGTACCAAACGACAGAGCAAAATGGTAAAACCATTTCAATTTGCCAGAATCCCAAAAATATATTTTGAAAATGGGAAAGTCGCTGACCTGCCAGGTATCATAAAAATGTATGGGAATACAATCATTTTGGTGACCGGGAAGCATTCATTTATCCATTCCATGCATGCCGAAATTCTTTTACATACATTTGAAATGACCGGCATTGAACATCATAGTGTAATTATATCAGGTGAACCTTCACATGACATAATCGATCAGGCAGTAAGCAGATTCAATAATGAATCTGTAAAAGTCGTAGTCGGCATTGGGGGTGGCAGTGCCCTTGATGCAGGAAAAGCAATATCCGCCATGATGTATAAAACCGAATCGGTTAAAGAATTTCTTGAAGGGGTTGGCAATACAGATCATCCCGGAACAAAGCTTCCTTATATTGCGATTCCGACTACCTCAGGTACTGGCAGCGAAGCAACAAGAAATGCAGTAATCTCGCATATCGGAAAAAATGGATTTAAGAAATCGCTTCGTCATGATAATTTTGTACCCGACATTGCTATTGTGGACCCGGAGCTTACCCTGCAATGCCCTCAAAATATAACTGCGGCAAGCGGGATGGACTGTTTTACGCAGCTTACTGAAGCTTATCTTTCGGATAAATCAAACGAATATACCGATGCCTTTGCTTTGGAAGGGCTTAAAGCCATAAAAGCATCACTTGAACGCAGTTTTATACATGGGCAAGATCTCGAAGCCAGAACAGGAATGTCCTTTGCCGCACTTACTTCAGGTATTTGTCTTGCTAATGCCGGACTTGGCGTTGTACATGGTTTTGCATCCTCAATAGGAGGCATGTATCATATTCCGCACGGCCTGCTTTGCGGAACGCTTATGGCAACATCTAATGCAATCAATGTCAGGGAATTAAGAAAAAATGCCAATAATGTTGTAGCTTTAAAAAAATACGCCAGCCTGGGGAAATTATTTCTTGATGAAGAAGGGAAATCAGACGATTATTATATCGACGGTTTTATCCAATATCTCCATAAACTAACTTACGACTTTCAATTACCTGGCTTAAAAAAATATGGTTTGGAAGAAAAGGATATCGAATTGATCTGCACAATAACAGAGATTAAAAACAATCCGGTAAAATTAGCGTTGGAAGATTTAATAGAAATTGTCAGCAACCGGCTTTTATAACCATAACAAAATTATTAATAAAAAAATGGATGCTTCATCAACTGAGGTTTTCCCATTATGGTAATGAAAGTTATTGTGCAATGAAGGCATGTACCAGCTTTCATGCTGGAAAGTGTTAAGAAAGACCTAAGGCCATTATGGTACTGGCTTCCAGACAAGTCCTTATCGTATGATCCCAATATTCTTTCGGTGTTATAAACGTGGGTATTGAGCCATGTGATGATGATTCCGGAATATTTTTGTACATTTACAATACAACAAAGAAAAAGAGGGAAGGAGATTCTTCATGAAAGTAAAAAATCTTTCATTCGGATCGATTACCATTGATGGGGAAACCTACAATAAAGATGTGATTATAGATGGTGGTTCGATTAAAAAAAGGAAAAAAGCAGAATCGAAAAAATACAGAGACATGTTTGGGCACACACCACTGTCGCCGGACGAGAATATCCCCCGGGATTGTAAGCGTCTCATTGTCGGTGCAGACCATAGTTCAAGCATGACGGTAATGGATGAAGTTTTTGATATCGCCGTCCGCAAGGGGGTAGAACTGGTTACCATGAGCACTCCTGAAGCTATAAAACACATCAACGACCAGCATACCAACATGATACTTCACTTAACCTGTTGAAAGTGGGCATTCAAATGCAAAATGGATATGAACCTTGCCTATTTCAGGTTTTATGAAGAATTGAATGAGTTTCTGCCTTCGGGGAAGAGAAAGAAGTTCTTTCCCTATTCCTTTAGCGGCAATCCATCTGTTAAAGATGCCATAGAGGCGCTGGGTGTACCGCATGTCGAAGTCGACCTGATCCTAGTGAACAGCCTTTCGGTCGATTTTTCATATAAACTTCAGAATGCAGATTCCGTATCTGTTTATCCCATTTTTGAAAGTTTTGACATCACCTCTGTCACACATTTAAGGGGAAAACCTCTACGGGATTTTTTGAAGTTTATCCTTGACGTTCACCTGGGAAAACTTACAAAATACCTGCGATTATGCGGCTTTGACACGTATTACCAGACAGGCTGTAACGATCAGGAAATCATCAGTCTCGCGGTGTCGAACAAAAGGGTTATCTTGACGCGGGACATAGAATTGCTCAAAAATAAACAGGTAATCCACGGTTACTGGATACGTTCACAGCACCTTGATGAGCAACTGAAAGAAGTATTCCTCCGATTTGATTTGAAAAACCAGATCCGGCTTTTTACCCGTTGTATGGAATGCAATGGCATACTCGCAGATATATCAAAAAAGGATATCTTGTACCGTTTATTGCCCAAAATCCGGCAGTATTATCAGAAATTTAAAAAGTGTCCTGATTGTGACCGGATTTACTGGGACGGTTCTCATTACGAAAGGATATATTGACAGTATAATCAAAGTCTTAAAATAGGAGGAGTACGTTAAAACTAGCATAAAAAAGTGACACGGTGGAAAATCCGATCAAACTGAGCATATTTAACCGGCCAATGGTACTCAATGTGACTGGGAAATGCAGGTATATTGGAAACAATACCATTTTTTAATTAAACGACAAACCCCTGATATTGCTACCATAGGCCTAGCTGCATGGGTGAAATGTGCTATTTCCGTCCCGTGCTAATATTTATTATCAAATTTATTAAATTGCTCAATACAAAGCAATTCCTCTTTTTTGTTCAGAATAGGCAGTAAAATTGGTTTTATTGCTTTTGATTGTTATTTGCAATTAGCTTCAAAGCTGTTTTAAGCCTGTTTCTTTATGAAACTTCTTTGTAGCTTTCTAAATGTGTTTTTTATCTTCTTCAGAAATTCTGATAATAATTTTTTCATTTTTAAGTTGTAAATAATTAATGGCATTCAAATATAAGTCTTTTTTATAGTGTAAGAAAACTCTTCATTTTTTTGTTATAAATAAGCCACAAAAATCACTTTTATTACAGACTTATTTCAAATTCATTGTTTTTAAACTATTTTATTGTAAAGTCTGCTAATCCCATTAATTATTTAGCCAAAGTTAATACCTTATCCCTCTTCTCGTCTTTCATTTCTCTGTAATATTTCAATATTCCTACCCTATGATCAGCTCTGTCATCACCCAACATGTAATCCGTAAAGTGATCCATTATGTGAGCCAGAGTTCTTAATTCATCTTTTGTTAATGTTATTATTATTTCATCCATAGTTTTATGGGTAGAACTTTTGTTCCACCCTGTTATTTACCTGTCATTTATAAAAAGCTATTTTAAACCTGTTTAAGCTACTTTCGTTCTTTGCAAGTGATTCCCTTTCTGTATGTCTTATCGCAGCAGATACGTTATCCATTGCGTACCGCTTTAAAGACTGCTAGAACTTCAAATGGTATTCAAATATAAGTCTTTTTTGTTCAGAATAGGCAGCAAAATAAACTTTATTTATGGGGCGCTATTTGCGTTTTCAGGCTGGTATTAATAGCAATGGTTCACTTTAAAACAGTAAGCCCCGGAGTGCTACCCGGGGACTTACCCTCGCTCAAATTGTTATGAGCCATAATTTCAAATCGACCTCCGCAAAGTGGTATTATTTTAAATAAACAAATAGGCAATTTAATCCCGCGAACAGCCAAGCCATTCTTCTCATAGGAGTTGCACCTGCTTACACTGCTGCTATAGTAGTACATATACCGGAGGAAGGCATAACTCCGTTGTTTTACTGTTTTCGCGACCTAAAAAGTTTTTTTAAATAGTAAATCTCAAGATGCAAAATCGAGGAGGATTTGATGCAGTATGTATTTTTCATGTGGCTAAGTAGAATGAATAAGCCGGAAATCAGAGCAATGGCTGGCAATTAAGGTAAAATGAATACTCAGGTTTTTGAGAAAACAAGCACCCCATTTTGCCCACCAAAACCGAAAGAGTTAGAAATCGCAGCTCCAATTTTCACAGCCCGGGCTTGATTGGGTATTACGTCCAGATCACATTCCGGATCTTTTAATTCAAAATTAATGGTTGGAGGTAAAATCCCATGATGAACTGCCAGCACTGTAGCAGCTGCTTCAATTGCACCTGCTGCACCAAGCGTATGACCAATCATTGATTTGTTCGAACTTACAGGGATATTCCTGTATCCAAAAGCCTTTTGAATCGCCAGCGTTTCTGTTTTATCATTCACCTTGGTCGAAGTTCCATGAGCATTGATATACCCTATATCTTCCAGATTAAGACCTGCATCTTTAACAGCAAGCTGCATGGCCGCAGCTGCCCATGTGCCATTTGGTTCAGGAGCAGCAATCCCATATGCATCTGAGGTCATGCCGAATCCACTTAACAATGCCAGAGGTTTTGCTCTTCTCTTTTCAGCATGTTCCAGTGTTTCCAGAACCAGAACACAGGCACCCTCACCCATCACAAATCCATCCCGATTCAGATCGAAAGGACGGCTGGCAATTTCAGGCTTTTCATTGAAGGTTGAAAGGACTCCCATGCTCGCGTAAGCATCAAGAACTAAAGGGGTCATGGTGGATTCTGCTCCACCGGCCAGGATCACATCTGCCATGTCTCCCCTGAGCAGCCCAAGTGCAATTCCAATCGAATGTGTGCCTGTTGAACAAGCAGCAGAGACTCCCAGGTTTGGCCCATGAATTCCAAGAACTATTGCTGCATTACATACCGGCATATTGGGGATAACCCTTGGCACGGTTAAGGGATTAACCGAGCCCGGGCCCATTTTCAAAAACCGGATATGCTGATCTTCAAGGTGAGTAGTATCTCCGGCGGCCGATCCAATAACACATCCAATTCTGCCCCTGTCTTCATTATTCAGATCCAGGCCGGCATCCCTCACTGCCTCAATTGCTGCACTGGAAGCCAGTTGGGATACCCTGGCCATTTTACGCGATTCTTTATGATCAAAATAATCCTCCGGTTTATATGATATTACCTCGGAACCTATCTGGCTTTTGTGGCCATGAGGATCGAAAGCCTGAATTTTTTTAATTCCCGATTTGCCTGTTATCAGTGAATTCCAGAAATCAGCACGATTACAACCAATGGAGGTAAATACTCCAATACCAGTGACTACAACTGCTTTGTTTTTATCCATGACAGCTATGGGTTCTTAGTGAAATAGAATAAAGTCATGAGCTAAAGGTACAAAAACCTGACAATCTGACTGGAAAAATCGGACATATAGACCACCTGAGATCGGAGCAAAAAGATCCCTGACCGGAGCAAACTGACCACCCTTCTCCGGACCAAATTGACCACCCAAAACCGGAGCAAATAGACCACCCCTTCCTGACTTGCTTTTTTATCATGATTTATTAGGTTGAATGATTAACGTTGAGGGTATTATAAAATACGATACTATGGAATTTTTGCCAATAAACTCAGCAGTGATCTGCTTGATGGAAAATCCGGTCACACAGAGCACCTAATTCCGGATCAACAGAGCAAATGATTCCGGAAGTGATTGAGCACCCCAAACCGGAATGTAACCAGCACAATATCAGTGCAAAGCTGTTTTACAATTTTTTTATCTATGGACTGTCCACATTAAACCGGAACAGGGTGCTCCCTAACACCGGATTCTCCAGTTAGTATATGTTTAACTCTTTTTTATTTCTCCTGTTTTCACACTAAGTACTCTGAATCCGGAAGCCCTCCCTGCAATCTGTCTCCTCTCCGCCAGCTGGCGGACCCACCGGGCAATTTCTTTACGGTCAGTCCGGTTCGAGCCCTGACGGGACAACAAGATAGCATCTCATAATGTTTATAACCGCTTTAGATCAATAATTTTTAGTGGTTTTGCTTTTATCCCCTGGTCAGAATATACGCCAGAACTCCTTAAAAGAGGAGTAAAATTCGAGACTTATCTCAACTGAAAAATCTTAAAGACCACTGAGAATCAACAGTGTTAATTCCATCCATGCGGGTTGAGTCCTGGGTGGATGGATCTTAATTGGATTAATTTTTTCTCACCTATATTTGAATGTCTTCGGTCATGTACCCTAATTTTGGTCTAAAAAATCCGATAATGATAAGGTTTCTAATCGGATTAACCCATCCAAAGACCAGCACCTTCGCTTTTGTTGCTGTCGACCATTCACCGCTGAAAGTTGATTGAATTTTCAATATCTACAATTACTGAAAATTTCTACCTTTATCCTAGATCAGCTAAAACTCATTATGTTAATCATCGATTTGATTTTGACACAAATTCCATCAGTTGTATGAAAACTTTACTAAAAGCTTATAAGGGAATCCTAATTATTTTTCTCTTTTCCTTGTTTTTTCAGACACCTGGCTTAGCTCAATATTCAAACAAGAGACCCAGTGTTGGTCTGGTTCTAAGTGGCGGTGGAGCGCTTGGAATGGCCCATGTCGGAGTAATAAAAGTTATGGAGGAATCAGGTTTAAGACCAGATTTTATAACTGGTGTTAGCATGGGTAGTATTGTTGGGGGCATGTACTCACTAGGTTACACGGCTGATAGTCTGTACAAAATTCTCCTCGCTATGAACTGGGATGCTATGTTGTCGAATAAGATCCCTGAGAACAAAATTATTTTCCTCGAAAAGAAAAACTTCTATAACAGCAGTATATCGCTGCCTTTAAATTTCAGAAAGGTTATACTCCCTTCCGGTTTGAACAACGGGCAGATGATTGAGAATTCACTTAGTTTTTATGCATGGCCTGCAGCAGATCTAAATAACTTTTCAGAGTTCCCTATACCTTTTATGTGCGTAGGAACCGACCTTCTCAGCGGGGAAAAAGTTAACCTTAAAACAGGCTACCTTCCTGATGCTATGAGAGCAAGCATGGCTGTCCCATCAATATTTACCCCCATAAAAATTGATACTGCCTTGCTGATAGACGGAGGCTTCCTCAGAAATTTTGCTGCAAGTGAGGTCAAGGAAATGGGAGCTGATATTGTAATTGGATCCTATGTCGGTGCATATCTTTCAACCGAAAAGAAACTGCAATCAGTTGTTGAAATAATTAAACAGCTGGCATTTACCATGAGTATAAAAGATTTTGAAGCAGAGAAATTAATAGCCGACCTGGTTATTATGCCTGAAATCGAGGATCTCCTTGCAACTGATTTCGACAATGTCGATACTATTGTCCAAAGGGGATATAAAGCGGCCCTACCTTACAAGGATTATTTCAGGAAGCTGGCAGATTCCCTCAACAACTTTGGCATTCAGCATCCGATCGAAAATATTCTGGATAAGCAATACTATTCTTTTGACAACATAGAAATAAGTGGCAACAATATCTATTCAGACAGGCAGATACTTGATGTTCTTGACATTGAACCCGGACAGCAAACAGACAAATATCTGATAAGCGAAAGAATTGAATTCTTATATGGTAAAGCATGGTTTGAGAAAGTAAAATACAGAGTAGTTCCCCGGAACGATTCTCTTATCCTATGTATTGATTGCATTGAAAGACCAAAGGCAATGCTATATGGATCACTGCACTATGACGACCCTCTCAGTGCTGGCGTTGTTTTAAAGTTATCGGTTAAAAACCTGCTTTCTAAAGGTTCCGTTATAGATCTGGATTCGTATTTAGGTTTATATTTCAGGGGCAGGGCTACTTTTCTCCAGTATATGGACCGGAACCAGAAGTTTGGATTGTCTGCTAAATTTTATGTCGATAATACATTAATTCCATTGCTGAATCTATGGGAGGAAGAGTCAGGCAGAGTAATAAGCCGGAATTTTGCAGGCGGATTGAACATTAACCGGAGGCTCGGATTAAATAATATCATGAATATTTCAACTGATTATGAAAATCTATCTCTGATACCTGAATATGTTTCTGAAGCCAATCTTAAATATATATCATATAAATACCTCACAGCAACTTATGAATACAAGGTTAATACTCTTGACAGTAAGCATTACCCTGACAGAGGTATGATCCTTAATTTTTCCGCCGGAATATCAAAACTTATTTCAGCAAATGTTAAAACAGAGTCCACGGAAACAGATTTTAATAAGGATTCACCTGGAGAATTTGCTTTTAACAGATTTTTTACATTTATGGGAGATTTTAAGCACTATTTTACCCCCACCAAACGCTGGACATTCTCAATAGACGGAAATGCACTTTTTATTTCTGATGGTGATTCGATTAAACGGCATAACAATTTCTTTCTGCTAGGGGGAATTGAATCCGTTAACAGGAGATCAATCCCGATGATCGGCTTTCTTACAAATGAAATACCTGTTAAAAAGTTAGCAGGAATAGGCACTGAACTCGATATGGAATTATTCAAAGATTTCCATTTAAATATTATGGCAAATGCATTTGCAGTCCAGGAGATTGACAGAGAAAATGGATATTCACTGCTGGTAGGTTATGGTATGGGTGTAGGTTATATGTCGATTATCGGTCCATTAAAAGCCGGCCTGATGCTCGGACATTACAATCGTGAAAAGTATTTCAAAAAAGTCAAAAGCTATATAAGTGTTGGTTTTAATTTCTGATATATACCGTTAGCTTAAATTTAATTTTTGATCTAATATAAAATCAGTATTTTTGTTTATACGCCTGCAAAATTCAGGAAGTATTCAAAATGCGAATACGGCAACTGATAAGTATCCTTCCAAAGAAGTTAACAGCCTCACTTCTGATATTCTGGCTTTTTGTGATTGTCTGTTCCGCTCAACCTTCAATTATGAGCTTCGCTGAAGCTGGACAAAATAATATTTTTAACAGAGGTTATTTCAGTTATTCGTTATTCCCCTCCTATGGTTTAAAGGATGATAGTTTTGATGCGGGTATTTTATTCTCATTTGGAGGAGATCGGGAAAGAAATTTTGGAGGTTATTCCCTGGGATATACTCGTAAGTTTTCGTTGCTCAAGCAGTCTTTTGCTGTTTCCGGATTCTATTTATGGGTACCATTCTCATCCGACCTAAGGGAAACTAACTTGGGTATAGTTTTAAACTATACTTTGCCCCATTTTCAGTTCACTTTGGGAAACAACTACCGGACATACCGGTTCAGTAAGGCATTTATTCGATCAGACGAAAATGCTACCGGCAATTACCGGATAATCGAACCTGGAAACTTAATTTATACATTTCAATACCGTGTCAACAGGGAAGAAAAACTGTGGAATTTAATGTTTTCCGTGACTAACAATGACTATTTCATTATCGAACAGGAGACTAATCCAATGATTCTCCTGAAAGGGACTTATCAATTTAAAGAAAACCTCTCATCATTCATTGATATTGGCCATAAAAGTGCAGGTTTATTGTGTATAAAAGTAGATTATTTCGGGTATTTTTTTCGATTGGGAATGAAATGGGATATCGCAAAAAGGCAGGACATATAATAGTATTAGCAGTCATGCTTTTCATCCAATCGTGCTCTGATGATGTGGATCTTAGTGGATTTTTTTACACTCAAGAACGTTCTGATGAAAGGTTTGATAATTCCATGGCGTGGAACCTCCTTCATCCTGAGAAAGATATTATTGTGAATTCAGACAATTACACTTTTCTGGTAGCAGGTGATTCTCACTGCGGTACTACAACCAACCTTGACTTTTTTCTTGAAAAAGCACGCGCACCTGAAATTTCATTTTCTATCATAGTAGGCGATGTGACGTCAGGCTTGAAAAATGACTACGATACCGTATATAAACACCTGACGAGCCAGGCTGCTCTTCCTTATTTTCTGAGCGTTGGAAATCATGACTTGTTTTTCCATGGCTGGAAATACTTTTTTGATTACTTCGGTTCATCAACTTATACGTTTACCGTAACTTCTCCATCCGGAAAGGATCTTTTTATTTGCCTCGATACCGGCACCGGAACTTTGGGTTCCAAACAATTGCAGTGGTTAAAAGATACTCTAAAAGACAAACGTGGCAGTTACAGGAACTGTGTGATCTTCACCCATGTCAACTTTTTTCGTGAACATCGTGTAACGAGCACCACCCTTCTGGTTGAGGAATTGTACGCATTGTTGGACCTATTCTCGGATTATAGTGCTGACTTAGTGATCATGGGGCATGACCACTTGCGTTCGGTGGAAAACTTTGGTAAAACATATTACATAACGCTTGATGCTCTGGAAGACGAATTTGGTGATGCTTCTTACATGAGAGTAACCAACCAGGAAGGCACGCTCAGTTACAAATTCATTGATGTTGATTAGCCCGTCTGTTTCAGAATATACTTAAATACTCCCTACATTGAAAACAACGATATCAGTAATACCAGTTATGTATCAAAGAGCGTTGATGTGACAATCACCCAGCTTGATCATGCTCTTCCAGACGCCTACTATAAGCTTGTAGGGGCAAATCTCGAAGGAAAGACATGGGTTTTCGACGGTGTTGGAGGGGATGGAAGACTATGGTGGTTCATGTCAGATCCGGGTAACTGGGCAGGAATGTGGTGGAACGCAGGTGGCACATGCTGCCCCCCTTCCGACGTTTCAGGCAAGATGGTATTTGACCTGGATGGCGGTGCCAACTTTACCTATTATGCATCACCAACCGCTACTCCTGTAACCGGAAGTTCATGGGGATTCAATGCCGATTATACCAAACTTACAATAAAGGGTACCTCCAACATTCTGGGCTCGGAGGGTAGTGCCGGTAATAATAAAGTATTCGAAATCAAGGAATTCACAGCTGATCGCCTGACACTCTTTGTGGCTGATGCTTCAGGGGGTACCGGCTGGGTGTGGGTGTTTAAACCTGCTCCATGATAAAAAAAATCTGTCAGATCAGATAATTCTATCGTACTTACAACCAAAAAGCCTGTCCGCAGTATGCGGCAGGCTTTTTGCTTTTGTCACCTTAGTCCCAGATTCACGACCGATCCGCCGGAAGGCGGAGAGGGCGTAATCCTTCGAAATTCACTCCATTTCCGTTTCTCTATGACAGTTTTATCCTGCCTTATAATGGTCACTCTGCCCGTTTATTCAATTCCGAAGGATATTTTGGTTTATAAATATTAAGGATTCACCCAACATTTGGACCTGTTCATGGAATAGTCGTACTTTAAGACTAATGTTTAGCTTCAATTTAATAATTTTAACCAGTTAATTACCAGCAAATAGTAAATTATAAAAGAAATTACCTGTACTATTTATGCGTAAAAATAAACATCATTCCTCATTTCCGGGTTCTATGCCAGGGGTGCCTTCGGGTATGGCAGGGCTTCGCAAGCCTGTTTGTTTTATCCCAGACAAATGGGAGAAAATAAATGAGACTTTCATGGCATCAGAAAATCAGAAAATACTGTTAAATTCAAATCAGGTTTTTATACAGTTCATTGATGCCCGAAGCAAACGCATTTTTCTGTCGACAATTTCACAGAACTGACTTAAAGGATTCTAATAATGAAATATAATTACGGTAGTCTTTTTGCGTCAGGGAGCGAAGAATTCAGGGCAATTTTAGGTCAGGACTACTATGCATCAATTCTGGTTGAAGATGATCTGTCAAAGTCGGCAATAGTTGTTACAGATAAGAGGGTCTATCAATTCGGGAAAATATATAAGCCGGGCTTTCATGCCCGCAACAGCGGAATAAGGGCAACAGGCGGAAAGAAAAGCGTTAATCTTGAAGATATTACCGGAACAACAAGCATTGAACTCCCCAGACCGTTTTTGGGATATGTTGTGATGGCATTTGGACTTCTCATAATTATTCTGGGATTATTGTCTGATGTTAAAGAGTCACAATTGATCATGATCCTGGCCGGATCACCGATAATAATATCAGGAGTGGCTCTGGCTCTTCTGCGTAAAAGAAAATATTTCATTATTGAATATGCGGGAGGCAGCATTGTCCACCCGGTAAAATTTGCAACCCGGTCAGAAATGGAATTATTCCAGGGAATAATATCAATGCAAAAGGATAAAGTAAGAGACGGGTTTAGAGAATTCAAGGTGTGTCCCCATTGTGCTGAAAAAATTCAGTATAAAGCCAGCGTTTGCAGATATTGCGGTCACGATCAGGAAGATAATCCACCAGATTAAGTACTCCTCATTCATGAATGCCGGTTGATGTACGAATTGCAGCAGTTCGTCAAAATGTCCTATGAGAATAAGGGAGCTAGCCGTAACTTACTAGACTGATATGCCCCGGACG
>Ga0307376_10004447_pt1 | contig 12849 bp, 10 predicted proteins | sample TR2MG_FD_202536 | JGI IMG/M metagenome (GOLD analysis project Ga0307376, IMG submission 202536) | Soil microbial communities from Risofladan, Vaasa, Finland - TR-2 | ecosystem: Environmental > Terrestrial > Soil > Coastal area > Acid sulfate soil | place: Finland: Risofladan, Vaasa | collected... | reverse complement strand
AAGGAACATCTATTCATGAGCGAATCATGACGACACTGGCAACTTGGGGACAGAGAGGATTGAATAGTCTCCAAATGCTAACCGAGAAGCTGGCCAGCTAAACACATACCATAGTCTTGGAAATCTCTAGTTTTTGTCGCTCATATCTTCCTCGTTTAGCATATTGGATTTCAAGATCCAATCCGTAGGCGGAAGCAATAATAATCAAGAATTATTGCATATTATTAAAGTAGATAGACATGCCAATCATTCCCATGAATCAAATCTATTGCAACTTCATCAGGCCGCACATGGGGCTTAATGGAACAACCCCTGCGAAAATGGCTGGAGTGGGTATTGAGGAGGACAATAAATGGATGGGGATATTAAGAAAAGGCATAGATCACGAGATCGAGCATGCTTAAAATCCACCAATTTCGGTGTTTAAAACAACACGTTTTGATCTCTTAATAACATCTAATACTTTCTTGTTTAGTTTATCCAAATTATCAACTCTATCATCATAATCTACTTTTCTTCTGTCATGACGCATTGAATCAAGGTCTTTTCCTATTTGCTCTCGTGTTCCGTCTATATTATCTGTTTTGCTGCCATCCGCCTCGCCTTTATAATACTGAACAAGATATTTGTGATATTGTTTTTGTCCCGAAGGGAAAGAGTTGTGATCATTATTAATCATATAATTTCTGGCATTGCAAAACGCAGCATAATAAGCCCTGCTAATTGCAGCTCGAAGCTTGGCCTCGTCTGTGGTGTGCGTGGCCAAATCCTCAGCTAATTCTAGATAATGTCTCCAGCAAAAAGCTACTGGTAATCCAGTTTCAGGCATATATCGACATAAGGATCTCTTGAATCCTTATTCCATTTGGCACTTTCGACCTTATCTAACCGCTCAATCGCTTCAACTACTGGAAGAGCGGTTGATACAGAAATCACTATTTCTTTATCGATTGAATTTGGAGAATCCGAGACTGCCTCTAGAATTATATTTTCTGTGGGGAATTCTGTTCTAATCTTCGCATATATAGATGATATCCTTTTAATTAGGGTATTATTGCCACTCAGAAACTCCTTGATCTGGTCCGGATCTTGAAACGTGTATAGGTTTCTGAGTCTATCGATCTCTGCCAGTGGGATAAATTTCCTAGACATTTGTATAGGCACTTCATTAGGGTTTGTTCCATTATCTCGTGGAACACAAAAAATTCTTTCAGGAGATCGGTTAGCATGTTGGAATTGCTCTCTACTTACGAGAGGCACCCATCTCACATCTCTCGATTGAATTAATTCATCTCGATCGCTCAAATATTCGTTTGACGCCGAGGTTGCACTGTAATCAAGGAACGGATTCATTTCCCGTCTCCTTCTCTCCTCGTTTTGCGATGACTTCTTTGCCTTGTTCTATCTTCCCGTTGAGCATCTTAACTAGATCTTCTGCAAACGAAATGTTCATTATAATTCCAAATTTTACATCCCTCGTAAAATCCAGATTCTCTTGAAAGGGAGCTAATTTTGCAAAGCCATCTTGCGTTAACTCACCCATTTGCTCGATTGGCCTATCTTTGGATTCTAAATGAAAATCGCATATAATCTCGCCTCGCGGCGTTAAATTGCTTGCTGCGCCGTTAATGAACTCTAGCCTGTAATCAGGCGATATCTTATATATAAACTTGATTTGGGCACTTTCGCCGCCCGCGTCGCCTTGATCCATAGTATCCCCCATAAGACTTGTGATAAGCAGTGTGGTAAGCAATCGATGTATAAAAGGATATCCTAAATGAGGTAACTATATTTAAATATTAATTTTTTTTCTCTTCAAATCTTGTAACACGCCTTTAGGAAGTGAGCTACGGCCACCACCATAACCGCACCACCTTCAAACGCAACAGAACCTCTTGTCGCAATCCTTATATAGAATTTCAAACATCCGATATCTCACTTTGATCTAATCGCATTGGAGGTATTAAATGGCAGCAGGACAATTTGGTGGAACGCCCGTACTTATTCTCAAGGAAGGCAGTCAGAGAACAGCTGGCAAGGAAGCACAGAGGTCGAACATCATGGCCGCCAAGGCTGTGGCAGGAGCCGTCAGAACCACACTCGGTCCCAAGGGCATGGACAAGATGATGGTCGACACCATGGGAGACGTAGTAATAACCAACGATGGTGTCACTATTCTCAAGGAGATGGACATAGAGCATCCCGCCGCCAAGATGATGGTGGAGATCGCCAAGACCCAGGATGCTGAGGTCGGAGACGGCACCACAACCGCCGTGGTTTTAGCTGGAGAGCTTCTCAAGCAGGCCGAGGGTCTGCTGGATCAGGAGATCCACCCCACGGTTATCGCTGCTGGCTACAGGGCAGCCGCAGATAAGGCCATGGAGATTCTAGAGACCATTGCCGTGGATGTTTCTGTTAAAGATGCCGAGTTTTTAAAGAAGATCGCCATCACAGCCATGACCGGCAAGGGCTCGGGCACGGCACGCGAAGAGCTGGCCAACCTGGCAGTTGAAGCTGTCAAGGCCATAGTGGATGAGGACGGCTCCGTGGACACCGACAACATCACCGTGGAAAAGAAGGTGGGCGGCGGAATTACCGATTCAGAGCTGGTACACGGCATGGTCATTGACAAGGACCGGCTGCACCCCAATATGCCTAAGAAGGTTACGGGCGCAAAGATTGCTATGCTCAATGCCGCTATCGAGATCGAGAAGACTGAGGTCGATGCCAAGATTGAGATCACTTCGCCCGATCAACTGCAGGCCTTCTTAGACCAGGAAGAGAGCATGCTCAAGGGCATGGTAGATGATATCATGAGCACCGGTGCTAACGTCGTCTTCTGCCAGAAGGGCATCGATGACCTGGCTCAGCACTTCCTGGCCAAGGCCGGCATCTACACCGTGCGCCGCGTCAAGAAGAGCGACATGGAGAAGCTGGCCCGCGCTACAGGCGGAAGGGTTGTTACCAGCATCCACGATCTGACCGAAAAGGATCTGGGCAAGGCTGGCCTCGTCGAGGAGAGAAAGATCGGCGATGAGAAGATGACCTTTGTGGAAGATTGCGAGAATCCCAAGTCAGTTTCCATCATCCTGCGGGGCGGAACGGAGCATGTGGTCGATGAGCTCAACCGGGCCATGGAAGATGCTCTGCGCGTTGTAGGCGTTGTCGTAGAGGACAAACAGCTTGTGCCCGGCGGCGGTGCCCCTGAGGTCGAGCTGGCGCTGCGTCTAAGAGAGTATGCTGCAACCGTGGGCGGCCGCGAGCAGCTGGCCATTGAGGCCTTCGCCGACTCCATGGAAGTAATTCCCAAGACCCTGGCCGAGAACGCCGGTCTGGATCAGATCGATTCCCTGGTGGCTCTGAGAAGCCAGCATGAGAAGGGCATCAAGAGCGCCGGCCTGGACATGGATACTGGCGAGCCAGTGGACATGCTCACGCTCGGTGTGGTCGAGCCCCTACGGGTCAAGACCCAGGCCATCAACAGCGCTGCTGAGGCCGCAGTCATGATTCTCCGGATCGACGATGTCATCGCTTCCAAGTCCGGTGGCGCACCTGGCGGCATGGGCGGAATGCCCGGCGGCATGGGTGGCATGGGCGGAGAGGACTACTAATAAGCCTCTCTTATTCTCTTTTTTTTTTGCTTAAACCTCTGGCAACCTGTTGCTGCAAATCTCTTTTCGAAATCGAGATCTTTCAAGTCAAATTCAAAAAAAGCTAACTATTTCCTGGCAAACGGTCCCTTATTTTCTTATTTTAAATTGAAGAAAATCCGGTCGACAGTCTCGTTTAGGTGGAACCAAAAGCAAAAGTATTATCATCTTCCCGGCCAAATATGCTCCGATGCAGCGCAAGCTTTTGATGAAGGGCAAGGTCAAAGAAGCCTACGATCTAGGGGATCGATTGGAGTTTCTCTTTACCGACAACATCTCCGTCTTCGACAAGGTCATTCCGAGCCTAATTCCCTTTAAGGGTGAGACACTCAGCCAGGAGGGCGTCTATTGGTTTGAGAGAGCCAGCAAGATGGGCATCAAGACCCACTTCCTGGAGTACCAGGCCCCAGCAGGCATGATCTGCAAAAAGGTCGATATCCTCCAGCCGCAGCAGATCACAGCCAAGTCCCGCAATTATCTCATACCTCTAGAGTGGATCTGCCGCTGGTATGTGGCAGGATCTCTCTACGATCGAGTAAAGGAAGGCAAGGTTTCAGCCAGGGATCTGGGCTTTTCCTCCGGGCACACAGTGCGCTCCGGCGAAATTCTGCCTGAGCCCTTTATCGAGGTATCTACGAAGCTCGAGAAGACCGATCGCCTGCTGAAAAAAGAAGAAGCCTTGCAGATCTCCGGCCTCAGCTCCCAGGAGTATGATGACGCCAGAGAAGTCGTGCTCAAGATCGACGAGGATATAGGCAGAAGCGTTGCCTCTCGCGGCCTCATCCACGTGGACGGCAAAAAAGAGCTGGCCTTTGACGAGGAAAGACAGATCATGGTGATCGATGTCTACGGAACCGCAGACGAGGACCGCTTCTGGGATAAGGCCCGCTATGAGCAAGGAGAGTTTGTGGACTTATCCAAGGAGTATGTGCGCCAGTACTACCGCCAGACGGGCTACAAAGACCTGCTCTATAACGCTCGGGACGCTGGCCAAAATGAGCCGCCCATCCCGGCTCTGCCTCCTGAAGTGGTGCAAGAGACGAGCCGGATCTACATCAAACTCTTCGAGATGATCACAGGAGAAAAGTTCAATCCCGCCGGGCAAAAATAGGCTTAAATGAAGAGCCTGGCAGGCAAAATCGTAAAGGATTTAAGCTATTATCTCTATTTTTCAAAAAAAAAACGAATGGAGAAGAAGCTAAATCCTTTTCGGAAAATTATTGATAAAAATTGGAGTTGAAACTATGAAGAGATTATTACTAGTCCTTATGTTGATTGCAGTGGCTATCTCCGGCTGCACGGAGAAGGGGCCAAGCGTTGCGGATAAGAGTGCAGAAGAGCTCAAGACTCTGTCCGTCGCATCAGCAGAAAATCTGACCAGCTACAGCATCAAAGGTTCAGTGATTCAGACCCTGAAGTTCAATTCAGGGGCTAATGCAACTCCTGAGAAAGTAACCACAATCATGGAAAGCGCTGAGACTGTTGCCATTGTAAACCTGTCAAGCTTGCAGGCTCATGCCAGCGGCTCGACCAAGAACCAGATGGAAGTGAGTGGCCAGCCTGCTAACACCAGCGCCACAAGTGCCGATGTTTATCAGATAGGAAACTCAACCTATGTTAATGATGAGAGTGGCAACTGGACTCATCTTGTAGATCCGAGGTCTGCAGAGGAGGTTTGGGGCCCGGACAAAAATAATCAGGTAATGACATTGGCAAAGACATTCAATCTGTCTACCACAGAGGATCTCGGCTCGGAGACGATCAATGACGAGGATGCCTACAAATTGAAGATAGTAACCGGAAGCGGGGATTACACTAATCTGTATAATGCCGCCTTTGCCGTAGCTGCCAAGATGACCCAGTATCCCTTGTATTTCCCCTCCGTCAACAGAACCGAACTGAATGAGACTGGAAAGATCGAAAAGATGATCTGGATCTCTAAGAAGTCTCACTTGCCTGTAAAGTACCAAAGCGTCATGAGCTTTTCTATGAAGCCGGAGATCATAGGGGCTTTAGATCTCAATACCAGCCAGATGAAGATGTTCAATCAATCGATTCAGCTGGGGGAAATCTCTGTCAGCATGGAAACCTCTGATCTGTATTACGACTTTGACAAGCCTGTGGACATAAATCCGCCGGAGCAGGCTCTTTCTGCCCCGGTCATCACTCCCAACCAGGTCGCGCCATAGGTTGTCATGCAAACCTGAAAGTCTGAGAATGCATGCGTGAACCATTAGAGCGGCTTTTCCTCCGGGAAAAGCCCGTTTTAGCTATTTTGGCAGTGGGGGAGATCGAACACGCCTACGCCGCACTGGTCTCCAAGCGCATAGACTCTACCTTTCCCCATACCTGCAGCATCCTCAGCGAGCTGGAGGCGCAGGGGCTGATAAAGTCCCGTCCGGAGGGACGGATCAATTACCTGGAGCTGACCGATCGCGGTAAGAGCGTCGTCAACGCCCTGCAAGAACTGTTACAGCTGCTGCAAAGACCGGATGCGATGAGACTGAGGCTGCAGAGGCTGCAGCAGATAGTATCCCTGGCGGAGGGACAGAACGCGGCTTTGCGCCTGGGTCCCTTGCGACGGGATTTAGCAAAGCTCAAGAGCCAGGGAGATGGACCTCTGCAACGGGATGCAAAAGAGCTGGATGCAACGGTTGCATCTATTGTATGCGGATAATTCTTTGCGGCCAGCTTGATTTTTTGTTTTTCGCATGAGAGAAGCCGAAGCAAGCTAGGGAACCTTGCTCATTAAAATCTTCGCGCAAAATTGCCCAGAAAAAAAGAGGCAAAGTGCCAGGATAAGCACTCATCGCCCCAGCAAATGGGGAAATACCCAATATTTTGAGCAATAGCACTATTTCTTTTCTGGCCTGCATCCTTTGTTTTGAGATAAAAATGCACCCAAAACCAGCGTGTCGTATTCCTAACTTTCTAAAGATTACGGAAGATTTCGCCTGATTTTTTTTGCAGTATTGCGTATTCTGCACTTTGTATTTCTCAGGTTTCCGAAAAATACATGAAATTAAAGTTACGAAAGTTTTATCCGTATCTAAGATAAAACGGTAAATTGAAGCCGACGAGGAGTGGAGAATGAGATGACGCGACGAAATAAGCTGGAAATACTTGGATGCATTCTCAACATATGCAAAACGGACGGATCAAGCAAGACAAAAATAGTCTACCAGGTCAACCTTAATTTTAAAAATGCAGGACTATACCTCAAATGGTTAACTCAGCACGGGTATCTGGCAAAAGAAGAACGGCTATACAGGACAACACCTTCCGGTCGTGAGCTTTTGACTAATCTTAATAATATTAACTCTACAATAAATGATAATCTGGAGAGCATCTTGGCAAGGAATGAAAAGTCGGATTCTCGTTAGGCCTGGCGAGTCTCAATGCACTACTGGTCGACAATGAAAGCAATGCAATCGTTTGATTCTGAGCAGCAGCCAAAACTATCCATAATTCTCGATCAAAAAAATGACCATTTCAGGAAATTTTGACCTATGACAGGCAGCATCGCAGGTGAGGAGAAGCTAGCGTAGCCACATTTCATCCCCATGTGCGGCCTTGGGCCAAGGGCGATTTTCTGTGCCTTCTTTTCTTTCTGTCCATGCTCGAGAGTTCGCCAAAGAGAAATATTTCTGAAATCCGGTATAAGAAGTCCACCGCCACATCAAATCGGTGGGACAGAAATCGCCCATCTTTTCACAGGATTATTCAATTTTCAATTTCTTTCCTGGCTTCGTTATGATCGACATCAATTATATTGAGATTAATATTGATATCAAATGCCTAAATTCCAAAGCCCAAGAAATGAAGCAATATCACCAGGAATGCGCCCAGGACTCCTCCGATGCCACAGATCAAAACCACTAGCCAGCTATAGCCGATGCCTAGACCTGCTACGGCATTGGCAAGAACAAGGATTATTAGGCCCATTATGGCATTAACCACAAAATTCTTGAGTGATCTCAGGATCAAGAATGCACCAAATATTATGACGATGAATAATAATATAAGCCCTGCATCGCTCATAGCATCAAGTTAGCTCACCAACCATTAAAAGGCTTTTTCTATATTATACCTTGAACGGCTCCATCTCGCTTCCCAAGCGATGCAGCTCTTTTGTATCCAGGGAGAGCGGGTCGATATGCACGAGCATTATCGCGTTCTTCAAAGCAATCTCATCTCTCTGGGACTGAACAAACCGGAGCACAGTTTCGTAGTTGCTCTGGGTGATGAGATACCCCATCCCCTCCAGCAAGATAAGAGGATAGCTGGCTCTGCCCAGGAAATCGGATATCATGCTGGAAAGCCGGGGGAAATTCGTTGGGTCCACCGTCTTATATTTTGGCTCGCTCTTTTGCGTCAGCCATATGACGGAATCTGCAGGCACATTATACCTTTCCCTGAGTGTTTCGGGATTGTAGCGGCTCAAGCACAGGCCCTCCATGCCGTGCCTCACCAGCTCGCTGAAGAGCTCCAGGCTTTTTTGCGGCTTTTCCTCGGCAATAATGTAGGTGGTCCCTGGAATGAGTGTGATCTCATAGGGACTTCGTCCATAGCTCTTCATGAGCTCAGCCAAGGTCACGGTGAAGTCGAATGCAGAATCTTGTGTCCTGATGATCCTGGCCAGCTTTCTCACCGCCACAAAGAATCCTCGCCTTGTCAGCACCAGATCAGGAGGAATATCAAGAGATATACTTGAGTGTAGAGCGCTTTGCATATCAGGCTCACAGGCTTCAACTGAATCATCGGAGAGCGGCTCTTTGGCCGTCTCAAAGAATCCGCCAGAAGCTATTAGCTCATTGGCCTGCATGACGACCTCTTTTCGAACGCTATCGCCGAGCTGTGAGAGCATGGCCTCGGAGAAGGCCCAGAAGAGATAGGCGGAAAGGGGACCCAAGGAGAAAAGCAGCTCTTTGACCTCATTTATTCTCGAGGTCATGCTCGTATGGACGAAATCTGGCTTTTCCGTCAGAATCAAATGCGTCTTATGACCTAAAAGCTCCATCTGGTAGACGAAATCCAGCATCTCTCTTTGAGGGATTTTGCCCTCATTCTCTTTGACAAGCTGCTCGATGCTGTCTATGAGAACGATGCTGTTCTTGCTGGACTCAACAAATGATTTTATGGTCATAAAGAGGAGTGGCAGATTTCTTGGTGAGATGTAGCGATCGCTTCCTTTCTCATCGGATAGCTTGATGATGGGCGTCTCTTTAAAGCCCCAGCGTCGTCTCACCTCCTCCGGTGCAAAATGCGTAATACATAGCCCCTCCACGCCATGGGTGATCTGATCAGTGAAGACCTCATAGGCAATCTCAGGTACGATATAGATTTTTCCTCGCACGAGATCATATATTGGAAGGGTTTCCTTGGCCGCTTCCATCACCGGCTTAACTGGTACCTGATCATCCACAATCATCTTCGTGGCCGAGGATCCTACTGAGCCGGTAAGCGTCTTCTCGAACTGGTCCCATAGGAGACGAAGCTGTCCCGCCTCAATCTTCCCCCGGCTGGTGCCCAGTCGCTCAAGATAGGCATCGACCTGCTTTCTGGCTGGCGCTTCACCGATGTAACGTGCCAGTGTTGCCTCCAGCTCCTCAACCGTCCCCTGACTAATCACCTGTGTCTCGTGCTCGCAAATAGTAACATCTTCATGATACGCATCCACGAAGCTATTGGATGATCTCACCTCATCAAAACTGGGCTTGCTTGCCAAAGATACGAGAATATAAAGGCTGCAGTTGACCAAGAGCGTCCAGAAGACGGAATTTGTCCACATGTCCAGATCAAGCCCCAAGAGATTGGTAGGCATAAGGGCAGCTATGCCAAAGGGTCCATCCCGTACAAGATTTCCCAGCCATACATTTCCTTTCGCAACCGTCGGAATGAGGGCTGTGTAGATCCATAGCAAAAAGCCCGATACCAGCCCTATCATGGCCCCTTTCCGGTTGCCTCTCTTCCAGTATAGACCTCCTAAAGCGGCAGGAGCCAATTGACTGGCCGCCAGAAAAGAGACAACTCCAATTTCCGCCAGTATCTGGTAAGCCACCGCAAGCGAGTAGAGATATCCTAAGAGGACGACCAGAAGTATATTCAACCTTCTTGTATTGAGAAGCATATTAGCCAGATTTTTGTCCGTCTTGATGTGGCTCAAAATATAGGGCATCTCCAGATCATTGAGCAGCATGGTGCCCACTGCAACGGATTCAACAAGGATCATGGCCGTGGCTGCCGAAGTTCCTCCTATAAACACAAAAAGAGAGAGCCAGTCCTGACCCATAGAGTAAGGTATGGTTATTATGAATGCATCCTTTAGGCCAGCAGTATTCAGCAGCACTCCTCCCCAGGCGATAGCAGGAACGAATAAATTGATCAAGAATAGATAGAGCGGAAAGAGCCACATTGCCTTCTTGAGATGCTTTTCGTCGGAGTTTTCCACCACCATAACATGAAATTGTCTGGGCAAGAATAGGATGGCAAAGAAGGATATCAGCGTCAGGGAGAACCAGAGAGTCGGCTCTACATCCATGAGGGTCTCATATGCCTGGTTATCTGAGGCCAAGTCGATCATCTGGCCCATAATATCTCCATATCCCGCAAAGACGCCGTAGGCGACATAAAGTCCCACCAAGAGAAAGGCCAATATCTTCAGCAGAGATTCAAAGGCCACGACTGCGATCAAGCCCTCATGTCGCTCCATGGGATCGAGGTGGCGAGCCCCGAATATGACGGCAAAGGCCCCTAAAAGCACGGCTACCACCAGCTTGCTCTCTAGGGCAAAGCCCAGAAATATGTGCGGGCCGCTCAGTATCTCAAGGGAAGTGGAAATGGCAATAAGCTGCAGTGCCACATAAGGTGTCACCATGATCAGGCTCAATACCGCCACTACGGCACCTATGGCGTAGCTTCGCCCATAGCGGAAGCTGATAAAGTCACTTATGGAGGTGAGCCTGTGCTCTTTCGAGACGCGAATCATTTTTCGAATTATGATCCAGCCAACAGTCATGGCTAAGACGGGTCCCAGATAGATGGGTAAAAACTCCAGGCCCGTAGATGCCGCCCTTCCTATTGAGCCATAAAAGGTCCAGGCGGAGACATAGACGCATAGAGAGAGGGCATAAACATAAGGATTAGCGACGATGCTTTTTCCGCGAAGCTTCTGCCGGTCGGCATACTGGGCTATGGCAAAAAGTAGCAGCAGGTAAAGGACCATGACGACCAGGGCGACATGCGGTCCAATCAATCCAAATTCCCCCTATCGAAGAGATACAGTGCCAAGATTAAGAGCAGCCAGATCATGGCAATATAAACCAACAATGCTGGCATGCCCATTATAACGTAGCCGCTTGCCAGTTTGATTAAAGGCCAGTTGAGGAGCACCCACCCTGCGGCGAATAGAAAAATCCAGAATTCCTTCTGGCCCAGGAGATCCTGCAAGGATAGTGCCATTGTTATAAACCCGGGTAAACAACTAACCCTTTGACAGATATATCTACTGCATGCTTACCCAAGTTATGAGATGTGCCGCACATCTTGACAATCTCGATAGACCTCCTTCTTGCGAAATTTATTTCTTCATTTTGTAGCAGGATTATTCCATCGGCAACCTGTGCTATGTGCGAGGGATAGGCGGCTCCTGGCTGTGCATCCTCTGCCACCAGTGCCACTAAATCTTTTGTCTTGATCAGGTGGGATAGCTTGAGAAGAAAACGCCAGTAGTCATCTTTGAGAACATCTTCCAGAACAGACAGATTTTCAATGACGATTCGAGCCGGCTCGAAATTATCGATCTCCCTCTCCAGTGCGTCCAAAAAGTCTTTCGACTTGCATTCCTTTTCCGCCATCTCTTCCAGTTCCAGGCAACGGATCTCCTTTTCGAAATACGTACTCTTTACAAATTCATAACTGGATGCGTAATTGAATAGCAGATCCGGCGGTCCGCCAAAGGTCAGCAGGTACAGCGCGTGCTCGCCCAAATCCGCACCCTTGCAGAGAAACTGAGTGCAAAATGTGGTCTTGCCTGCCCCGGCGTTGCCTGCTAGAAGAGTGAGGGACGGTTTGGGAAGACCACCACCAATCATGCTATCCAGACCTGGAATTCCTGTAGACATCCTGTCTATCAAATTCAAATCCTATCACCTCGTCTCTTTTATTGCATAGGCAGTCACGAAAGAGGCGAAGAGCGGCTTTGTGCGGCTCAGAGAATCTCTCAGAAAATATTACATCTCATCTTATTTGTCTTTATCTTTAGGCTCGAGATCTTTTGGAGATCCAGACGGCTTTTATATCAGGAATTCATTCTCGCTGCTGTGAGACGACTTGATCCTTAGAACTCATTATTCAGGTGATATAACACCAGAATTGGATGGCAAAGAAGTTGCATTAGCAGGCTTTGCCCACGAGACGCGCGACCTGGGGGGCATAGCTTTCCTGGTACTGCGAGACAGAAAAGGCCTCGCTCAGGTAACTTTGGTAAAGAAGCTGCTGGGAATAGAGGCGTTCAAGAGCGCGCGCTCCATCAGCCGAGAGAGCGTGGTTATGGTGCGCGGAAATGTCAAGGCAGAGCCGAAAGCGCCTCGCGGATACGAGATCCTTCCCACGGAGATCAAGGTATTGAATGCCGCTCAGGTGCCTCTGCCCCTGGATCCCACTGAGAAGGTGGAGTGCGAGCTGGACACACGTCTCGATGCCAGGTTCATGGACATCAGGAGGCCCTGCGTTCTGGCCGCCTTCGAGATCGAGAGTGCGGTCCTCAAGAGCTTGAGAAGTGACTTCTACCAAAAAGGAATAACCGAGGTCTTTACTCCCAAGATCGTGGCTGCGGCCACAGAAGGTGGAACGGATCTCTTCCCCATCAGCTACTTCGAAAAGGAGGCTTTTCTGAACCAGAGCCCGCAGCTCTATAAACAGATGCTCATGAGTGCGGGCATGGACAAGGTCTTTGAGATCGGCCCTATCTTCCGGGCTGAGGAGCACGACACACGTCGCCACCTCAATGAGGCCATCTCTATCGATCTTGAGCTCAGCTTTGCCGATGACAAGGCCGTAATGGAGATTTTAGAAGAGGTCCTGGGCCTGGACCTGCAAGTTCCAAAACTTCCCTTTAGGAGAATCACCTATACCGAGGCACTGGGGCTGGCAGGAGAGAAAGCGGGCGTCAAGATGCAGTGGGGAGACGATTTAGATA
>Ga0307376_10004446_pt1 | contig 12850 bp, 11 predicted proteins | sample TR2MG_FD_202536 | JGI IMG/M metagenome (GOLD analysis project Ga0307376, IMG submission 202536) | Soil microbial communities from Risofladan, Vaasa, Finland - TR-2 | ecosystem: Environmental > Terrestrial > Soil > Coastal area > Acid sulfate soil | place: Finland: Risofladan, Vaasa | collected... | reverse complement strand
GACAAAGATACTCAGGAATTCATTATTCGAAGGAGCAGCCTCGACTGGGTTATCGTGCGTCCTGGCATTTTAACAAACGGTGCTCGCACCGGGCGCTATGAGGTCCTTGAGGATGCCAAGAGTTGGAGAAACGGCTTTATATCGCGGGCCGATGTTGCCGATTTTCTGATCAAACAAATCGAAGACAATACCTATCTCCGAAAGACCCCTGTCCTGACCTACTGAGATGCCGGCAATTACGCTATCGAATTCGTGCGATGGAATATCGATACGTTGAAGAGACCGATCAGAATCGCCAAGCGCTCTTAGAGATCTACTGCGCCGTGGTACTGCAGACCCCCCTACAACGACTTTAGTACGCTGTACAACTCCTGTCCTCTTCGGAGGCTATCACCGAGAGAAACTACATTGAAGGAGAGTGCCGAGTGCGGGGCGGTGCGCGCTGACCTATTTCGCGGTCATGTTCCTGATGACGCCCGCCAGAATCATCAAGATCGCGCCGCCCACGGCGCCGCCGGCGATATTGCCGACCCAGCCCTCGACGGCCTGGCCCAAGACGGTGCCGAGAAGCTGGCCGACGATGCCGCCGCCGACCGCGCCCGCGATCGCGTTGCCGAGCGCGCCGAGCGAATATTGCTTTGCCGCGGCGCCGGCCGCGCTACCACCGACTGCGCCCGACACCAATTGAACGATAAGGCTGGTGAGATCCATTTCTATTCCCCCTGTTTGCTCCCCGCCCGCACAATAGGGCGGCTTGACATAAACGCCATCGCGGAAAAGTTGTGTCCAAAGAATTCCTTAGCCTGTCGGAGGAGGACGGGCGCCGCTTAGCCGGCACGCGCAATCTGGTAGAGGCCGACATTCAAGGCTCCGGTGCGGAAGCCCGCCTCGCAATAGGCGAGATAGTAGCTCCACATGCGGCGGAAGCGCTCGCTTCCGAGATGCATCGCTTCCGAAAGCGGCGCGGCACGGCTGAAGCGGGCACGCCACTCGCCCAAGGTCCGCGCGTAACTGTCTCCGAAAAACAGACAAGACTGGAGCTTCAAACCGGCGACGGCCACCTGTTCGGCGATGATGGCGCGCGTCGGCAACATGCCGCCGGGAAAGATGTAGCGCTGGATGAAGTCCGGCCGCTGCCGATAGGCGTCGAACCGGGCCTCGTCGATAGTAATGACCTGGAGCACGGCCCGTCCTCCCGCGACGAGCAGGTCTCTCAGCCGGGCAAAAAACACGGGCCAATAAGCCTCTCCTGCGGCCTCCAACATCTCGATCGAAACGATGCTGTCGAACTGTCCTTGGACATCCCGGTAGTCCTGAAGCTTGATTGTCGCGAGATCGTTTGACCCCGCCCGCTGCAGGCGCCGCGCGGCATATGCCTGCTGCTCGCGGGAGAGGGTAATGCCCGTGACACTGCATTCATACTGCGTCACAAGCCGCTCCGCGAGCGCCCCCCAGCCGCAACCGATCTCCAGCACGCGCTGACCGGACCGCGGACCGAGCAGGGCGATGGCGGCGTCGAGCTTGGCGATCTGTGCCTCCTCGAGCGAGATCGCCGGGCTTGCATAGAGCGCCGACGAATAGTTCATGCCCTGGTCGAGCCAGGCCGCGTAGAAAGCATTGCCCAAATCGTAGTGGGCCTCGATGTTTCGCCGGCTGCCGTTTCGCGTATTCGAGCGCGTGAGATGATGCAGCCTGCCGGCCAATCGTGCGAGCGGAAGACCGCGCCAAGCCGCCTCGATCGCGGTCTCGTTGCGCAAGAAGAATTCAAGCAGCGCGACGAGGTTGGAGGTCGACCAGTCGCGTTCCATGTAGCCTTCGGCGAATCCGAGATCGCCGGCAAGGATGAGCCGCCGCAAGGCCCGCCACCGGTGCAAGGTCACGTGCACTTCGGCGCCAGGCGATTGGCCGCGGCATTCGATCACAGCGCCGGAGGGCAGGGTTACGATGAGAGTGCCATGCTCAAGCTCGCCCAGAAGGCGGCGCAAAAGTTTCGTCGCGAAGCCATCGAAGCGGACCTCGAGACGGCGCTCCGCGTCCGAACGCTCGGACCAGACGTCGTCGTCCGAGCTCATGCCGCCCTCCGCGGCGCTTCGGGCGGCGTCAGGGAGACGGGCTCCTTGGGCGGCGCCGGATGCGCGTAAACGCGAAGGCCTTTGAGCCAGAGACGTGAGGCCTCCCAATGGATGCCGAGCGTGACCTTCGCGGTCAGGAGCGGATACGTGACGAAAAGGCGCGCGAGCTGACCGTCAGTCAGCGGCGCGCGCGCGCCGCTCAGCGTCGCCACGATGATGTCGCCGCCGGCATCGGACCCGCGCACCGTGACCGCGACCCGCTCCCCTGGCTGGGTCACGTTGAAGTCATAGCGCATGTCCATGCCGAGGAAGGGCGACACGTGGAAACGCTTCACGCAAGTCTGCTTGACCGGCCCCTTCGCCGGCTTGGTGACGGCGATGAGATAGCTGTGGCGCTCGCCGAAGGTGTTGTGTACCTGGTAGATGAGCGCGGCGAGAGTGCCGTCGTGGCGATGGCAGAAATAGACGCTGATCGGATTGAACACGTAGCCGAGGAGGCGCGGCATGGCGAGGAGCAGGATCGGTCCGCCTTCGAGGTCGATCCCCGCATCGGCAAGATGCCGTTCGATCTCCTGGCGCAATGGCGCGCCGCCCGAGCCGTGATCGCGGTCGTAGAAACTGAACAGGTTGAAGCGATTGCGGGAAAAGAGGCGAAGCCGCCGCGAGACCTCATCCAGCTCATCGAGATCGAGCAGAAGCCAATAGGTGCGATACGCGAGCGAGTGGCGCCGCGGGCGCAGGCGATGGTGGGTCACCCGACCCACGTAGAGGGCGGACGGCATGCTCACGGTACGGTCTCGATCGTGGGTTGAGCCAGACGCGCCGCGGTCGCGCGCGGGGCGGTCTTGGCCCAGGGCCGTTCGCCGCCGCCGAGAGCCTCGGCAACGGCGAGGCCCGACTTCAGTCCGTCCTCGTGAAAGCCTGCGCCGAAATAAGCGCCGCAGAACCAGGTCCGGCGCGTGCCTTGCAGGCTTTCCAGCCGCTCTTGCGCGCGCAAGGCGCGGCGATCGAAGACCGGGTGCTCATACACGCCGCTCCAATGCACGCGATCCAAGCGCGGCTCGCGGCAAGGGTTGAGCGTGACGAAGTAGTTCTTCGGGCCCTCGATGCCCTGCAACCGGTTCAGCCAATAGGTCACGGACAGCGCGGTCCCGGTGTCGGTCTTGGCCCCGATATAGTTCCAGCTCGACCACACCGCCTTGCGTCTCGGCATGAGCCGCTCGTCGCAGTGCAGTATTGTGAGATTCCGGTTGTAACGGAAGGCGCCGAGCAGCTCGCGCTCCTCGGCCGAAGGATCGGAGAGGATGCCCAACGCTTCGTCGGCATGCGCACCGATGACGACGTGATCGTACTCGTTCGACTGGCCTTGGCCATCCCGAACCATGACACTTGCGGGTTTGCGTTCGACGGCCGCGGCGCCGCAATGGAGGCGAATGCGGCCCCTCAACCGCTCGGCGAGCTTCGCGACATAGGTCTTGCTTCCGCCGGCGACCGTTCGCCAACCCGGCCGATCGTGCAGCTTCAACAGACCGTGATTGTCGAAGAAGCGGATGAAGGCGGCGGCCGGATAGTCGAGAAGGGCCCGCGGCGGCGCCGACCAAATAGCGCCGGCCATCGGCAGGAGATGATCCCGGGCGAACGCGGCGCCGTACTTGCCGCGCGAGAGGTAATCGCCGAGCGTCATGCCTGAAGCGGAAAGTAGATGCAGGTCGTGCGGCGCACGCCGGTAAAAGCGGACGATCCCAGCAAGCATCGACCAGAAGTGCGGGCGGAGGAGATTCGTCTTCTGCGCAAACAGGCTCGACAAGCTGTTCCCCCCATACTCGAACGCGCCATCCCCAAGGGAGACCGAGAACGACATGTTGGAGGCTTTCGTTGGCACGTCAAGATGCTGGAACAGTGCGGTCAGGTTGGGATAGTTGATAGTGGTGAAAACGATGAACCCGGTATCGACGGGGGCTGGCCCTCGATCGGTTTCGACCTCCACCGTGTGGGTGTGACCGCCAAGCCGGGACGCCTTCTCATAGACCGTGACATCATGGCGGCGCGCCAGCAGCCATGCCGCGGAAAGGCCGGAAATGCCTGTACCAATGACGGCGATCCGTAATCGTGGTTTATCGCTATGCCGCATGCCGCTCGTACACCTGACACTCTTTCTTCGGCCCGCCACTTGAGCGACCGCGTAAGAAGCTACGCAATTCGCCCGCGCCCGGATGCATCGCCCGCCGCGCTTGCTTGTCGCGTGCGGCGCGCGCTCTCGGGGAAATTGAAACTGCTTGTCTTGCCTCCCCGGAACCCCGTGGACCGTATCTTTGCTGTTCGACAGGAGCAGGCGCAAGCGTCATGACTCTTACCGTTGTACTTGTGGCGGGACTGCTACTCTGGGCAGCGCTCGCTTTGATCATGTCCGGCGCGTGGGTCGTACAACAGCGGACGCGGAATAACGGCTTCATCGACGCTGTGTGGACCTTTGGCCTCGGGGCTATCGGCCTTGTGTCTGCGCTCGTGCCGCTTGAGGGAAACGGTGGTCCATCGGGCCGGCAACTGCTCGTTGCATTGCTCATCGGCGCCTGGTCGCTCAGGCTCGGCGGGCATATCCTGCGGCGCTCTAACGCGCGTGCCGACGATCCGCGCTACGCGGCGCTCGTCCGGCAATGGGGACAAGATGCGAGACGGCAGATGTTCATCCTGTTGCAGAAGCAGGCCATCGTCACCGTGCCGCTTGCGCTCGCTCTCTTCCTTGCCGCGCACAATCCCGCGCCGCTGTTCCGGCTCTTGGACTACGCAGCGCTCGCCGTCGTGCTGATCGGGCTCGTTGGCGAATCGATTGCCGACCGCCAGCTCGCCGCTTGGGCGAAATCGAAGGGCGAGAACGAGGTGATCTGCGACCGCGGCTTATGGGGTTGGTCGCGGCATCCGAATTACTTCTTCGAGTGGATGTTCTGGGTGGCGATCCCACTGCTTGCCATCGCCGGCGGTTACCCGTGGGGATGGCTCGCGCTCGCCGCACCTCTCTGCATCTACTGGCTGCTCGTCTATGTCTCGGGAATTCCGCCGCTCGAAGAGCACATGGTGCAAAAATATGGCGCGGCCTACCGCGCGTATCAGGCGCGGACCAGCGCCTTTTTTCCCTTGCCGCCGCGGGGCGCGCCATGACGCTTAGGGGACAGCGCGCGAAGCTCGCGGCAATTTCGGCCTTCGAGCGGATTCCCTTGGCCGACTCGGTGACGCGGCTTGCGATCGAGGCGCTGGTGAAGCGGACACGAACGGCGTTCCCCGCCAACGGCGAGGGTGCCACGCGCGAATTCGCGCGCCTGATGACAGCGCGGCCCGTCGCCGTGCATGCTGAGGCCGCCAATGAGCAGCACTACGAAGTACCCGCGGAATTCTTTGGCCTCGTGCTCGGCCCGCGCCGCAAATATTCGAGCTGTCTCTACGAAGGGGGCGCCGCCTCTCTCGCCGAGGCGGAGCTTGAGGCACTTGAGGCGACCGCCGCGAATGCAAGTCTGTCAGACGGCCAAAGCATCCTCGAGCTCGGCTGCGGCTGGGGATCGCTGTCGCTCTTCATGGCCGAGACAATGCCGAGAAGCACCATCCTCGCCATCTCGAACTCTAATTCTCAGTGCGCCTTCATCGAGGCCGAAGCGAAGCGGCGCGGGCTTGCCAATCTCCGGGTCGTGACCGCTGACGTGAGCCATTTCCAGCCCGAGCGCACGTTCGACAGGGTCGTGTCGGTCGAAATGTTCGAGCACATCGCGAACTGGCCGGAGCTTCTCACACGTATTCGCTCATGGCTTTCGCCCGGCGGACGCCTGTTCATGCATGTCTTCAGCCATGCCCGCGTGCCCTACCGGTTCGATCACACCGATCCCACCGATTGGATCGCCCGGCATTTCTTCACCGGCGGGATCATGCCGAGCCACGGCTTGATCCACGAATTCAATGCGCTGTTCGCGGTCGAGCAGGAATGGCGCTGGAACGGACAGAACTATGCGCGCACCGCCGATGACTGGCTCGCGAATTTGAACCGCAATGAAGCGCAGATCGCGCGGCTGTTCACCGCGACCTATGGCGCCGAAGCGAGCTTGAAGATGCGGCGCTGGCGGCTGTTCTTCCTTGCGACCGCGGGCCTGTTCGGCCATCGCGGCGGCGAGGAATGGGGCGTGAGCCACTATCTGCTGAAGCCCGCGGGCTGATCGCGCGGCTCAGCCGCCGGAGCGGCCGAACCACTGCAGCACGTAATAGGTGAGCACCGACACGGCGGCCACCGCAACGGCCCCGTAGATCATGTCGATGACCGTGATCTTCAGCGTCCAGTTCCTCAAGGTCGCGTGGTTGGTGAGATCATAGGTGGCATAGGCGAGGAGGCCGAACAGGCCACCGTAGATCAGCGCGGGGAGCGGTGACTGCGCCTTCAAGGCAGGCACCACATCAAACACCACGATGCCGACGGGAAACAGCAGGTAGAACGCGATCGCGGGCTCGATGCGCACGGTGGGCAACAGAATGTCCCCGAGCGTCGAGCGATACAGCGCCGCCCCCATCGTCGTCAGCCAGGTGATGTCCATGGCGACAAACAAGAGGAGCGCGATCACGTAGGCGGCGAGATAGGTCAGCATTGCAGGTCCTTTTCGGCTCGTGAGAGCGGTCCTTTCCGAAAATCATATCCGGACGTATCGGTGATGTAGACCGGCCAGGACGGGAATAGCGGTGATCCTGCCAAACTGTTGGACAGGCCGTTGTTGCGGTGCATCTTTCTGTAAAGCCAGGTGCGTGCGCGTTTGATGGTATTGACAAGTTAACTCGCAAAATCCGCCAACAGGCAACCCGCGTGTAATCGCTCATGCCGCAGAAGTTGCGGCCGCCCAGGTTCGATCAGCTTCAACTCGGAAGAGACGAAGCGTGGATCGGCGGATAAGGTGACGTTGGACGTTAAAGTTGTTGTAGACGGCGGCGTGGGTGGCGAGAAACCTCTGGGCTGAAGATTGTGACTTGAACTTTTGCTGTTTGCGCTCCCGTCGTCGAATAACCAAATGAGAATTCTCCGCTCGATTGTTCGCGAGCATCCGTCCGGGTCGGTGGCGATCGCGGCAGCCTAGTTTGCGGAACGCGGCGCCATACGAAGGCAGTCTATCCGTCGTAAGCGTCTCCGGATGGATGCCCTGGGTCTTGAGCAATTTGCGCAATAACCTCAACGCAGCCTTTGTATTGCGGCGTTTCTGAACTAGGACATCGAGAACTTCGCCCTCGTCGTCCACAGCCCGCCAGAGCCACATCCGATTTCCGCGAATCTTTACGGCCATTTCGTCCAGGTGCCAGCGACCGGTTGGCTTGGTCCTGGAACGGCGAAGGTTCTGAGCAAAGAACCGGCCAAACTTGAGAGACCAGCAGCGGACAGGGCACTGTCACGTTAATCAGAAAATTTTCAGGCCAAATGACCACGTCCACAACGGTTCACGCTGCGACTGTCGCTTGGCGCCATGTCAGCATAGCCTGATCGCGAAACACGCGCAGGGTTCGGCGGGAAGTCAGATGGCGTTGGATGTTGAACACATTGTAGACGGCGGCGTGGATTGAGAGAAAGCGCTGTGCCGATCCGGGTGACTTGAAGCGCTTCATTCGTCGTTCGCGCTGTCGCAATGGCTGATGGGAATTCTCTGCCCGGTTATTCTTCCAGCGACCTGCGTCGTGCCGCCGCGCAACACCAAGTTCGCGCAGCGCAGAGCTGTAGGATCCGAGCTTGTCGGTCACGATGGTGGCTGGCGTGACGCCCTGCTTCTTCAGGAGTTTTCGCATCAGCTTGAGCGCCGCCTTGCGGTCTCGCCGTGGTTGAACGAGGATGTCCAGGACCTCGCCTTCGCTGTCCACGGCACGCCAGACATATAGCTGCCTGCCGTTGATGGAGACGAACACTTCGTCGAGATGCCAGCGCCCGTCCGGCCGAGGCCGGCCTCGTCTCAGCCTGCGCGCGATGGCCCCACCGAACTTCAAAGCCCAGCGGCGGACCGTCTCGTACGACACATCTATACCTCGCTCGGCGAGCATATCCTCGACGTCGCGGTAGCTCAGAGCGAAGCGGAAATAGAGCCAGACGGCCTGCTGGATGACGATGCTCGGAAAGCGGTGGCGGCGGTATGAAAGCTTGTCCATAAGCGAAGGCTATACGGCCCGTCCGTACCAAGCCAGTGTGTTACTGTGACAGTGCCGTGCCGAGGATATCGACGGCCTGCGTGCGCGAACCGGCCCCTTCAGTCACGCGACTGAAGTCGGTGGGATCATCGACTCCGGTACGGCACGGGCCTGGGTCGAGCGACAGCCTGAGGGTAATTCCTGGCTCTTCGTGTCGGCCGATGATGCCGCGACTCTCGATGCCATTACCAGGCCTTTACCACTATCGCGGCGAGAGCTATGTGGTCTTCGATGGCGCAAAGTCCGTAAGGAACGGGCTATGGCAAGGGCGCACGAGCCCTTTGAGCCGTCGTTTTGCCGACTAGGCCGTCGCTCAAGGGTAAAAATTGGACGCCGATCGAGGGTCAAATTTGGAATCCGATTGACACCGGAGTTGCACAAGCCGACTTCCGCTTCCTGGTGCACGTTCTTGAAACAGCGCATGCGAGACACCGTGACCATCGACTTCTTCACCGTTCCCACGGCGCGATCGCGCGTGCTTCGGAGCGCCGCATGAATTTCCGGGACCCACACGCCGGCGATGACGTCACGCGTCTGTTGGCCGGCATTACCGAGGATCTCGATCGCGATGGTTTTGCGTTTCGCGCCGCTAACGACATGCGCTCCATCCTGCGTCTGCGGGGTCTCGATGCATGGCCCGCCTTTGCTTCCAGTTGGGAGGATCTCGGGCTTGACCTCTACATGGCAGACGGTGGCCGTTACCGCCGAAGACGTTTCGCCGCATTCGACGCCTCCAGCGGCACCGTCACGCGCAAGCCCCATCAGCCTCACTATCAAAGCCGGGACCACAATCCTCTCAATGGCGACATCGAGCGCTGGTTTAAGCCGGTGTCGGATAGCATTTGTGCCAATGGCTTCATGCGAGGCATGCTCGGAGTTTGCACAACCATCTTCGATGCGGCCTCACCCGATGGCGAAACGACAGCGAACTGGCATGTGGAGATGCATCAATTCCGCATCGAAGCCGTCAGCGGCCAGTCCGGCCTGCCGACACCCGAAGGCGTCCATCGGGACGGCGTGGACTGGGTGTGCGTCCTGCTGGTCAATCGCCGCAATGTATCGAGCGGCATCACCCAGATCTTCGATCCTGAGGGACGGTCGCTCGGTGAATTCACGCTGACCGATCCGCTCGACGCAGTCTTTCTCGATGATCGGCGCGTGCTTCATGGCGTTACGCCCATCGCTTCCACGGATCCCGCGTCGAAGGGGTTCCGCGATGTCCTCGTACTCACCTTTCGGCGCGACGTGCTGGCGCCGCAAGCGGGACACTAGAGTGCGTCATGACGCGTGAGGCACGAGCGGAGCGAGAAACGGGCGTCGGATCCGAGGTCAAATGGTTGTGGTCGCGGTCATGGAAACGCGTGTAGGCTGAGATGCGTCTTTATCCGGAGGAGTTGCGCACTCGCGGTTGGTGACCAGGTGGTGGCGCTCGGCGCTCACGTATAGTCTCGGTGCCCCCGCAGCAATGGTAAGAGAATGCCCCGCCATGAAATGCAACCCGCGACTTCATAACGGAGCCCACGAGCGCTTTGTGGTCATCGTTCTCGGGCTCATGGTCAGTGGCTTCAGTCACTTCGCTGTCGCTGCCGACGGCGCAGCCCCACCCAATGCCGGAGTGAGGAATGTCGAAGCGAAGAAGCCCGACTACTCGCCGTATCCGGCTCATGACTTTCCCAATCGCGTCTACTGGGGCGTTGCCCACGTCCACACCGGCTACTCCTTCGACTCCGGAATGTTTGGGGTAACGACCACTCCCGACGATCTCTTCAGGGTTGCGAGGGGCGGGGAGGTAGTCCTCGACAACGGGCAGCGTTTCAAGCAGGACCGGCCGCTGGACTGGGTATCCATTACCGACCATGCCGAGTACATGGGCATCTCGGACCAGATTCGCGCTGGCAGCCCGGACCTCCTCGCGAACCCGCAGGGCAAGCGCTGGTACGAGATGTCAAGGACCAGCCCTCAGGATGGTGTGAAGGCCGCCATCGAAGCGGTCGTCTCCATGCAGAATGGCAAGCCCGTCTTCGACGCTTCCAAGTTGATGGCCGCGGCGTGGACCCGTGCCACTGCGGCGGCCGAGAAGTGGAACGAGCCGGGCGTGTTCACGACGCTGCACGGCTTTGAGTGGACGTCCGCTCCCGGTGGTAACAACCTGCATCGCACTGTGGTTTTCCGCGACGGAGCCGACCGGGCAAACCAGGTGCTGCCGTTTTCCACGTTTGACAGCCAAGATCCATCGGATCTCTGGAAATACATGGACGCGTACGCACGGAAGACTGGGGGCCAGGTGTTGGCCATCCCGCACAACGGAAACTTGAGCAACGGCCTGATGTATTCGGCCGAGACTTTCGACGGAAAGCCCATGGACCGCGCCTACGCCGAGGCGCGCGCGAGCCACGAGCCGCTGTTCGAGGCAACGCAGATCAAGGGTGACGGCGAGACCACTCCTTATCTGTCGGCAAATGATGAATTCGCCGATTTCGAGCGCTGGGATTTCAATTTCAACAAGATGGTCCCTGCGGAAAATGGCGTGCTCCAAAACAACTACGTTCGCTCGGCGCTCAGGCTCGGACTGGAGCTGGACTCTAGGCTGGGCGCCAATCCCTACAAGTCAGGCCTGATAGGTGGCAATGACGCCCACCTCGGCGTTGTCACCACGAGGGAAGACAATTTCTTTGGCGAGTTTGCCAACGGCTTGCCGTCCCCGGACCGTTGGAAGACTCCGCTCACGATGGTCGAGAATGATCCGAAAAAGGGACCGTTGGTCTCGGTCTGGAACGAGTCCGCTTCCGGCCTGGGCGGTGTCTGGGCGCGCGAGAACACCCGGGAGGGAATCTGGGACGCGCTCAAACGTAAGGAAGTCTACGCCACGACTGGTGATCGGCTGGTCGTCCGCCTGTTTGCAGGTTGGGACTTCAAGAAGTCCGATCTTGAGAGGTCCGGCTTCGTGGCGAATGGTTACGCCAATGGTGTGCCAATGGGTGGCGAACTTAGCAAAGCCCCGGCGGGCAAGTCGCCTGCCTTCCTTGTCTACGCGATGCGCGATCCGGAAGGCCCCAACCTCGACCGCGTCCAGATCATCAAGGGCTGGCTCGGCAAGAACGGCAAGACGCAGGAGCGGATATTCGATATCGCCGTCTCCGGTGGGCGCACGATAGGCGCGGATGGCCGCTGCAAGACGCCGGTGGGCACTACGGTGGATGCCGCCAATGCCACCTACACCAACACCATCGGCGCCACGACCCTATCGGCGTACTGGCAAGACCCGACGTTTGATTCTTCGGAGCAGGCGTTCTACTACGTGCGCGTGATCCAGATCCCGTCGCCGCGCTGGACGGCCTACGACCAAAAACGTTACGGCACCAAGATGCCCGACTACGTGCCGATGTCGGTCACCGACCGCGCCTACACATCGCCCGTCTGGTACACGCCCTGACAAAAGAATTGACTGCCTGATATTCCGACCCCGAGAAACCTCCAAGTCGTTGATAAAACCGGGTTGACAGACCCTTAGAGCGGTTGATGTCACAGCGTACGATGCATCGCCACAAGGCACCTTGCTGGCGGCGTGGACCGATTTGCCGGATAGGGTGAAGCGGACATCCCTAACGCTCGGTGAACCTCCTTCGGAAGGCCGCAAAACGAAACCCGTATGTCGCTCGCGGGAGAACGTACAAAATGCTTGCCTACGAATGTCCCTCGGTTCCTTTCTTCGCTGGTCGATTGAGGGCACGCCGCGAGGATTCACGACAGAAATTCGGGACTATGGAGAGACCGAATCATGGCTGAGAAAAGTTGCTTCATCACGGGCATTGGCGGGGGAACGGGCGAGGCCACGGCTCGGCGCTTTGCGGAGGGCGGCTATCGCGTCGCGATGCTGGCCCGCAAGGGCGACCTCATCAACCAATTGGAGAAGGAGCTGCCAGGCGCGCGTGCCTTTATCTGCGACGTCTCGGACCTCGATGCCTTGACCAAGGTTTGCCAGACGGTGGCAGACGAGATGGGCACGCCCGACGTGGTGATTCACAACGCCGTCCGCGGCACCTTCGTGACGATGCTGGAGGCCGAGCCGGAGAATCTCGAAGCCAATTTTCGCGTCAACGTGACGGCACTGCTTTACATCGCGCGCAGCTTTGCCCCTGCCATGATCAAAAGAGGCAGCGGTTGCATCATCGCCACCGGCAACACCTCGGCCACCCGCGGTCGCGCCAATTTCGTCTATTTCGCGCCGACCAAGGCGGCACAGCGCATCCTGGCACAATCGCTCGCCCGGGACCTGGGGCCGAAGGGCATCCACGTAGCGTATGTGTTGATCGACGCGGCGATAGATGCGCCATGGACTCGAAACCGGTTCTGGCCCGACAAGCCCGATGGATTCTTTGCCCAGCCAAAGGAAATCGCCGAAGAGATATGGCACACGGCTCACCAGGGACGCTCCACCTGGTCCTTCGATGTCGAGATCAGGCCGTATCGCGAGAATTGGTGAGACTATGCGCGCTGGCAGTGTCAGAGCAAATCAGCTTGAGCCGGGATGTGGTATTCCATAGCTTGCAGCGATGCAAAATCCCTTCCGCTATTTCAACAGTTCGCCC
>Ga0307376_10004444_pt1 | contig 12853 bp, 11 predicted proteins | sample TR2MG_FD_202536 | JGI IMG/M metagenome (GOLD analysis project Ga0307376, IMG submission 202536) | Soil microbial communities from Risofladan, Vaasa, Finland - TR-2 | ecosystem: Environmental > Terrestrial > Soil > Coastal area > Acid sulfate soil | place: Finland: Risofladan, Vaasa | collected... | reverse complement strand
TGTGTATTTGGAGGACACGGGAAGAACGAAAATGAGAAAGCTAATATAATATTTGGTACCTTTCAATCTTTAGCTAAGAAAGACTTAGAATACTTTTCAAAATTTGACGTAGTATTCATCGATGAAGCTCATCATCAGCGTGCAACTTCTCTTAAAAATATAATAATAAAGTCTTATAATTCAAAATATAATATTGGTATGACAGGAACTCTCCCTCCCGAGGGTTCTCTTGATTCATTTACGGTTCAAGCATATTTAGGCCCTTATGTATATGTTGTTAATTCGGCAGATTTAATTGCGGCAAATTTTGCGACACCTGTCAAAGTTGTGGGTATTGAAATGGATTATCTTGATGAAGAAGTTAAAAAGAAACTTTATGCTCTTAGAAATGTAAGTGCAGATGAAAAAGATGGAGTTAAACTCTTAAATCTTGAAAAAGATATTGTACGAGAAAATCATAAAAGATTGGTTTACGTATGTAATACAATCGCAAAATCTACAAAAAATTCACTCGTATTATTTTCAGATATAAAAAATGAATATGGACGAAATATTTTTAATTATTTAAAAGAAAATACTGATAAAACAGTTTACTATATTGATGGCGGAACTAAAGCAGATAATCGAGATTATTTCAAAAAACAAATGGAAGATAATGAAAATATTATTATAGTTGCATCGATAGGAGTTTTTTCAGAGGGTATTAATATTTTAAATGTTCATAATCTATTTATCGTTGAAAGTTCAAAAAGCGAATATCAAGTACGACAAATGCTTGGAAGAGGTATGAGGTTAAAAGAAGGAAAAGAAATAATGACTGTAATAGATTTTCAAGATAATTTTATATATGGAACACATAAATATCAAAAAATAAATTATTTAATTCGTCACGCGCATGAACGTGAGCGAATTTATAAAGATAAAAGGTTTCCATATAAATCATTTAAAGTTAAACTTTGAGTTTACATTTTTCACCATGATATTTTTTAAAATTTAAAGGATCTATAAATCTATTACAATACACACACTGTATTTTTTTTCTATTTTTTGCTATTTCACTTAATTTCTTTTTTAATGTATCTGAAAGTTTTTTCCCTTTTAACGATTTAGATGCTTTTATTGATCTTTCTATTCTCTTTTGATTAGCTATTTCTGCTCCATATTTTTCTATCCATATAGAATAATTTGATTTTCCATACATTCCATTTTTTTCTCCTGTTAATTTTCCTTTTCGTTGTATACTCCATTTCTTTTTTGTTTCTTCAGAATGTTTTTTACCAAAATTGGGGCAATTTTCTCCCTTTTTTCCATACATACTGCTTCCGGGCCCTTTTCTTTTTTCACTCCATTTCTTTTTTGTTTCTTCGGAATGTTTTTTACCAAACATACCATTATTTTTTCCAGAAGTAACTTTACTTATTTTTTTCTTTGTTTTTTCAGAATGTCGCCCAAATTCATTTAATCCTCCGGTGGGACTTATATTATAACCATTAGGAACTAATGTTTTATATTTAATAATGTATTTTTCTTGTGCTTTGAATGCTTCATACCGAGTATTACAGAATTCAAGAATTTCTCGTTTAAAATTTTCTTTTCCGTATTTTTTGATAGCCTTAATAATTAAAGTACCGGTTCCTATGTATCCTTCGTTTAATGAATTAGTTGAATGATCTCCAACATATTGTTTTCCATTTATTAAATTTGTGGTAATATAAACAAAAATAAATTTTTTTTCTTTCATAGTTTTTATTTATATATTCATAGGTAGAATATATTATTTGCCAAATATTAGGGTTTTCTGCTAAATTTTAGTATTTTTTCATAAATATATAAAATAAATCTTAATAACATGGGAAAAATTAAAGAAAAAATTTACGAATTAGCTGAATTAGTTCAAGATATGCTAAAATCAGGAATTCGTGATTTTGAGATAGATGAATTTTTAGAAATGCAATTATCTTCAGACGAATATCGCTTTTATCATGCACATAAAGATATTATTTATGATATGTTAGGCTATATGAAAGAATCTATTAATGAAAAACTTGTTAAAGATGATCATCCTCAAGAACGTTCTATAGATTTACGAGGTCCTACAGGAAATGCATTCGCTATTTTAGGTATGGCTAAAAACCTTTGTAATCAATTAAGTGAAATAGACCCTGAAATATATGATTGGGAAAAAATTTCTACAGAAATGAAAGCAAGTGACTATAAAAATTTAGTTCAAACTTTTGAAAAATATTTTGGGCAATACGTTACAATTTATAATGCTAATGTAATTGATGAGGCTTATTTAATGCCAAAAATAAAATCATCAATATCTAAACAAAAATTAAATGAAGTTGAAAATAAATATGACATTAAAAAAATATCTAAAATAGCAGTAAATAATATCGATAAATGGATCAACGGTGATGATATTAGATATTTTGAAAATGAAATAGAAAGAATTATAAAAGAAGAAAAATTTGATGAGATTAAAGATTTTGTGTATGATTTCTTTGATACACATGTTAATAGATTTTTCGATATTTTTTCAAAATATAATAAAATAGAAAAATTGTTTCTAGAAGATCATCGAGATGAAATCATAGATAATGCAGTACAATATATTATAAAATTTCCAGCTTCTTATGAAAATAAAGAGTTAGAAAGTGATATAGAAGAAATTATTAAAAAATCAAAGGCTAAAGAATCTGAGCCAAAGAATTTTTCTACAATGAGTCAATATGATCTTAAGAAAGAAGTTGATGCTGCATTAGATAGAAAAGATTTTGATATGTTAAAAAAGATACAGCCATATCTTAAAGAGGGTTTTTTAAAATATCATGTAGTTGAAGCATTAAATGAATACGCAGATAATTCATATTTAATGCCTAAACTCAATGAAGGGTGTGGATGTGGGAAAAGACGTGTACACCCAACAACAGTTAAAAAACCAACAACAGTTAAAAAACCAATAATAGTTAAAAGACCTAAGAAAAAATTTCATTAGAATAAAAAGGGAGATCAGATCTCCCTTTTTTTATCTTCTTCCGCTTGAACTTCTATTTGAACTTGAAGAACTTCTACTCATACTCGATGAACTGGCATTTGGCATACTTGATCTACTTGGACTAGATATTACTGATCTACTTTGTGTAGAAGTACTTCTTGGTTGTGTATTTATTGTTCTTGGTTGTGTTTGCACCGGTGTTCTTGGTTGTGTATTTATTGTTCTTGGTTGTGTTTGCACCGGTGTTCTTGGTTGTGTATTTATTGTTCTTGGTTGTGTTTGCACCGGTGTTCTTTGTTGCGTATTTATTGTTCTTGGTTGTGTTTGCACCGGTGTTCTTTGTTGCGTAGGTGCTCTCATACTTTGTTGAGGATTTGAATTATTAAATTGTGGTCTTATACTTGTACTCGGTTTATTATAAGAAGGTGTATAAGTTTTAACATTCTCATTTATTCTAGATCTATTTTGCACATTTACTCTTTGTTGTGTTTGAGTTTGTGTACTAATTGTTCTATTTTGAGGACGCGTATTTATTGCGCTTTTATTATCATTTAATTTATTTGGAGAAGACACTGCAACTCTTCGTTGGCCCTCAATTTGCGTCGCAACTATTTGTTTACTTCTCCTATCGACTTCTACAGTTCTATTTAAAGTAACAGGAGTTAAACGAGAATTTACGCGAGAACTATTAACAGAAAATCTATCACTTCTACTATAAGGAACACCGGCATTCACATTATATGTCTGATATCTTGAATACCCATAATAGTTATAAGTGTATAAATCATTATAAATATAATTTCTATGATAATATCTTGGGTAATACCAAAAATTTCTTGAATAAGGATAATACCCATAATAATATGGTGAACTCCAATACCAAGAATTCCAATAATTATATCTATAATAAAATGGATCGAAATAAAATGGATCATACCATCCATATGAAAATCTCCAATATGGACTATAATATGAGAAATTATATGGACTATGAAATCTATAAATTAAAGATGAATAATAGAGATCATTATAAACTTCCTGTTTAGCGTCGTAATACGCAGCAGATTGTTCTAATCTTAATTGTTTCTTTTCAAGACGAAGTTCTTTTGTTTTAATTTTTAATTCATCTTTTTTGGCAATAAAATAAAGATCATCATATTCAGGTTTTTCTTGTTCTATATAAATTGTATCTGTTTTATATATAGTATCCTGAGAGATCTCTGTTTCTAAAGAACGTCTATATTTTTCATAATTAGACATTTCTGATTGAGCTGACATAATTAATCCTGAGATTAAAAGTGCGATAGTTAATAAAAGTTTTTTCATAATTTATTTATTTTAGTTAATTAATATATGTTTAATATAGATACACGAAAAAACCATGCCAAAGTATCCATTTTTGAAAACTTTAACACTTTTTTAACACTTAAGGTATTAAAAAGTACTTTTTAGTAAAATTTTATTAAGAGAAATTTTGCACTGAGTAAAAAATGATGTGAATATATAAAATAAAATATCACAATATGCGAAAATTTGGAGAAATATACAAAGAAAAAATGAATGAAGCAGAAATTCGTTTAGAGAATAAAGTTTTAGATGATTTTAAAGCAGTTTATAACGCAATGCTTGAACATTATGGACTTAATTCTGTTCATCAATTAAATGAAGAGTCTCAATTATCATTTTTAACTGAGCTTAATAACTATTGGACTGAAGAAACCGGATTAAATGAAAAAGGACAAGCATTTCTGGATAAGCGCGATATGTCTCTTAATGAAAATTCAACCGCAGTTCAGAAGAAAAATTTTCTTAGAATTAAATCTTATGCTGTTATAAATGAAACTTTAAGACAATCTAATATTAAATTTAAGATTTACGATGTTATTGATGAAATGTATAAATCTTTAAATGCTTCTGATATTAGTGATGTTTTATCTCCGGATATGATTACTACTATTATTAATGAATCATTTGCTAAATCTTTAGATGAATTTATTTTTTCTATTTCTAAAGAACTTAAAAATAGTGCAAAACCCAAAAGAAAGTATTTCGTAAGAACTGCTATTAACGAAAAGAAAAAATAAATATCATGAACGTATGGACTTATATTGTATATGGTTTTGTAGGTTTAATGTTAATTATGCTTGTTAGGGAATTTGTAAAATTAATTGTATTTGTAATACACAATCTAACATCTAAATCGTCTAAAACAAAAACTAAGAAATAAATATATTTAAAATATCTAAAGCTAAAGGGACCAATTGGCCCCTTTTTTGTTGAATTTTATTTTTTATATTTACATTTATCTCCATGCCAACGAGAATAATTTCGTTTATCTATTAGTTTATTGCAATGCTGACAAATAATTTTTTCAATTTTAATTCTATACATAGGATTATTTTCTCCAGATATATTTGCATGATTTTTTGACATAAGATCTTTTGTTTCTTTTGAAAATAATCTATTTTTCATTTTTTCTATAGAATATGGTTTGTGATTTTTTCCAAACATTCCATTTTTTTCTCCAGAAATCCCCTTTCCTATATTATCTTTATGTGACTGAGATAAAGCTTTTCCTATTTTAATTTCTTTGAGATGTTGTTTATATTGTTTTGCTTTTTCTTTACCAAATATATCTTCCCATGTTTTTCCTTTTCTTTCAAAATGCTTTCCTTTATTTGATTCTTTTATTTTATTAATACTTTCTTCTGAAAAACATTCCTTAACATTATGACCGCCTTTAGGGCTTATATTATATCCATTTGGTACCAAAGTGTTATATTTTATAATGTATTTTTCTTGTGAGTTAAATGCATCAAGTTTTGTAGGAAAAAATTCAAGTATTTTACGTTGAAAATTATGGTATTTATATTCATTTAATGCATATTGAATATAAATACCACTTCCAAAATAAACATCTTTTTTTAAATCATTACATGAATGATCGCCTACATATTGTTTTCCATTAACAAGATTTGTAGTTAAATACACAAAATTATATTTTTTCATATTAACTCTTTTATTTTAGAATATATAAATAAAGTGGGACAGTTAGTTTAACTCTCTAATTGGCTCATCCAAAGCCTAACCACTTTATTTATATATTAACTTAAATAAATTAAATATGCTAAAAAGATTATCAGAAACCTTAGAAAAAAGAGGGCAGAGATATGTAGATGAAATATTAAATAGCGATATAACAATTTGCGAAAAATTAGACACATTTCGTATTATCTTTGAAAAGAAAAATAATGAACTTATTTTTTATAAAAAAAATAATGAAGAAATTGATTTGCCCACAAGAGTTCTTAGTGATATATACGAAGATGCCTTACTCGAAATTCCACTTATCACAAAAGAAGCGGAAATTCCAGAAGGATATCGCTATGGACTTTATTATACACCGGTTGAACGGCCTCTAAGAATTCCATATTCAAAATTGCCAAAATATATTTTAACTGATGTTACAAAACGAGATGAAAATAATAAAGTTATTGAATCTTGTGATTATAATACTATAAAGGATTGGGCTGCAGTATTATGTATGGGTCGACCACCTATAATATATGAAGGAAAATTGGATGATTTTCAAAAGAAAACTCTTCTCATGTATGACACAAAACAATATGAAGGAGAAGAAATGACGTTTCCTCAAATGATTGAAAAATTATTCCATAACACATATTCAAGAGAAGATATTATTGAAGGAATCATTATTAAATCAGGAGATAAAATATGCCAGATTATTTCATACGAATTTGAGATTCTCAATGAAGCATATGAAAAAGAAAATGAATCTCGTGATTTTTATGATATTATTATTTCAGATTTAAATGAATTTTTAGAAAATTATAATATTCCAATATTGGAGGCTGAAAATAAAGATCAATTATATCTTAATATTATTTGCAGTATATTTAATAATTATTGTGAAGAAAGAAATGTGAGTGAAAATATTAATGAAAAATATTTAATGCCACCTCAATTTGGATATAACGGAAAATTAAATAAAAAATTAATAACAAATAAAGAAACATTAAAATGGATTGAGAGAGCTCCAATTTATGAGGCTTTGTTTAAAGTATTTCTTTCATCTTTTAGAAAATATAAAAAACCTTATGGGCTTTTAACAGAGGCAATAGTTAAGAAATTTAACTCATATGTTAATTTGATTAATGGATATGTTAACAACTTTGAAGAAGATGTCTTAAATGAAGCTCGTTCAGAAAATATCGTAGTAGATGCAGTAAAGAAAAGAAATCCTACAGATGTTGATAATATGAGAGTTATAGCATCTATTCAAAAGGCATTTGAACCAAGAATAAGAGATGTTGCTAAAGGAGAAAAACCTTGTGCAGTTTATATTACAACCTTCGAACCCTTTACTAATGCTCAAATGACTAATGTTATGAGAATCAAAGATATGTGGAATAGTCCTATAATATTATTCGGTATAAGTAATGAGTACAAAATTGAAGGAAAAGAATTTCATGCATCAAATAATTTGATAACAGCTCAAATGCAAGCATTAATGAATGAAAACAATGCATTAATTCCAGGATTTGCTCTTCTTGAGTCTTGGAACATTACTGAAATATTTGAGTATTGTCGTCCAGAATTTGAGCCAATTGTAATAATTACAGATAAAGGCAAAAAATCTGAAATGACATTACAACTATTCTTTGAAGAAGAAATTATGGGTGGGCGTCTTTCTGTTCAACCCAATTTTAATATCGGAGAACTTGAAAATGAAGATAGACTTTCAACATTTAGAGCTATTGAAGACACAAATTTTTCATTATTTTCTGAATTAGTTCCTTCTCCAATATTAAATATCTGGGACAACATTTTAAGTGAATATCGTTTATGGTCAGGTGCTATAATAAAACCTATTAATGATTAATGAAATTAGTTAGAGAACATATAATATTTGAAAAATTTACTGAAGATTCAGATCCAATTGCTGATATGGGCATAGGTATAAAGAATCAACTAAAAAAATGGTTTGAAACAGAAAATAAATACGATTATATTGAAGAAGATCTTTTATGGGTTTGTGCTAAAGAGGGTAAAACTCAATTTGTTAAATATCTTTTAGATGCCGGAGCAAATGTTCATGCATATAATGATATTGCTTTACGAAAGGCAATTAACTATGGACACGCCGATGTAGTTAAGCTCTTATTGGATGCAGGTGCAGATGTTCATGCTGATAATTATGGAGCTTTACAATGGGCAAGTGACAATGAACATACTGATGTAGTTAAGATTCTTAAAGATCATATCGCTAAAAAAAAGAAGATTAAAGAAAATTTAAGCGAAAAGTTTACTGAAGATTCAGATCCTATAGCAGATATGGATATTGGCATGAAACATATTTTCAAAAACTTTGTTAAATTATTTGATAAGCTTGAATCAGAAAAATATATTTATACAATACAAGTAAATCCAAATTCACTAACTTTATATTTTGATAATCCTAAAATATTAAGATTAACAATTGATGAAAGAAAAAAAGTTTTTAGCTATGTAGTAAATATTATAAAAGAATTAAAAATTAGAAATATATTTAGTAATATCTCACTTGAAGTACAAAAAACTGAATTTAAAAATGATATAATAACTACACCAAGGGTTATACGTCTAGAAATTAAAGAAGAATTTAAAAAAATATTAGAACCTGCTCAATATAGAAGAATGGGTATAAATAGAGAGTTTTCAGATAATAAATATTATAACATAAAATAAACTAAAAGATAAATAAATAAAATAAATTAATTATTATGAAAAAACTTGTAGTTGAATCTCTTGAAGAATTATTTGAATCAAAAAAAGCAGAAGCTGAAAGAAAAGAAAAAAGAGAATATAAGCCAAAACCTGCTAATGTTGCAAAAGAAAAAGCAAAAGTTGAAAAAACAAAGGCACAAAAACTTAAAGATCAATCAAAAGAAGAAAAATGTAACCAAGCTATTAAAGCATTAAAGGATCAATTAACAAAGATCAAAAAACCTGGTGCGTTTAAAACAGTTACAGAAAAAAATGCTAAAATCAAAGAACTTGAAGATAAAATTAAAACTTGGGAAAAAAAGTTAGATGATTTGAAATAAAATAAAACTTAAACATGAAATCTTTGTTAAAAGAACAGAATGAACAAGTATATAGTGAAGCTCATGCTAAAGAACTTTTAGCAATACAAAAAAACTATAATAAAAAACTTGAAGCATTAAATACAGAACTTGCGACACAAAAATCTAATCTAATGATTAAATATATGAAAATCGCGCAACAACAGACTGCAACTAAATTTGCTCAAGAAAAAGTTAAAGCTACACTTAATACAAATACTACTGGAACTGTAGATACTGCTGGCAATCCTGTAACTGGTACTGGTGGAACTCCTACAGTTGAATCATACTCTGATATTTTAAGAATTAAAAAACTTACTGAAAAAGAAGACGATGAAATAAGATTTACTCATCTTCATAATAATAAAGATACACGCAACTGGTATCAAAAACCTGAATCACAATTAGGATATGAAGAACCAGAACCGGTTCGTCTTAAAAAAAGAACATTTAAAATAACACAAAAAATATGGGATATTGAGAGGGATATTGAGGATCTTAACCAAGAAATTAAAAATATTAGAGAGCCTTTAGAAACTCCTAAATTTTCAGGTGTTCAAGGGGAAATTGAACAATTTTTTGCAGAAATAGGATTTGAAGCATCGGATATACTTAATTCTGGAATTTCTGATCAAGAAAAAATAAAATCTTTAAAAGATTTAGGAATTAAAAATCCTAAAGAGATGATAGAAACATATTATTATTATTATCCTGAATTTGATTCATCATTAGATAATAAACGAAAAAAAGCTGAATCTGAAATTTCAAAAATAAACTTAAAAATTAAAAAATTACAGGCCCAACTTGATAAAATAGAAGAAATGTATGAATCATTAAATGAAGAAAATTTTAATACTACTTCTGTTGATTCTTATGAATTACAAAATTTAAAAGATTATTTAGATGCTGAGAATATTAGTTATGCTGAAGATGAAGATGAAACAACACTTGATTTTGATGAAACTGAATTAGATCAAGAATGGCAAGATAGAATAGAAGATATAGGAATGGAACCGGATCATCCAGAAGATTTAGGTGATTCAGAGAATAATATTCTTTCAATCGAAGATGACGAAGGCGAAGACGATATTACTGATGTTAATCAAAAAATTGATGAAGAAAAAGTATTTTACGTTAAGGTTGATAACGAAGGAGAAACATTTATCGGTAAAATTTATAAACTTTTTGATGAAGGTGATTGGCGCGCAAAATTAATTGATGGTGAATCAGAAACTTTTGAAAAACTGAATTACGACCCGGACTACGATGAATATGACATTATAGCATTTTTACGTGAAAATTACGCAGATGCAGAAATTATATCTGAAGATGAATTCAATGATCAAACAGAAAATGCCGAAATAGAATCAGAAGTTAAAGAATCCCATAATATTATAACACTAGAAGATTTTTTAAAAGAATCCAGTTAATTTACTCGTTTCATCTAAAAATATATGTTATAAAAAATGCTCATGTTGTTATTTCGTTAATGAATATATAAATAAAAAATAAAAATTAATGTTACTATGAAAAAAATGTATGTTCCAAAAACTTTATCTGATTTTATCACTGAATCAAAATCGATACCATTAAAGAGAAAATACGGCGAAAGACCAGCAGTTACTGCTGGTACAAATGCTCCTCTTAGAAATCAGGTGTTATCTTTTGTTGCTGAAAGTGGATCAGTCTCTAAAATAGATCTTAAAAAATTTATTATAGGTCTTAAAGAGGGAGGTTCAACACCTGCCGCGGCTAATATGTTTATTAAAAGAAATGCTAAATACTTTATGACAGAAAGCAGAAATGGTGTTACTTATTTTAAATTATCTAATTTAGGAAAAAGATTAGTTAATCAATTTATTCCTAATGAAATTGCTAATGTATCGGAAACTAGTAAAAATACACGAAGCAAGCTTTCTACAATTCTTGAGTCAAAACTTAGAAAACATAACTTTAATGAAAAGGAAGTAGATGATGAAAGTATCGATGGAAGTTTAGAATATGATGATATGGAAGAAAATCCTGAATTTGATGTTCCGGAAGATGCTGAAGCCAGTTTAATTGGTGGTGAAGGACCAGCAGAAGAAATTGAATTTGAAGATCCTGACAAAGATGAAGAACTTGAAGATAGTGAAGAAGATTTAGATCTTGCATCTAAAGTTGCAGAACTTGAATCTAGAGTTACAGAACTTGAAGAAGAAATAGCTGAACTTAAAGGTGAAGGAGATGAAGAACCTAAAGAAGATGAAGAATCTAGCAAAGAACTTGAAACCGATGAAGATGAAGAGTTTGAATTTGAAGGAGACGAAGAATTTGAAGACAGGAAATTTGATTTTAAAGATAAAGGCCGCCCAGGTCTTTTAGGAATGGATGAATCATCTCATGTGATGAAAGCACAATTTGTATCTCATAAACTTACTGGAAAAAAATCTCCTAAGTTAGGTGGCAAATTAGATCCTAAACTTCATAATCTTTTAGATGATAATCAAGATAAAGATCCTAATGAACTTAAAGAAGCTAATAATTTAGGAAAAAAACTTGATCCTAAACTTCATAATCTTTTAACAAATGATCAAGATAAAGACGATAATGAACTTAAAAACTTTGAAGATGAAATTACCGAGAGTGATAACAGAACCAAAAGAATGAAAGAAATTATTGAAAATCTTAAATCTAAAAGAGTTAATGAAGCTGAAGAATCATCAGAAGACGAATTAAAAGATGAAGATCTAGATGATATTAATCTTGATGATGAAACTCTAACCGATGATGAAACTGCAACTACTTTAGATGGTGAAGATGAAGGCGTTGAAAAAGTTGAAATCACTGAATTTATTATTACAGTAGATGATGTTGATTCTGCAATTTCAGAACTTACAGAACTTGGTGTAACCGCTGAAAGAGTTGAATCTGAACCTAAAGAAGAAGAAGTTCCTGCAGAAATTGAGGAAGAACCTATCAAAGATGATGAAGAAGATCTTGAATTAGATCTTGGAGATGAAGAACAAAATAAAGCCGAAGTAGCTAAAGAATCTCTAGAAACTTTTATTAAAGCTAATTATCTTAACGAAGAAGGTGAAGAAGATCAAAAACCTGAAGATCTTGGAACAAGCGATGAATTGGGTCTTGGAGATCAAGGTGAAGAAGCCAAAGAACTTGATGATACTGGAGATGAAGAAGAAGTGGTTGAGCCTACAACTGAATTTGAAGAAAACAAAATAAAAGTTAAAGCCGAAGATTGGGATATTCTTAAAGACTGGCTTGAAGACAAAGGTGTTGATGTAAAAGAAATGTTTGGAGGAGATATTGAAACTGAAGAAATTAGTCCTGAAGAAGCTGCTGCCGAAGAGACTCCTGTAGAAATTTCAGATGATGATATTAATTTCGATGGAATCGGAGATAAAGATGATACCAGAGTCAAAGAAGAATAATATTGTTATAAATTTTAAAATTTAAGGGAGATATATATCTCCCTAGGGAGATATATATCTCCCTTTTTTTTGAATATATAAAATATATGAAAATCATACGAGAATATATTAACGAAAAGTTTGATGAAGATTCAGATCCTATATCTGACATGGGTATTGGGGGAGTAAAATTAGAAACTCTTATTAGTAAAAAAGAAGAAGAACTAGAAAGACGTAAAAAAGAATTAGAAGCTAAAACTGAAAATGAAATTAATAAACTTATTAAAGATTTATTAATGGGAAGAACAATAACAGGAACG
>Ga0307376_10004443_pt1 | contig 12853 bp, 19 predicted proteins | sample TR2MG_FD_202536 | JGI IMG/M metagenome (GOLD analysis project Ga0307376, IMG submission 202536) | Soil microbial communities from Risofladan, Vaasa, Finland - TR-2 | ecosystem: Environmental > Terrestrial > Soil > Coastal area > Acid sulfate soil | place: Finland: Risofladan, Vaasa | collected... | reverse complement strand
ATGACTACAAGGATGGACCCAAGTCGGGAATGAAAGATTATTGGGGAGGGCACTTGGATTATCAGATCAAAACAGTCGTAGATTACTATTGTGCTCGATACGGATATAAGGTCAACGTTGTTGGTGGAAGAATCCTTTCTTGGTGGTTTGTAAAGGCATAAATTATGCATAATTTAGAGTTGTCCATTTCTCCCAACGGAATTTCTGATTCAGGTGAGATTAGAGAAACCGCTGGGTGGCATTCGAATTTGTTCGCCAAATACTTTACGGCGTATCATGGAGACAAAATCGAAATTTCATTTCCAAAAGATTTGAAGCACAGAGTTTGCAGGAAAGACTACGGAAGGTCTGGTCGATATGGGCATTTTGAAGTTAGGCTTAACGGGAACTTGTGTACCGTCTGCATAGGAGATAATGGTTATATTGAGTCGTCTAATTATGAGAAGTCAAAATCAAAAGTCTCTTTTATCTCTCAACTTAATCGAATAGATCTAAGAAAAATAAAACCGATTTATGAAAGAACTGGTCATAGGATATATCCAATCCCGTTGCCACTATATTGGCACACGGATCTAATATCTTCTGGAGAGTACATGTATGAGTCTGGTGAAAAGGAATATATTTCAAATATGAGTTTTAGTTTGAGGGGTCGGAGTTTCAGAATTCCATGGATTAATCTGGCGATGAAGAACCAGAAAGATTTCTTAACTAAAAATCTACAATCTAAAGACTTTTTAGATTTTAGTGTGAACAAGCAGAAATGGGGAGTCAATCTTAAAGGACATGGAAAAGGCGGAAAGTGTTATCGGGAGTCGGAATATATGTGCATGGGAGTTCCATTAGCATTGAATTACAAACCGATCTACCCATTCCCCTTTGAGCCAGGTGTTCATTATTTTCGATTAAGAAGAAGAAAAGATATCCTTAAGTTAAAGGATATTGATCCTGAACCTTTTGCGAAGGCATCAAAAGAGTTAGGCGAAAGATATATTAAACAAGAAGGCTATTTGGATCTTATGATGAGATGCATTAAACAAAAAGAATATAGCCCAATTTTAGGAGATTAATAATGGAATTAGAAATATGTATTCACTGTCATTCTTACCAGCATCGTCTTTGTTGGATGTTGAGTTCCATCCTACAGCAGGAAGGTGATTGTCCAGAAATATTAGTTAGTGTTTCATACACCCCAGAAAATGGGAATCCAAAAACGAAAGAAGTTATAGATTTTTTTAAAGAGAAAGGTCTTAATATTTTGGAAGTTGAGCTAACTCCAGAGGAAGCCCCGAATCGAGCTATCCCTAGAAACATCCGTGCAGGGGCCACAGAAGCCGATTGGATACTCTTTGCGGACTCAGACATGGTTTATGACCCAATGTTCTTTGACGACCTCAAGAAACAGCTAGAAAGCGATGATTATAAGGATGAGACGAAGGTCATGGGGGCAGATCGACATTCGTTAGACATCCCGTTCTGTATTAAATTTTTCGAAGAGGATAAGAGAGAATACCCATGTGTGATTGAAAATGTCGCTCAGATTCCAAAGGATTGGCCCAAAAAATGGGTTAGAGGTCGCAATATAGCTGCTGGGTATTTTCAGTTAGCTAGAGTTGAGGCCATTAAAGAAAAGGGCGGGATTTATTCTGGAAGAAAAAGAGACCTCTGGAGACGAACAAAATCCGATAGACAGTTCAGGGTTCATATGGGGGGTAGAAGGCCAATGAAGGTTTTGCCACAGTATCACCTTAATCACGACAGAGGGGGTCCAGACATTCAGAGGTAGTAAAGTTGGGTAAGGGAAAACCCTTTTTCTTATAGAAATAGAGTGTAAAATAAACACAAGGTGAATCTATGAGAAAATTCAATATGCAGAACGTTTTTGTCTGGATCTTGCCTCCTCAAAAAGGGGGGTATAAGTGGAGATACAGAGGAGAGAATGAAAGAGTTTGCAACTATCTAAGATTGCAAATACATAACGCTCTAGATTTGGGTTGGCCGAAAGAGGATATAGTCCCAATTACCAATTTCCCGTTTGAGCACATGGGGGTAAAAGCCAATGAGGTAGAGATGGATGTTTGCGTGTGGAGTTCTTTTGCGAATCGAATGATTGCAGTTAACGAAATGATTAAAAAAGGAATAATTAATGATAATTTTTGGGTTCATGATCTGGATGCCTATCAACTTGTTCCATTTGATTTTCCACAAGAGTGCAAAGGCGTTAGCTTTACCAAACATGCTCCAGGTAGACGAAAGCCCCAAGGAGCCAGCGTTTTTTACAGGAAGGATTCTTTTGATATTGTTGATGCAATGGCTAAGACGATAAAAGTATTTAAAGTGTCAAAGGAAGAGAGCTTTTTCCCAAACCTTTTGCGTGAAGGAGGGATTAAGGTGGCGAAAAGATATCGTTTAAGAGAACAGAAACTTGCGAAACAAATTGAAGAATTCGTTGCAATATCAGAAAAGCAGAAGGAAGAGCTAGCGACTCTAATGGTTAAGCATAAAGCTCATCTTCTTTATGCCGATACATCTAATGCTTATTTTGCTAAATTCGAAGATCGCTTTGGATGGGTAAATTGGGAATACAATCTTTGTCACCAGAGAATGTTTCAAAAAAAATTTGATAAAGCGGATAAACCTATCAAAGTTGTTCACTGCAAACTGGAATATAAAAATGTAGTAGAATGCTTTTATAACGGGGTTAATTGTTATAATGAACGTGTTGTTACTGACAGAGTCGGAGAGCTGTTCTTTTTATACAATTTGCTCGATGAGTCTCAAAGGAGAGACAAATAATGGCCATAGAGAAGAAAAGAGAATACGAGTCTTATGAAGAATATAAAACTCACCAGATGAAAAAAACGTCTAGGAAGGGACTTCGAGCAAAACTGAAGAGAAGGTTTAATCGAAGGGTGAAGGTTTTTCAAAAGAGATTTTCGTTTTTGAAGAAAAAGGGGTATTTTCTAGAAGGTCAAAAAGTGATTTGTTTGGGATCTAGGATGGGAGAGGAGGTTCAAGCTTTTAAGAATTTTGAGCTTGACGCGATTGGAGTAGATTTAATCCCTAGACTTCCATTGGTCATTGAGGCGGATTTTAATCACCTCCCTTTTGAAGACAATACCTTTGATCTAGTACACTCTAACTCTTTTGATCACGCTTTTGACGCAAATCTTTTTTTTGAGAGCGTTGAAAGGGTTTTGAAAGTTGGCGGTCACCTTGTTTTAGATGTCTTCCCTAAGGAGGGAGGTAACTTTGAAGTTACATATATTGAAGACGCAGCAGACGTAAAGGAGCTTTTATGCAAAGACTTTGCGTTTGAATTTGTGGAGCAGTTTGTTCCAAAACCGCATCTGTATTCTAGTTTGGGGTGTAATCCAGAGTTGGTATTTAGAAGGGGAGAGAAATGAAGAAAGTTTTTTTAGATTGTGGGGGGAATATTGGTCAATCGATTAAAAGGTTCAAAAAATCAAAAAGATACGACAAAGATTTTATCATACATAGTTGGGAGCCTGTTGACTGCTTGTCCAAATTTTATAGAGATCAGCCAGATATTACATTTCACAATAAGGCGGTTTGGACTTATGATGGAGAGATTACTTTCTTTTTGGATGTTAGCAAAGGACCTAGAAGATCTTTGGGCAGCACTATTTTTAAAGAGAAAAAGAGCAGACGCTTAAACAGGAAGAACCCCGCAACTGTTCCATGTGTCGATTTTGGTAAGTGGGTTAAGGATAACCTTTCAAAAGAAGACTTCATCATCCTAAAGGTTGACATTGAAGGTGCTGAATATGAGGTTCTAGAGAAAATGATTGAGGATGGGTCAATTAACTATATAGACGATTTATATATCGAATGGCACTATCACAAAGTAAAGATTCCTAAGGAAAGACACGATGCGCTTCTTGAGAAGCTTGAAGCGATCAAGACCTTAAATATCCTCCCAGAAATGGGATTGATTTTATAAAAAATAGCACTAATACAAAATTTTTGTATAATGAAAAAAAGTTCTTAATGGAGAATATAAATGGAAGTTAAGTGCAATACACGGCGTAGAAGTCTGTTGAAAGATAGAAACGACATAACCGCCTTTAGACATCACAGAGATAGGCATGTTGGTCATGCCATCTCAAATGAGTATTATCAACAAGCTCCTTTCTTTTTTACGAGAGAGTGCTCCCAATTAAACCTAGTGGGACAATATAAAGGAGCATCAGCTTTTCTTATCCTGAACGGACCAAGTTTGGTAAGCGGAAATTATGATCTGTCTCAGCTTAAAAGACCTGGAGTAATCACATATGGTGTAAATAATGGGCCTGCTACTTTTAGACCAACATTTTGGAGTTGCGTAGATGACCCAGGGCGATTTCTAAAGTCTATTTGGCTAGACCCAGCTATTACCAAGTTTGTTCCTCATGCCCATGCTGAGAAGCCGATTTTTGATAACGACACTTGGTCAGAGCTAAAGAGAGATGGTCAGAAGGTACTTGTCGGAGAGTGTCCAAATTGTATCTTCTTCCACAGAAATGAAAAATTCGTTGCAGATCGTTGGCTATTTGAAGATAAAATCAATTGGGGGAATAGCAAACAGTATGGCGGATGTAGAACGGTAATGTTACCCTCACTTCGCATTTTGTTTCTTTTAGGCTTTAGGAAGGTTTATCTTCTTGGCGCTGATTTTACAATGACAGAAGATTATGCTTATCATTTCGACGAAAAAAGAGAAAAAGGTGCGGTAAATTGTAATATGAACACGTATAAAAGATTGAGAGATGTGTATTTCCCTCAGTTAAAGCCATATTTTAAAGAGGAAGGATTTGAAATTTTCAACTGCAATCCTGATTCTGGGCTTAGAGATGTGTTTGACTTTTGCTCTTTCGAAGACGCGATTGCCAATGTGACTGGCAGTCTTGGAGAAGTTGCTAATGAGAGAACTTGGGGAATGTATTGTAAGCCTGGAGAAAAGGACAAAACGGCCCATGAGCCAGGAGCACAGGAGAAAAAGCACTTGGCGAGCTTGGAGAACAGAAATAAAGTTCTATCAGCCGTAAAGCCACAGGATATTAGCACGGGATCTTCTCGTTCCCTTCCTGTCCGCAAGACAGTTCAAGCTCCTGATCGTAATCAAGCACCTGCTTGTAATCAAGCTCTTGATCGTAATCAAGCTCTTGATCGTAATCAAGCTCTTGATCGTAATCAAGCTCTTGATCGTAATCCGCAAGTATCACAGGAGCCTGTTGTAAGAACTACAAACCTCCCTAGTCAAGAGGCTAATGGGAAAGGATACAGAGTCCTTTCTGTTGACAATGGAACAGATGGCACTGATTTCTCTATGTCTTCTAAGGGAAGAATTATAGATCAGAGAACGGATACAGGCATTAAGCAAGTTAGCGTACAACCCGAAGTCGAGAGAATAGAGGAGATTCCTCAATCCCCAAGACCTATTCTTAATCAGGTCACTGGCGAAAGGAAACTAATCAAACACTTGCCGTTCAAATCATAAGGAAATGTCAATGGATAAAGTTAAAGTAGAAATAAATAGGGTTCAACAAAATCGTCATTATGGCACTTTGGGGATGCCAGATCTTCTTGGAGCAATAAAAAATAGTGATCTATTTGAAATAGGGTTTCATGATGTCATGATTAAGACGGCGAGGCACTTTAGAGGGACGACATTATTTTGTAACGGCAAAAAGGTGTATCTCGATTTTTGGGAGTATCCAACGCCATGTTATACCAATGCCATTTATGATTATAACTTTGATCTTATCATAAAGATCCAAGATCGGTATGTAGACATCAACAAGGTACATAAATATCTTAACAGAAAAAAAATGTTGCCAAAATCTAAAGAAGAGTTACAATCTTACAGAGACAAGATTTGTCCTTGGACCTTCTTCCCTAGTCGATTGTTCAGCCAGTTTGTTGGAAAGGAGGATGAACTTCTTTCTGATCCAAAGAAAGTGGACAAGTTTGGATTTTTCTGCGGAAAGGGATGGAAATGTAGAAATAAAATTATGGATCACCTTAAAAAGAATGACATTGAGGTTTGGAAAAGTGACCAAGGGCATAAAAGAACTGGAAGGCCATTAAGTGATGATGAGTTTAGACATTATATGGCGACTAGCAAGTTCGGAATAGTTTTGGCTGGAAGGGGTAGTATGGTTACAGATGCGAAGAATCGCAGAGAGATTGACTACATGATGATTAAAAAGCCTCTATTGCTGAATTATAAGCCAAAATACTACAATGAGTTGGTAGAAGGGGTCCACTATATTTATTTTGACGAGAAAACGGATTTAAATGACTTGGAAAATAGGTATAATATTAATGAGATAGCTGAAAACGGCTATCAGTGGTATTTGGAGAATGTTCCTCCAGAAGCGGCAGCGAAAACCTTTAGAACAATTCTTAAAGATAAACTAGATATATAATCACACAGGAGAAAACGATGAAAATCAAATTGATTCCAGAAACAGAAGCAGAAAAGCTTAGATCGTCAGAAGTTGAGTTTCCTAATGTTAGGGAATTTTTCATTATGGGCAATAACGTCACAGAAGAAGGAAACTATAATGAGTTCCATGAGTGGACTGGTTCTTACAGATATCTCTTCGGAACTTTGAATTACTACGCAGAAGTAATTAATGACGAAAGAAGAGAAGCACAATCAAGACGGAGTATGAATTCCTCTATTGGCCCCCAACTCAGAGTTATTGAAGCTGAAGCTGACGAAATTGATGACGATGATGATCTAGAAGTCGAAGATTGATGGGAAAGTGTGGTGTCATATCTCTTAGCTCCACTCCATTAGCCCCTATTAATCATGATTTTGTTTATAACGCCTTAAGCGCTCTTATCGACGTTTCAAGACGTTCTCAGGAAATTAATAGCGATGACAGACGTTTAGATATTGATAGAAGGAGGTGGCTTTTCGAATACTGCACAGTACGTGTCGGCTCTTCACGGGGAAGTGGACATACCCAAGCTATTATGAGGTACATCTTCGATCATGAGATCAACGCTACGATTTTGGTTAATTACGAATCAGAATATTTAAGATTGGCAAACGATTTTCAAATTTACGCTACAAGTAAGAATTTGTTCGTAAATCGGCCAAATAGACAAATTATTGTGGTTAAATCCAAGAATCCATTCACTGTTCGCTTTGACGCAACTTACAAAATCTTTAGTGAGGCACACAGAGGGGCCGAAAGACCGAGTGTAATGTTTGTTGATGGTGCATCTCGTATTAATAACTTGGAAGAGGTAGAGCTTCTTGCTCAAACATATGCAAGTTCCGATCAAACTTTCGTTTTTGTAATGATGAATTAAGTTTTTTTTGACGAGAAGACTTGAAAAACTGAAATAGACTCTTATAATGGGAGTACGATTTAATTAGAATTTATAAATTAGAGATTTTTATTATGAACAACAGAGTAGAAATAGCAATAGCTGTCATAGCTGTCGCGGCGGTAGCCGCAACGGACAGGGCTTTTTCTGCTCTATTCAGATAACGATCTTCTGAATATCAGTTAAGCCCAACATTAACTTGTTGGGCTTTTTTTGTGCCTAGTCGTATAGCTCAAAGGCAGAGCGCTGTTTTTACATATCAGAGGTTGAGATCTCGGAATTCTCTACGACTACCAAAAAATTTAATATGGGAATGGCTCATGGGAGCAAAAAATCTGAGCCTGATATAAGGCTCTTTTCTGCAAAAACTTTTAAATCGGTTCGATTCCGATCATTCCCCCAAAAATTTAATATGGGCTGGTAGCTCTAATTGGCTAGAGCGACTCTTTTGCACGGAGTAGGTTCAGGGTTCGAGTCCCTGTCGGTCCACCAACTCGTTGATTGCCAACGACTTACGTGACGGTAGCAAAACTGGTGAATGCTCCTATCTCATAAATAGGTGATTTGTGGGTTCGAGTCCCACCCGTCACACCAAAAAGGATTGAAGGATTAAATAATTGTATAATATAGGAAAAGTATAGGAGACGAGAAAAATGAATAGTACAAACAAAAAAAATCTCGCATGCTTTTCGGTTGTGTTGGCAATTATTGTATTGGTAACTACTTATGCGTTACCAAGCCAGTTGGAAGATCAAAGCCAACAGGGTATTCAAGCCATTAAGCAAATCGAACAGCAAATAGAAATTTATAAGGACTAAAGTAGAAGGTTGATTCCAGCAATCAAATGGATAATTGCCTTCGGGCATAGTGGTTCAAACCCATGCATGTCAACCTGCCTTTAACCCACTAAAAGGAATAATTATGAAAGAATTACTCAAAAAAAGACCCGACTTACCTTCATATAAGGAATTCTGCATAGAGGGTGAAAAGGTTCATCCAGAAGATGTTGGCCTAGTCCCACATTCGAATAATAGGGTTTGTCGTCGCATTGGGAATATGGTTGCGGCTATTGGTAGATGGAGCAGTGAGGTCTATCAAGTTTCGGATGAAGGACCTGTAAAAATTCATGATACGTGGAGTTATGAACAATAGAACCTCATTTCGAACGAACATTAAATTGCAGGATTAAATATGAGAGAGAAACTCACAGAAGAAGAAAGTCGTTATTTCGTTTCTTTAGTATCTAAAGCAAAAGATCAATTGCCTTATCCAATCGCTGATCCTGAGTCAGTACAAATGTATTGGAATGATAAGTACAATTCAGATAATGGGATTATGGGGTCATTTAACTGGGCAAGGCCGAAAGAACTTGATCTAAACTCTGGTGGTAAAATAGCGATGGAGATGATGGTCAGCACTGTGGCTCATGAACTACATCACAAATGGCAATTAGGCAACTATGGGGTACTGTATTATCTCATGCTTGTTCCAGGAGTTAGGCAACTCTTACTTGAGAAGACTGCTAAGAAGGTTGAGCTTAAGGTTGATGAACTGATGGAAGATCCTGAATTCACAAAGGTTAGCTAAGTTTCTAAAGGAAACCTAATCTTCTCCAAAGAATAAAGTTTGTATAACAATTCACAAACGTTAATTCAAAGGTGCAACAAATGAGAAGAAAGGTATTCCTACGATGGTTATTATTAATGATTGGTTTGCTGAATGTTCTAATCATAATTTTCTTACTTGGCCTACATTCATCTATTTTGGCCACAGGTGTCGGAACCGCAATAGTTAGTATCATAGCTTCCTTATTTTTCTTAACCAGCATTCGCTCTGGTGTTGATAGTTTTCGATTGTCCGAAGTCTTTGAAAAAACAAATGACGAAATAAAAGAAGATAGAGAAGAAGCTAAGAAGAAACTCAAAGAGATCAAGAGTGGAGTTGGACTGAATAAGTTTATCTCTGGCCTTTCTATGGGGTTGGGAATGTTAGGAACTGTTTGCGGGTTAATCATGATGTTCTCTGGGATCGACCAGAACATTGATCCCTCCAATTACCAAGCGAATATTCAGCTTTTGAAAGTTGTTAGCGCTGGTTTTGGAGTTGCCCTTTATACCACATTAGTTGGTCTCGCCAGTAGTATTTTACTCGCAATTCAGGGTTTTAATATCGAACACGAGGTGAATAGGCACGAAGATGAATAATGACTATCAACTATCCTATCTTGATCTTTTGATGAATTCATTGGGATGTGTTATAGTTTTGTTCGCGATTTCGTTACTCATTATTTCACCTTTTAAAAGCCAAGATGGTCTTGAACATAAGGCTGAGTTTATTATTTCTACAGAGTGGGACTCTGAGTCAAACGATGATGTAGACTCCTATCTGCAAGATCCAAATGGGAATATCGTTAATTTTCAGAGACGGGAAGACGGTTTAATGCATTTGGACCGTGACGATACTGGAAAAAAGAATGACCAGATTAAAACCAAGAGTGGAGAAAATATTTCGTTCGCTGAGAATATTGAAAATGTGTCGATTAGAGCTATTATGCCTGGAGAGTATACTTTCAATGTTCACATGTACTCTAAAAACGATGTTGATGTTGAAGAGCGAGAAGTTTCCATAAAAATTATCAAGATCAATCCAGTTCTTAAAACAGTGGCTTCTAAGAAAGTTATTTTAAAAAAGACGGGAGACGAAGTAACGGTTTTTCGTTTTACAATAACTGCTGATGGCGGCGTTACCGATATTCATGATCTGGAGAAGAGATTTACTGGTCAGAATGGATATCCACCAGAAGATAATACATTTGGAGAACTTGGAGAATGACTATTGAAACCGTAATGCTGCCACTATTTTTAACGGCTATCGCTGTAGTTACTTTGTGGAATATCATTGGAGCCAAAGGTCATTGGGGAATAAAGGCTGGAGTCATGGTGTTCGTCTCTAGTCTGTGCATATGGGTCTGGATTTCTCTTAGTGCTATGATTGGCTGGCCATTAGATCAGATTCCAACAGGGACCTACGATCTCGCTTGGGTTGAAGTTGTTGAACCAAATAAGTCCAAAGATATCCATGGTGGAATTTATATTTGGATTAAGAACATGGACAAGACGGATAAACATGATCTTTTCCAGCAACAAGAGCAACATATGTCTCAGCGTAAGCCAAGGGCCTATGGGTTGCCATATTCTAGAGAACTTCACAAACAGATGGTCCAAATCAAGAGCGATCTCAAGAAAGGGCAAAGAATTAGAGCTACAATCAAGGCTAAAGATCTCAAGAAAGGTAATGATCCGAATTCAATTGAACAAGAGCCAGATATTAAGTTTCATAAATTACCCCCACCTAAACCACCTAAATTTTTTCAGTCACAACCGCAACAACCGCAACAACCGCAACCTACAAGTCCTCAAGCGTAAAAAGGTTAATTGGTTAGGACTTGAAAGTTACAAAGAATATGACAGGAAGATTTAAGGCATGACTAGAATCATATAGTGTAATTTATTAAGGAGAAATGATATGTTAAATGATACACAATTAGATGATGTTAAGTCAAAGCTTGAAGGCGGAAGAACTTTACAGGAAATTATTACGAATGACTACGCTGGAGAAAAAGTTGGTGCTGTTAGAAGACAATTGGTAGAAAAGTTTACTAGTCAAGTAATTCAATCCATTATTGTTGATGCTAGGTTGGCGCAGCTATCGGTTGATGATCTGAACGAAAGGATCACTAATCTTCAATCTAGACTGGATAATATAACGTCAATTAGAGATTCGAAAATCTAAGTCTTGACAAATTGAATTTATCGTTTTATATTACCTAGTAGTATTTATTAATTAAGGTAGGGCGATGAGTTTAGTTTTGATTCAAATTACAAAATCAGATGGTGCCGCAACCCAAGAAGATGCGGAAGAGTTTGAAAGGAAGCTTCAGGATAAGCAGATTGAAGATGCCAACAGAGAGGATGGTGGAGAGACATATGTAGTCACTCACCTCAGGGTTAGCGTTGACAGATGGGCATTAAATCCTCGTAATGCCAACAATGAATTTTCAAGTGAATATTGGGAAGCGCAAGGGACTTCATCTACTTCTACAGAAGATATGGAATATGCGATTTCTTCTAGCCCATCAACTTCAGAAGAAATGGAAGAATACGATATCATCGGAGGAGGAGTGGAATTAGAATGAAGATTTTTATTTTAGAAGACGATCCTAATCGAATTGAGTGGATCAGGAAGAATTTTGACGAAAAGATTGAACTCGACATTACGGACCAAGCTGAAGTTGGGATGAAATGGCTAAGAGAGCGACAATACGACATTATTTTCTTAGATCATGATCTAGGCGGCGACCAGATGGTTAGTAGTGATGTTTGGAACACTGGGGCAACTGTCGCTAGGATGATTCATGAGACGGATAACAAGCATTTAACGGTTATTGTCCATTCGTACAATCCGACTGGAGCGAGGATAATGATTGATACCATGAGAGGCAATGGTATCAGATGTTTCTATTTCCATTTTCAGGGCAACGAGTTTATAGAGACCGTACAGCAGATCAATGGACAAATTAAAAGTTCGATAAATGAAGAAAAGGTATAAAAGTTGAAGATAGCTCTTGAAAAGTAAAAAATAAGGCTTATAATGAGAGTAGCCTTATTTTAGTAAGGCAAAAAAGCCTTTCAATAGTAAGGCAAAATAATTAAGAGAATTTTATCATGTACTACGCAACTAAGACAACCAAAACAACGAAAAAGACCACAAAACCTGTGGGCTTCGGTTGCTTGGTGTCTTAACTGTAAAGTACAGACAAACCTTTAACCCGAAGTCCTACAAGACTTCGGGTTTTTTTGTGCCTTGATCTTTGAAAAATTAAATGCCACCTTAGCTCAGTTGGCTAGAGCAGGGAATTTGTAGAGCACATAAATTTGACATGTTATGTTCTCTACAATTCTCAGGTCGTCGGTTCGAGTCCGACAGGTGGCTCCATTAACATGAAAAATGCACGATAACATCAACGATGGTACAGTGCAAGTATTATGTTACGAAATTGATCCCTTAGCTCAGTAGGTAGTAGCAACGGCTTTTTAATCCGTGGGTCCTCGGTTCGAGTCCGAGAGGGATCACCAGTTAAATAATTAATCTGGACTGGGAGCCAGTATAACCAAATACTTCTCAAGGAGTTTAGTTTGACTTTTATGATTTGGTCACCATAAAGGAATCCTTGTAAAAATAACCTAAACCCTCACTTAGATGTGGGAGACCATTTTGGCTGGTTAGTTCAATTGGTAGAACAAGTGATTTGTAATCATTAGACGACGGATCGTAGCCGTCACTAGCCTCCAAAATTGGGTCCGTAGCTGAAACTGGTTCTAGCGCCAAGCTCTTAATTTGGATATACAGGTTCAATTCCTGTCGGACTCACCATTGGAGGATATTGTTAGAGAAGTAGACCACCTTCCTAAAAAATGGTCAATCTCGACGTAGGCTGGGACGCCTACAA